>ENA-OQCN01001452-OQCN01001452.1-human-gut-metagenome-genome-assembly--contig:-NODE-1452-length-11712-cov-2.316012_pt1 | contig 11712 bp, 18 predicted proteins | sample MGYA00242497_ERZ504576 | MGnify/ENA primary metagenome ERZ504576 (study PRJEB26092, sample SAMD00036296) | human gut metagenome | host: Homo sapiens | study: EMG produced TPA metagenomics assembly of...
GATCGGGTAGGGATTTCGCCATGATACACCGCCTTTCTCAATACTGCTGGTAGATGAACGCCGACTGGCCGAAGGCGGCGAAGAACAGAATCGCTGCAGCCATGCCGTAGTAGAGCGTCCAGCGCAGCGGCCAGACCTGCTGGCGGATCCAGCGGGCAACGCTGCGGCCTTGTGCTCCGCCGCAAAGACAACGAAGCAGCCAAACAGCAGCACGACGGGCAAACGGCCATCAATGCCGCTGCTGTAGATGAGATTCGACACCTGCGCCCACGACCCTGTCAGACCGTCCCAGCCCTGTAAAAGCGAGCCGTACACGGCAAACGGGTCGGTGTTGTAGATAGCCGACGCGAAGAACACGAGCGTCAGGCAGAACAGCGCATTGGTGAAAAGACACTGCCAGAATACCTTGAACCAGCCATGCGGTAGAGCGGGTTATAGCGGTTGATTCTCTGCCGCGCCTGGCGGTCATGACACCGAAGGCGGCCAGCAGACCCGTGAAAGGCCCCCACGCCAGATACCGCCAGTCCGCGCCGTGCCACAGGCCGGAGCAGACAAAGACGATGACGATGTTTAAGTAGTGCCGCCACGGGGCGCAGCGGCTGCCGCCGAGGCTGAAATAGACGTAGTCGCGGAACCAGCTCGTCATCGAGATATGCCACCGCCGCCAGAAATCGTTGAAGGTCCGCGCCTCAAACGGGGACTGGAAGTTCTCGATCAGGTCATAGCCCAGAATGCGCGCCGCGCCCAGGGCAATGTCGCAGCAGCCGGAAAAGTCCATGTACAGCTGCACGGCAAACAGCACCGTGGCGGCCACGAGGTTCGGGCCGCTCATGCTGCCGACATCGCCGTAGACCAGCGAGACATAGTGGCTCAGGTTGTCGGCAATGACCATCTTTTTGGTGTAGCCCCACAGCATACGGAACGCGCCGCCCGCGCAGCGGCCATAGCTGAACCGGCGGCTTTTCCGGATCTGCGGGCGCATCTGGGGGTAGCGCTCAATGGGCCGTTGATGAGGGTGGGGAAGAAGCTGACAAACAGCGCGTAGTGCAGCAGGTTTGTCTCGACCCGGCAGCGGCGCTTGTAAACGTCGATGGTGTAGCTCATCGACGCAAACGTGAAGTAGCTCAACCCCAGCGGGGCCAGCAGATTCTCCCGGTGGGAGAGGATGCTGCCGCCCACCGTGTCTGCCAGCAGGTTCCAGTATTTGTAGTAGACAAGGATGCCGATGCCGAACCCCACCGACGCAGCCAGTGCCAGCACCCGCACGGGCTTGGCCCTGACCTTGCCGATGATCAGGCCGCACAGCCAGGTCAGCACCGTGGCGGCGGCAATCACCCAGACCAGCGGGCGGTTGACGGGGTCATAGCAGAAGAAGCCGTAGCTGGCGGCCAGCAGAAAGTAGGGCCGCAGTACACGGGGCAGGGCATAGTTGATGAGCGCCACTGCCGCAAAAAAGGCGAGGAACAACAGCGAGGTAATTGCCATGGTCTGATCCTCGCACAGGAAGGCGAGGACCTGCTCCCAAGTTATCGTCATGATTCCTATTCTCCGCAATTATTTCTTTTCTTCCAGGTCGCGCACGCGTTTTTCCAGCATGGCGTTGGCCTGGGTCAGCCGCTTGCACTTGTCGGCCAACTGGCTGATGGCAATGCTCAGCGAGAGCAGTACCACCAGCACAAAGCAGAACATTAACAAAAACACCAGATTGACCGGCATCTCAATGTCCAACAGGTCGCGCAGTACGTAGACCACGTAGGGGAACGCCGCCGCAATGACCAGCCCGACGGCCAGCGCAAGCCAGAGCAGACTGTACTTGACGCTCATCAGCCCGCGCTTCAAAAGCGCAAAGATGATGAGCAGCAGCACCACCGCGCCCAGAATCATAAACAGCTGTAATTGTGCGGTCATGCGCGGCCCCCCTTGCTTTTGCGGATGGACAGACGGTCAATGATGAGCGCCAGCGAGACCTTGATCATGTAGTAGACGCTCTTGAAGCTGTGGATGCTGGACACGCCGCCCTGCCGCTCCCGCATGATGACGGGGGCCTCGGCCACCTTGAAGCCTGCCAAATCGCGGCCAGCGCGGCCTCCGGCTCCGGGTAGTCAATGGCGTAGTGCCGGGCAAAATAGGCGGTCATCCGCGCATTGGTCGCGCGGAAGCCGCTGGTCACATCCAGCACCCTATGCCCGGACAGCAGGAAAATCAGCCCGCTCAAGAACCGGATGCCGACCCGGCGCATAAAGCTGGTCTGGAAGCCCTCTTTTTTGACAAAGCGGCTGCCGATGCACATATCGCATTCGCCGTCCAGCACCGGCTGCACGATCTCCATCAGGTAGGCGGGGTCGTGCTGGCCGTCGCCGTCCATCTGCACGGCCACATCGTAGCCGTTGCGCACGGCGTACAGGTAGCCGCACTGCACGTTGCCGCCGATGCCAGATTGACCGGCAGGTCCAGGAACGGGTAATGATGCTTGCGAAGCAGCTCGGCGCTGCTGTCGGTAGAGCAGTCGTTCACGACGAGAAAATCCACCTCCGGGCATTCCGCGCGCAGATTTTCCACCGTATTGACGATGTTATCCTCCTCATTGTAGCACGGGATGATAACAAGAACTTTTTTATCCAAAGGGGTGTACCTCTCAATCGGATAGTTGTCACATCTCTTGGCCCCCTCTGGGAGGGGGCTCCGCCCGCAGGCGGTGGGGGAGAGAACCTTGCGGTTATCCGAAACATTTCGGGCCGTGGCAAGGTTCTCTCCCTCCGGCCCTGCGGGGCCACCTCCCTCCCAGAGGGAGGCAGGGAGAAAACCGCAGAGCGATTTGCAAAAGGAAACGTAGGGGCGGATTCCATATCCGCCCGGGGAACCTGCCGCTGCTGCACACGGCTGCGGGCGAGCAATGCTCGCCCCTGTAACGCGGTTCCGCTCAACGCCTTTGACCGTAAACTCCTCCAGCCGCTTCAGCAGCTCGGCACGGCGGTAGTGGGCGGTGTAATACGCCTTTGCCTTCGCGCCCAGTGCGGCCCGCTCGGCTTCGGTCATGCGGTACAGCGCCAGCATATTGTCCGCCAGCGCCTTTTGGTCGCAGGCGGGCTGACAAGCCCGCCGCCGCTCTCCAGGACTGCCGCATAGCCCGCGCCGTTCATCGAGGCCAGCACCGGCTTGGCCGCGGCCATGTAGCTGGCCAGCTTGCCGGGAACGGTCAGTCCCAGATCGGGTGAGTCGGAAAGCGAGATCAGCAGCGCGTCGGCCAGCGCCGTAAACCGTGGCACATCAGCGGCGGGCACACTGCCGTAAAACGTCACGGCGTCCCCGGCGTGCAGGTCGGCAGCCTGTTTCTGCAAAGCCTCGCGGCTCATGCCGTCGCCGACCAGAAGAAGATGCAGGTGCTCCGCCCCGGCGGCGCGGGCGTCCAGCACGGCACGGATCACCATGTCCAGGCTCTGCGCCGGGGTGAACGTACCGGTGAACACTATGTTGAACCGCCCCGCAAACTGTGCCTCCAGCGCCGCGTCATGCTGCGGCACGGCATAGAAATCCTCGCAGTACTGCGGAATGACCGCCACGTCCGCCGTGCTCTTGCCGGTGCGGGCGCACAGCCGCTCTTGCAGCGGCCCGCTCATGGCGATCAGCCGGTCACAGCGTCTGTACAGGCTGTCGCTGACCGACTGCGCGACCCAGCGCATAAACCTGTTTTTGACCGGCAGCACGCTGTACAGATTCTCCGGCCAGAGGTCAAGGACGTAATTCGTAAACGGTATATGGTGCTTTTTTGCATACCGGATGGCAGGCCAGCACATCAGCACGGGGCTGGTGTTGAAGCAGAACACCGCATCGTACCCGCCGGGCAGACGCTTTAACGCCCCCGCCGCGTAGAGCGGCCAGCTGACGTAGTTCAGAAAAATCGTCTTGCCGGTGTTGCCCTTGCGGGGGATCTCCCGCGCACGGAACACCCGCGCACCCTTGTAGACTTCCTCAAACGGGCCGTCGGCGCTGTAGCCGTCGAACCATTCGCCCCTCGGGTAGTTGGGCAGACCGCAGAGCACGTCCACGGAGAGACCGTCCTGCACGAAGCCTTCGACAATATCGTTGATGCGGAAATTTTCCGGCCAGAAATGCTGGGTCACTACCAGTATGCGCATAATATATCGTGTTCCTGTCGCTTAGTATTTGCGCCACACCATCTTGTTGACAACACCGGTGTAGCTCTGGATGATCTTGACGACCTTGTCGGAGACATTCTCGTCCACGTAGTTGGGCACGGGCAGGCCGAGGTCGCGTTCCGGTTCATCTCCACAGCCACGTCCACGGCCTGCAGCAGGTGGTCGCCGTCGATGCCCGCCAGAATGAAGCAGGCCTTGTCCAGCGCCTCGGGGCGCTCGGTGGAGGTGCGGATGCAGACCGCCGGGAACGGATGGCCGACGCTCGTGAAGAAGCTGCTTTCCTCGGGCAGCGTGCCGGAGTCGGACACGACGCAGAAGGCGTTCATCTGCAGGCAGTTGTAGTCATGGAAGCCAGAGGCTCATGCTGAATGACGCGCTTGTCGAGCTTAAAGCCACTCTGCTCCAGACGCTTGCGGCTGCGGGGATGGCAGGAGTAGAGGATCGGCATATCGTACTTTTCGGCCATCTTGTTGATGGCGGTGAACAGCGAGGTAAAGTTCTTCTCGGTGTCGATATTCTCCTCGCGGTGGGCAGACAGCAGAATGTACTTGCCCTTCTCGAGACCCAGACGCTGGTGGATGTCAGATGCCTCGATTTTGGCCAGATTCTGGTGCAGCACCTCGGCCATCGGGGAACCGGTCACGTAGGTGCGCTCCTTCGGCAGGCCGGTGTCGGCCAGATAACGGCGGGCATGCTCGGAGTAAGCCATGTTCACATCGGAGATGATGTCCACGATGCGGCGGTTCGTCTCCTCGGGCAGGCACTCGTCCTTGCAGCGGTTGCCGGCTCCATGTGGAAGATGGGGATGTGCAGCCGCTTCGCACCGATGACGGACAGGCAGCTGTTTGTGTCGCCCAGCACCAGCACGGCGTCGGGCTGGATGGCGGCCATGAGCTTGTAGCTCTCCGAGATGATGTTGCCCATCGTCTCGCCCAGATCCGCGCCCACGGCGTTCATATAGACCTCGGGGTCGGCCAGCTGCAGGTCGTGGAAGAACACGCCGTTCAGGTTGTAGTCGTAGTTCTGGCCGGTGTGGGCCAGGATAACATCAAAATATTTGCGAGTCTTGTTGATGACGGCGGCCAGACGGATGATCTCCGGGCGGGTGCCGACGATGATGAGCAATTTCAGCTTGCCGTTGTTTTTAAAAGAAATGCTGCTGTAGTCAGACATACTTTTCTCCTTAGTAGCTAATATGTGCAGGGGATGTAGGGGCGAACATCGTTCGCCCGCAGAAACGTTACGACCGGGGCAAACTTCCGGGTCGATGACGAGCATCGACCCCTACATCGCAGGGGCGGATTCCATATCCGCCCGGGAACTTTGCCGCTGCCGCACACGGGCACGGGCGAGCACTGCTCGCCCCTACAATGCGCCCGTTTTACACCTTTTCAAAGAATGTATCCGGGTGGGCCGGGTCGAACTGCTCGTTCGCCCACATCAGGGTGACGAGGTTCTCGGTCTCGCTCAAATTGATGATGTTGTGGGTGTACCCCGGCAGCATGTGGATGGCCTGGGGCTTGTCGCCGGTCACCTCAAATTCCAGCACCTCGCCGCTGCCGACGCGGCGCTCCTGAATCAGACCGCGGCCCGAAACCACGATGAAAAACTCCCACTTCGTGTTGTGCCAGTGCTGACCCTTTGTGATGCCGGGCTTCGAGACGTTGACGCTGAACTGGCCGCAGCTCTCGGTTTTGAGCAGCTCGGTAAAGCTGCCGCGGGCGTCCTCGTTCTTTTTCAGGTCAAAGATGACCTTCTCTTTGGGCAGATAGGACAGATACGTCGAGTACAGCTTTTTTGCAAAGCTGCCCGTCGGAATCTCCGGCAGTACGAGCGTTGCGGGCTGAGCCTTGAACCTTTCCAGCAGGTCCGCAATTTCGCCCAGCGTGACTTTGTGGGTCACCGGCGCGGCACAGTAGCGCCCACTGTCATGAAAAACCGGCGTCAGACCGTCGTAATCGCAGCGGTGAGGCTTACCCTCCAGCGCGTCGAGCATTTCCTTCACCAGGTCGTCAATGTACAATAGCTCCAGCTCGGTGGCGCGGTCATTGACCGTGATGGGCAGGTCGTTGGCGGTGTTATTGCAGAAGGTCGCCACGGCGCTGTTGTAGTTGGGGCGGCACCACTTGCCGAACAGATTCGGGAAGCGGTAGACCAGCACCGGCGCGCCGGTCTCCTGCCCGTAGGTGAAGAACAGCTCCTCACCGGCCAGCTTGCTCTTTCCGTAGTCGCTCTCGCCGTAGCGGCCGATCAGCGTCGCCTGGATCGAGCTGGACAGCATGACCGGGCAGCGGTTGGCGTGAGATTTGAGCGTGTCCAGCAGGGTGGAGGCGAAGCCGAAGTTGCCTGCATGAACTCGTCGTTATTTTTGGGACGGTTGACACCCGCTAAATTGAACACAAAATCGGCTTCCGCACAAAAGTGGTCCAGCTCTGCGGGGGGCGTGTCGAGGTCATACTCAAACACGTCCTCGATCTGCAAGGCGGGGCGGGTACGGTTCTTGCCGTCGCGGACAGCCTTCAGGTTCTCGCAGAGATTGCGCCCCACAAAGCCCTTAGCGCCGGTCACAAGGATCTTCATGCCTTCTCGGCCTCCATCTCTTTCAGCGCGTTTTGGACGTAGTCGGTGGTCAGGATCTTCCTGACCGTGCCCTCCACGTCCAGACGGTGCGTGTTGTGGCTTGTGTAGGAGTCGTCGGCCATCGTGTGGACCTCACCCTTGACGACGAACTTGTCGTAGTTCAGGTCGCGGTTGTCGGCGGCCACGCGGTAGTAACCGCCCATATCCTCACTGCGCAGACGCTCCTCGCGGGTCATCAGGGTCTCGAACAGCTTCTCGCCGTGGCGGGTGCCGATAATGTTCGTGCCGGTGTCGCCGAACAGCTGCTGCACGGCCTTGGCCAGGTCACCGATGGTGGAGCGTCGGACTTCTGGATGAACAAATCGCCCGGGTTTGCATGCTCAAACGCGAACATGACCAGGTCAACGGCCTCGTCCAGGTTCATCAGGAAGCGGGTCATATTAGGGTCGGTGATCGTGATGGGGTTGCGGCGCGGATCTGGTCAATGAACAGCGGAATGACGCTGCCGCGGCTGCACATGACGTTGCCGTAGCGGGTGCAGCAGATCGTCGTGCCGCCGCGCTCGGCGGCCACGCGGGCGTTGGCAAAGATGACGTGCTCCATCATCGCCTTGGAGATGCCCATGGCGTTGATGGGATAGGCGGCCTTGTCGGTGGACAGGCAGACGACGCGCTCCACGCCCGCGTCAATGGCGGCGTGCAGGACATTGTCCGTGCCGATGATGTTCGTCTGCACGGCCTGCATCGGGAAGAACTCGCAGGAGGGCACCTGTTTCAGCGCTGCCGCGTGGAAGATGTAGTTGACGCCGGGCATGGCATCCCGGATGGACTGCGGGTTGCGCACGTCGCCGATGTAGAACTTGACCTTGCCGGCATACTGCGGGTGGTTGGCCTGCAGCTCGTGGCGCATGTCGTCCTGCTTCTTCTCATCGCGGGAGAAGATGCGGATCTCGCCGATGTCGGTGGACAGGAAATGCTTGAGCACCGTATGCCCGAAGCTGCCCGTGCCGCCGGTGATGAGAAGAGTCTTATCCTTAAAAATGCTGTCTGCCATAATATCCTCCTTATAATAGGCTGCGCAAAAGGCACAGTGATCCTTTATAATCTTATTCATTTTAGCACAAAAATCGCTGTTTGAAAAGGGCACAGGGTTGGAAATTGCTGCTTTTTGTGGTATAATAGCTAAGAAATCACAGCAAAATGCTTTTTACAAGGAGGACACGCCCATGCGCGCCTACGAACGTCTTTTAAAATATGTAAAGGTCCACACGACCTCTGACCCCAACAGCGGCACCCACCCCAGCACGCTGCGCCAGTTTGACCTGGCGAAGATCCTCGTTGAGGAGCTGAAAGAGCTGGGCCTGACCGATGCCCATGTGGACGAGCACTGCTATGTCTACGCCACGCTGCCCGCCACCCTGGGGCAGGAGAGCGCCAAGCCCCTGGGCCTTATCGCCCACATGGACACGTCGGACGACGCCAGCGGTGAGAACGTCCGGCCGCAGATCCACGAAAACTACGACGGCGAGGCTGTCACGCTGCCCGCCACCGGCACGGTGCTGGACCCCAAGGTGTTCCCGTTCCTGCGCGAGATGAAGGGCCAGACGCTCATCACCACCGACGGTTCGACGCTGCTGGGCGCGGACGATAAGGCCGGTGTGGCCGAGATCATGACCGCGCTGGAGCGCATCATTGCCGAAAATCGCCCCCACGGCAAGCTCTGCATCGGCTTCACCCCCGATGAGGAGATCGGCGAGGGCGCGAGCCTGTTTGACGTCGAGGCTTTGGCGCGGCCTACGCCTACACCGTTGACGGCGAGGACGTCGGAGAGATCAGCTATGAGAACTTCAATGCCGCCGCTGCCGTCGTGACCGTGCACGGCTTCAGCGTCCACCCCGCAGCGCCAAGAACTCGATGATCAATGCGCAGAACGTGGCCATGGAGTTCCACGCTGCGCTGCCCGCCTTCTCCCGCCCCGAGCACACCGAGGGCCGTGAGGGCTTCTTCCACCTGACGAGTATGCAGGGTGACGTGACCACCGCGCACCTGGCTACATCGTGCGCGACCATGATGCCGCCAAGTTTGCCGCCCGCAAGGCCCAGATGCAGCATATTGCCGCCTGCCTGAATGACCGCTACGGCGCGGGCACGGTGGAGCTGGACATCAAGGACAGCTATTATAATATGTTGGAGAAAATTCAGCCCCACTTCCATCTGTCGAGAACGCCCGCAAGGCCATCCGCGCGGCGGGCCTTGAACTATCGAGACCCCGGTCCGCGGCGGCACCGACGGCGCGACCCTGAGCTATATGGGCCTGCCCTGCCCGAACCTCGGCACCGGCGGCTTCAACTTCCACGGCCCCTGCGAGTGCATCACTGCCGAGAAGATGGATCAGGGCGTCGAAATTTTGCTGAATCTGGTCGAGCTGTATAAATAAGGGCCCGGAGTTTATTGAAAAAGGATTGAATAAGACATAACAACAGCCCGTGCTTCCCAATCGAAGCACGGGCTGCTTGCCTATATGGCTTCCCCCTCGGGGGAAGCTGTCAGCGGCCCCGCCCGCTGACTGATGAGGGGCGACCTGCCGTCAAAACTCGCTAACGGATAGCAATGGCACACCTGCCCCTCATCCGGCCCTGCGGGGCCACCTTCCTCCAAAGGGGAAGGCTTTAGGCCCTTACTTCATCTTTCCCACATACACCAGATACGAATACAAATAAATCCACGCGCTGCCGCCAAGAACGGCGACCAGCAGCACGATCAGCGTAGCAATGTCGCCCAGCAGGCCGCCCAGGAAGCAAGCACCAACAGGACAATGCCCATAACGACAAAGGTGTACCCGCCATGCGCTGGGTGCGCTGCCAGTTGTGCTCGTCGTTCAGCGCCCAGGGCGTGCGGCAGCCGAAGGTATAATTCTGCTTGATCTGCGGCATAAAATTGCCCAGGATGATGAACAGCACGCCGATGCCGCCGCAGACCAGGATGTTGACGAGGTTGCTGCTGTCCGGCAACTTGCCGAAGACGGCCAGTTCGCTCAGCCAGCTGAACGCGGCCATCATCACGGTGAACAGCACTACGCACAGGTTCCATACCTTGCCGAACTTCTCAAAATTCTGGTGCTTGGGGTCGATTTTGCGGATGACCTCAAACAAAATCAACATCGCAAACGGCAGCGCGGCCAAAATCAAAACCGTGGATTTCGGCCCCCAGCCGTTGACCTGCCCGCTGGCTCCCCAGTGGGTGGGCACAATGTCCGGCAGGGAGGGTTAGAAGTACAGGTGCGCGGCAAAATTCAGCACGCAGACCACGGTTAAAATCCAGAACAGTTTATTCTTTTTCATTGCTATCGTCTCCCTTTACAAGTCCGCAGTCATAAAACCACTTCATCAATTCCTGAAATACGGTCAGATTCACACTGTACACAATGTTCTGCCGCGGCGCTCATCGGTAATAAGCGCCGCACTTCTTAAAATGTTCAGATGGTGACTGACGGACGGCTTTGTCATATCAAAATGTGCGGCGATCTCCCCGGCGGTCAGATCGCCCTGTGCCAGCAGTTCTAAAATGCGCCGCCGCGTCGGGTCGGCCAGCGCCTTGAAAGCATCTCCCAAACAGAACAACTCCTTTCCTGATAAACAATTAGATAAACGTCTAACTGTCTATGCCTTTACTATTCTCCTATGCACCTGCCGCTGTCAATAGATATTTAGAAAAAAATCTAACTATCCGCTCCCCTCCGATTGTTTCTCCAACTTTTACCAATGATTTTTCCTGCAAATTCACAATTTGTTTGCAATTTTCCTATTGACATGGTATGTGAATGTGCTACAATGTTAGCAGTCGAACAGATAGAGTGCTAAAGAAAAGCGAACACACAGAATTTGCGAAAGCGGATTCTTGGACTGCAAAATCCAAGCATTTTACGCGCGAGACTGCCAGAACAATGCGCTATCTGCACTAAAGGAGGTACGCACTATGAACATCGAACAAATGACACAGAAAACCCGTGAGGCTTTGCAGGCTGCACAGCGCATCGCGGTGGAATATTCCAACAACGCGGTGGAGCAGGAGCACCTGCTGGCCGCCCTTGCCCAGCAGCAGGACGGCTTATCCCGCAGCTGCTGCAGACCCTCGGCATTGACGCCAATGCCTTTGCCCAGGCGGCCTTGCAGAAGGTCGAGGCGCTGCCCCGCGTGACCGGCTCGGGCCGTGACCCGGAGAAGATCTACATCTCCAACGATCTGGACCGCGCCTCAACGCCGCCGAGCAGCAGGCCAAGCAGATGAAAGATGAATACATCAGCGTAGAGCATGTATTCCTCGGTATTTTGCAGCGGCCCGGTAAGGCTGCCAGCGAAATCTTCAAGACTTTCGGCATCACAACCGAAAAATTTATGAAGCAGCTGAGTACGGTGCGTGGCAATCAGAGGGTCACGAGTGATAACCCGGAGGACACCTACAATGCCCTGAAAAAGTACGGTCAGGACCTTGTCGAAATGGCAAAGGCGCATAAACTTGACCCTGTGATTGGACGCGATACGGAAATTCGCAATGTTATCCGTATCCTCTCCCGCAAACGCAAGAACAACCCCGTGCTGATTGGTGAGGCCGGTGTCGGTAAGACCGCCATCGCCGAGGGGCTGGCGCAGCGGATCGAAAGCGGAGATGTGCCCGAAAACCTGAAGGATCATACCGTGTTCAGTCTGGACATGGGTGCGCTGGTCGCAGGTGCCAAATACCGCGGCGAGTTTGAGGAACGCTTGAAGAGCGTCCTCAACGAGGTCAAGAAGTCCGAGGGCAAGATCATCCTCTTCATCGATGACTGCACACCATTGTCGGCGCGGGCAGACGACGGCGCGATGGACGCCGGCAACCTGCTCAAGCCCATGCTGGCCCGCGGCGAGCTGCACTGCATCGGCGCGACCACGCTGGACGAGTTACCGCGAGTATATCGAGAAGGACCCCGCGCTGGAGCGTC
>ENA-OQCN01001453-OQCN01001453.1-human-gut-metagenome-genome-assembly--contig:-NODE-1453-length-11709-cov-2.114402_pt1 | contig 11709 bp, 14 predicted proteins | sample MGYA00242497_ERZ504576 | MGnify/ENA primary metagenome ERZ504576 (study PRJEB26092, sample SAMD00036296) | human gut metagenome | host: Homo sapiens | study: EMG produced TPA metagenomics assembly of...
CTGTTATTTCAACATAAGATATCGAAATGTACATCTGACAGCACTGTTTTTTTATCCAATGCCTTTATCAGAAATCCCTTATTTTAAGGCTTTTCCGGTCGTTTCCTTTATCTTACTCTATTGGTACCGCATACGTGGAAAATTTCACCTGCAAAGTCGTATCAAAGTTATCAATCGCCTTCATCAGCCCGATGCAGCCGATCTGAAACAGATCATCCGCATTTTCATTGCTTCCGGAAAATCTCTTGATCACGCTTAACACCAGTCTGAGATTTCCTTTGATGTACAGTTCTCTTGCCTCTTTGTCCCCTTTTTTTATCTTTTCAAAGAGCAATTCTTTTTCCTCATTGGTCAGTACCGGAAGCCTGGATGTATTCACGCCGCAGATCTCTACCTTGTTCAATGCCATAATAAGAATCCTCCTAATTGTATTTGTTTTTACAACTAAAATGATTCTCAGCTGGCAAACTGTCTATTCATTTCCGACAAAAATAAAAAAAGTTTTACTCCTTGACAGTTCTTCATATTTCCATCTTTTCGAACCGTAACTTTTTGTGCTATACTGTTTTTACTATGTTTCAGAAAGATGAGGAAATCCACTATGACAGATAACAAAACTTCACATACAGACGAAGGTTTACAGGATAACGAACAGATCGAACAGGCAATTCTGGCATTGCAGCAGCAGCGTCCCAGGAAATGCTTGCCCACGCGCTCACCGTACTCCGCAGACGGATGCTTGCTCACGGACAGCTGATCGTTGCAGTCGAACCACCGGTTGGCGGCAACCAGATGCGCCTTCAGGCGATCCAGACCGATGACGGTAAAAAATGGTGGGCAGCCTTTACCAGTTTTGGCGAGGAACTAAAGGCGGCGGCAGTGTGATGTCTTACCTTTCTCACAGATATCGAAAAATTATTTCTCTCCGCCCTTTCGGTAGAAGAAATCGAAGGAGTGATCATCAATCCTTGGAACCGGACGCTGATGCTTGATAAAAACCTGATCCGTATCGTCCGCGGATGAGCCAAACCGATTTCTTAGATTGATTCATTATTATCATTCTATATGTAATAAAACAGCATATATTTTCTATGCGAAAACCTGATATTGCTATAGTCATCAGGTTCTCATGCAAATCTTGACATTTGCTCGTTGTACACATAAAAATAAAAGAGTTTTTGTCTAATAAACAAACTGCTCCGTTTATTAGACAGAAACTCTTTTTTATCTTATCCATAAAAAACATTGTTCATAACAAAAGGGGTTACCGAACCATCGATTTTCCACCACGCTCTGCTAAATTAATATTCCACCCCAGCCAGTGTCACCATCTTCTTCATACACATCTTATTAAACAGCGCGATCACACGTCCCACACCAAGAACCGCAACCACCGTTCCGATTCCCACGCCGATCAGTTTGTGAGCAAACACGAGCTCACCGTGATCGTGATACAGATATTGCACAGATCAAAGCAGTTTTTTGTAAATCCAACCGGTTTTCGGATCGTATCTGCGATTGCCTGTACGATTCCGTCTCCCGGATTTGGCACGATTCGCATATTTAAGGACATTGCCGCTCCGATTCCCGTCAGGATGATACCGCAAAGTAGTACAACAAATCGCATCCCCACCTGTTCCGGTGCCGGGATCCAGGAAGAAAACAGATTCATAAAACGGGTAAATACCAGACTTAATGGCAGCTGTAAAAGATCCATACCCAGAATCAGCGGCAATGATTTCTTCGTTGACGCATCCAGCGCATGATTTTCTTCTCTCCGCTGTCGGTAATTATGGCAGGTATGTAAGAGCAGTTCGATGATAACAAACACCGTGTACAGCCCGAATGTCGTATTTCCAAAGTTCAGGTTCCATATAGTAGAAATACTGTAAGCCACAGAAATGATCGGCGAAACGCCAAGACCTGATTTGGTATTCAGAATGATCCCCATCGCCAGGATCAGAAGCCCGCCGGCATAGAAAATCCAGCGGAAAGTTGTACTTTTTTTCATTTTCCATTCACACTCTCTTTCCGGAGAATATTGTAGCACACTTCCCGCATTTTTTTCAAATTCTTATTTTTCCACACAAAATTTCGCACAAAATCAACGTTTTCCCACACATCACCGGCAATCCTTATCCTTTATCCAATGCGCAAAAATTCCCTGCCCGGACAAGCGTTCCATTATCGCCTTATCCGGACAGGGAATCTATATTTACCTATCTATGTAACTGCTCCGTCACACACCCTTATGCATTCAGGATCTCCAGAACTGCACCGAACAGTGCCGGGCTCAGGTTCATGGTTGCCAGTGTTGCAACACCGTCTTTGCCCATCTTTTCTACGATTGCCTGAATATCAGATTTCAGGTTGTACGGAATCTGAGCTTTATCAAGCATTGCATAGCAGCGTCCGGCCAGATCGTTTTCTGCAAGAGATATACCGTCTGCAAATGTGATCACGATTTCTTTTCCTACTGCTGTTTCCGGTACTTCTACGGTCAGTGCTGCAATTGCTTTATCATAGGAACTTTTACAGCTACTTCTTCGCCGTCTGCAGTTACTTTGCAGCATGCTTTTTCCACACCCATGAATACTACCTTCCAGCTTCTGCTTTCCGGAATCACAGATACATTGCCCAGTGCTTTGCCGATGGTGAAAGTATCTTCTTCTCCGCCGGTAAATGTCAGCTGTGTAGCTACCCAGTTTTCTTCTTTATCTACAGGTGTATCTCCCTGGTCTTCCCACAGAGTGAAGGTTCCGTCTTCTGCCGGGAATACACGAACTTCCATAGCTTTCGGGTTATCGGTGCTGCTGTCATAATCAGCCATATCTTTCATCGGAACGATAGCTCCTGCTTTCATCAGAACAGGCATATCTTCTACACCTCTCCACAGATCGATCATACGGCCACCCTGGTATACCATACCCGTGAAGAAATCAACCCACATTCCTTCCGGCAGCCAGGTTGTTACTTTCGCTGCACGCACTTCCGGATCCTGTTTCTCTGTAATCGGGGACACCAGCAGTTCAGAACCAAAGTAATATTCATTCGGTACCTGATAAGCTTCTTCACGATCCGGCTCCAGATAATACATTGGCTGGATCAGCGGCAGATCATCGTAATTTGCTCTGCGGTTCATGGTGTACAGATATGGAACCATTCCATGACGCAGACGCAGGTAATCTTCCATAACACCCTGTGTGATCTTGTCAAATTTCCATGGTTCTTTTCCGTTGAACGGATTATCGGTGCTGTGCAGACGGTTAATCGGAGAGAATACTCCGTATTCTACCCATCTTGCCATCAGTTCATCGTCACGGATACCCATCATATGGCCACCGATATCATGGCTCCACCATCCATATCCAACGTTGCTTGCTGTATTGGTAAAATATGGCTGGAACTGTAAGCTTTCCCATGAAATTACACTGTCACCTGAGAATCCTACCGGATATCTGTGACTTCCCACACCTGCATATCTGGAGAAGGTCAGAGGACGATTACCCTTCCAGCTGCTGTCCAGATAATGATAATGGTTCAGCATCCACAGCGGATCCAGTCCCGGCACTTTGGTAACAGTTCCCTGCTGCCAGTCAAGCCACCAGAAATCCACGCCTTCTTCTTCCAGCGGATGATGCAGATCTTTCAGGTACACTTCCATGAAATGTGGATCTGCAGGATCAAACTGTACTGCAATCTCACTTTCAGGATCGATTCCCATCTTTTCTGCCACGCGCGGATACAGTTCCTCATATGCACGGATTCCGTCAGCCGGATGCACATTCAGTGTAATCTTCATATTGTGCTCATGCAGCCAGGACATAAATCCTTTTGGATCCGGGAAGAAGTTTTTGTTCCAGGTATATCCTGTCCAGCCGCTTCCGTATTTCGGATCTACATCATCAACAATATGCCAGTCCATATCAACAACAGCTACAGAGAACGGCAGTTTTTCGTCTTCAAAACGTTCTATCAGTCTTTATATTCCTCCTCTGTGTAACGATGATAACGGCTCCACCAGTTACCAAATGCATATCTTGGCAGCAGCGGCTGTTTTCCACACAGATAATAGAAATCTTTCAGACTTCCAGATAACGATGTCCATATCCGAAGAAATACAGATCCTCGCCATCTCCCTGTCTCGGACTTACCCATCCGTCTTCTGTCAGTGCCATCGAATGACTGTCATCCACAACAGCAAAGCCTTTTCTTGAGATGATACCATGCTCCATTTTGACTTTACCGCTGTATTTTTCGTTCATCGGTGTGTCACCCTTCAAATAAGCATCATCACTCAGTTTCATAGCACCGTCGCATCCGTCCAGTGTACGGGCTGTTCCAAGAAGATCACTCGGTTCATCTCCGTAATTCCAGTTTCTTCCCCAGCCGCTACCGCCGCCTACGACTTGATAGACAAACCGTTTGCTGCAAATGGTTTTCTGTTGTAATGAATCTCCAGAGAATCTGTATAAATAACCAGCTCTTCATCCTCAACGACCTTGAATTCCGGTACCGGGAAATCACGGTTCAGTACGGACTGTGTTGCACGATCCTCGAATACACCTTCGCTGTTGTATTCCAGACGTACCAGTGCAGATGTCAGCATCGTGATTCGATAACAGTCTCCCTGAATAATCGCTTCTTTTTTGCTTACCGGATGTGCTTCCAGCTTATACTCTTCCATTCCCATGTTTGTAAAAACCTCCTTTAATTTTTTATTTTGTAACTGTGAGAATACTGAATAATTATAGTTTAAAATAAATATACTATAAAAATTTGGAGAATTCCTCTATTAAACTGACAAAAAAGTGTATTATTTTGACTTTTTTGTCCTGCCTTTTATTGTAAGGAAGAAGCGATTTTTTCAGCCAGTGCTTCCAGAGATGCTTCCTGTGCTTCTTTTACCGCAGAACGGATCGTTACACCTTCCTCTAAGAGTTCAATATTTTTCATACCGGCAAAGATTTCCCGCATCTGTCTTCCGGCAACCGGTGCCCAGGTCCCGTTTTCCATGATGGCTACAGTACGGTTCTGCAAACTGTGTGCTTTCAATTCAGACAGTACAGTCTCCATCTTGGTAAAGATACCGCCGTTATAGCTCGGTGCGGCAAATACCAGATGGCTGCAGCGGAAAGATTCGGATACGATCACCGAAGGATCTGTCACAGATACATCGTACATGGCGATATTCTTTACACCTTTATCTGCCAGTTTTGATGCCAGGATCTCAGCGGCATTTTCCGTATTGCCATAGATGGATGCATAGGCGATCATAACTGCCTGATCCTCCGGTTTGTAGCTGCTCCAGGTATCGTATTTTTCAATAAACCATCCGAGATTCTCTCTCCAGACCGGTCCGTGGAGAGGACAGATCATTTTAATCTCCAGGGTAGCTGCTTTTTTCAGAAGATTCTGTACCTGAACGCCATATTTTCCTACGATATTAATAAAATATCTTCTGGCATCATCCAGCCAGTCTCTTTCAAAATTCACTTCATCCGCAAACAGGTTTCCATTGATTGCTCCGAACGTTCCGAATCCATCTGCGGAAAACAGGATCTTATCGACAGTATCATAGGAAACCATAGCTTCCGGCCAGTGCACCATCGGTGCCATCACGAAGGCAAAGGTATGTTTTCCGGTACACAGAGTGTCCATTTCTTTTACAATCACAGTACGGTCTTCCACCGGGAAATTAAAGAACTGTTTTAACATAGGAACTGTTTTCGCATTACATACCAGTTTTACATCCGGGTATCTTCTCACCACATCTCCGATGACCGCGCAGTGATCCGGTTCCATATGGTTGACGATCAGGTAATCCAGTGTCCTTCCATTCAGTACATATTCCAGATTTTCAAAAAACAATCCGCTGATGGATGCGTCCACGGTATCTAACAGAACCGTTTTTTCGTCCAGCAGGACATAAGAGTTATAAGAAACTCCTCTTGGAATCGGGTATACATTTTCAAATAAAGCCAGTCTGCGGTCACTACCGCCGATCCAGTATAAATCATCCGTTACTTTTTTCACACAATGCATGGTGCAACTCCTCACTTTCGCTTTTGTTTTTCTATATTATACTGTTTTCAGACATTTCTTTCAAGCAATAAACATAGTTTAACTGTAACTATTCAGTAGCCACTGTCCCGCGAGGTGTTTGACATGAATATGTCAAAATCCCGAGACATACAAGCAAAATGCCATCACCGAAGGTGATTTTTATGCATTTTGGCTCGTAACTGTGAAGGTACTGAACAGTTACATAAAATTTTATATATTTCTGTAAATTCTGCGGATTTTTACTGTTATTTCTTTAACAGCAAAACACACAAAAAGATCCTGTGGCTTTGATTTTCCAACCACAGGATCTTTTCTTTCGTACTTTATTTTCTTTTTGTTCTTTATTCTTCTTTCTCTCCGATCCGGTTAAAAACCATCTCATATCCGTCATTTCCGTATGTCAGAGAGCGGTTCACACGGCTGATCGTTGCTGTGGATGCTCCGGTCTTCTCGGAAATCTCCAGATATGTTTTCTTCTGGCGCAGCATCCGTGCCACTTCAAATCTCTGAGAAAGTGATAACAGCTCGTTGATCGTACACACATCTTCAAAGAATGTATAACATTCTTCTTTATTTTCCAGACATAAAACAGCTTCAAACAAATGATCGACTGCCTCTGTATGTATTTTTTTACTCATGATTTTCTCCTTTACTACCCCATATTTTCATTGTGAACATAAAGTACCACCATTTCTTCTTCCGGGCACTTAATATGATACAATTTTAACACAATACAGCAAAAAAGCAAGGGGTTTTTCCTGTCTGGTGTTTTGACTTGCAAAGCGTCCCCTCCAATGATATGATTAAATAAATTGGGAAAAGGACGGGACTGTAATGAGAAAATGGCTGGAAAAACCTTATCATTCCCTGGACTATATGCTTCAGGATCGTTTCAAAGAAAAAGTTTATAAAATCACATTAAACGGAGGTATGTCCTGTCCTAACCGGGATGGTACACTGGGAAACCGTGGCTGTATCTTCTGCAGTGCCGGAGGTTCCGGTGACTTTGCGGCAGATCCTTCCCAGTCTATTTCTGCGCAGATAGAGTCTCAGATGTCACTGATACAAAAAAAGCGCCCGGTACAGAAATTCATTGCTTATTTTCAGGCATACACAAACACCTATGCACCGGTTTCATATCTGCGCCCGCTCTTTTTTGAAGCCATCCGTCATCCAGGTGTGGTAGCTCTCAGCATCGGTACCAGGCCAGACTGTCTGGGGGAAGATGTTCTCACACTTCTCTCAGAACTGAACACTATCAAACCGGTATGGGTAGAACTGGGACTTCAGACGATCCATGCCGATACTGCTGCCTATATCCGAAGAGGTTATCCACTCTCTACTTTTGAAGCCGCAGTAAAAAATCTGCATGCACGTAATCTTGAAGTCATCGTTCACACAATTCTCGGACTTCCCGGGGAATCTTCGGAACAGATGCTTGAGACAATCAACTATCTGAACTGCCAGCCCATCCAGGGAATCAAATTGCAGTTGCTTCATGTGCTGAAAGGAACCGATCTTGCTGATGATTATCTTGCCGGAAAGTTTCAGACACTTTCCCGTGAAGAATACCTAGATCTTCTGATTTCCTGTCTGGAACATCTGTCCCCTGATCTTGTCATTCACCGTGTGACCGGTGACGGACCCAAAAATTTACTGATCGCACCTCTCTGGAGCAGTGCCAAACGTTCTGTACTCAACGACCTGCATCATATAATGAAAGTTCGAAACACCTGGCAGGGTCGACTTTATAAGGAGGATCTGTATGATTGAAAATACCTCTACACTTTATAAAATGATCATTTTATACATGCTGAAAAAAGTAACCTTCCCTCTTTCCAACAGCCAGATCACCAACTTTCTGCTGGATCATGAATATACCACATATTTCCATATTCAGCAGACGATCCATGATCTGATGGATACACATCTGATTCTGGAGCGAAAACAGGGAAACAGTATCTGCTATGAGATCACTCCGGAAGGGCAAAAAACACTTTCCTATTTTGAAAAGAATATGTCCGATTCCATCCGGCTGGAGGTGGACAGCTATATCCTGGAAAAAGGATATGAAATGCGGAATGAGAATTCTATTACCGCCGAATATTACCGCACACCGGAACAGGAGTATACCGTCCAGCTCGGTGTACTTGAAAAAAATGCACCGCTGATTCAATTAAAAATCACTGTTCCCACTGAAGAAATGGCAAAAAATCTCTGTCATAACTGGCCGAAAAGAAGTCAGGAAATCTATGCATCGGTGATGACATCTCTTTCCTGACTTGTTCTGTTCACTCCGTTCTTTTCTTTTATTCTTCTCTCTCCCGTAAATGTCGGAGTCTCTCTCCGGCCTGTTTTTCATAACCGATATCTGTTGGGTGATAAAAACTTCCTCTTTGATCTCATCCGGCAGGTATTGCTGTTTCACATAATGTTCCGGGTAATCATGGGCATACAGATAACCAACACCATGCCCCAGTTTTGAGGATCCTTTATAATGAGCATCCTGCAGATGTGCCGGAACACTTGTCTTTTTCTTTTTCACGGAAGCCATTGCTGCAAAGACTGCTTCACAGGCAGTATTACTTTTCGGCGCAGTTGCCACATAGGTTACTGCTTCTGACAGAATGATCTGTGCTTCCGGCATTCCGATCCGTTCTACTGCCTGTGCTGCAGCTGTAGCAACGACAAGTGCCTGTGGATCTGCCATACCTACGTCTTCTGCCGCACAGATCATGATTCTTCTCGCAATAAATTTGATATCTTCTCCCGCATACAACATCTTCGCCAGATAATAGACAGCTGCATCCGGATCAGATCCCCGCATACTTTTAATAAATGCTGAGATGGTATCATAATGCTGATCTCCTGTCTTATCGTAACGCACTACCCGCTTCTGGATGCATTCCTGCGCTGTTTCAAGATCTACATGGATTTTTCCGTCTGCACTTCTCTCTGTAGTAAGAACGCCAAGTTCTATTGCATTCAACGCTGCCCTTGCATCTCCACCGGCAAGGTCAGCCAGAAAGTCCAGTGCCTCCTCACTGACTTCTGCATGATAACTGCCCAGTCCCTTAACCGGATCTGTAACAGCCCTGTCCAGAAGTTTTCGGATATCCTTTTTTTCCAGCGATTTCAGTTCAAAAATAATGGAACGGGACAGTAACGCACCGTTTACCTCAAAATACGGATTTTCTGTGGTAGCACCAATCAGTACCAGCGTACCGTCTTCTACAAACGGCAACAGGTAATCCTGCTGTCCCTTATTAAACCGGTGGATCTCGTCTACGAACAGAATCGTCTTTTTCCCGTACATTCCAAGATGTTGTTGCGCTTCTTTTACCACTTCCTCCATATCTTTTTTTCCGGCTGTGGTCGCATTCAGCTGGGTAAATCTTGCGCTTGTCGTGTTGGCGATCACTTTCGCAAGTGGTTTTCCGGTTCCGGGAGGACCGTAAAAAATAACAGATCCCAGTTTGTCTGCCTTGATCGCACGGTACAGCAATTTGTCTTTGCCGATAATATGTTCCTGCCCAACCACTTCCTCCAGCGTCGTCGGCCGCATTCTCGATGCCAGCGGAGACTCATTTTCCAGCGTTGTTTCCTTCATATAATCAAATAAGTCCATCTTACGTCCTTTCTAATTCCTTTTGTTGCATCCGGCTGCACTTTCTTTTATCATAACAAACTTTTGTTCCTCTGTCATCTATTCCAGAATCATTTCTTCCACATTAACAAACACAAAACCCTGTTTCTGCAGATGATCCACAAGGCAAATGCCGCATCCACGGAACTCCGATACCCGTCATGCATCAGGATCACATCTCCTTCTTTCACCTGTCCGGACAGGCAGCTCAGTACCTGTTCCTTATTCTGCAGTTTCCAGTCCAGAGAATCCACATTCCAGAATACCGGGATCATATCCACCACCTTTTCCAGTTCCTGACTCCATGCCCCATACGGTGGGCGGATATACACGGGAACTTCTCCTGTCCACTCCCGGATCAGCCGGTTTGTCTTTTCAATCTCTCCCGTCGCCTCTTCTATGCTCAGTTTGTTTAACTGCACATGATGATACGAATGATTGCCAATCAGATGTCCGTCTTTTACCAGCTCTTCTACCATTTACGACGTCCTTCCATGTTCTCCCCCAGAAGAAAAAAGGTTGCCTGCACTCTCCGTTCCTTTAATCCTCTGGATAATTCCACCGTGTACTCACTTGGTCCGTCATCAAACGTCAGGGCAACTTTACGTGCTTCCTGCGGTTCCTCACCAGTTCCTGTCCGCTCACCATTATCATCCTTTTTCCCTTCCAGGCAAGGAACAGATACAGCATCCCGATCACCACCAGCCCGCTCTTCTTCCAAAGATACTTCTGCATCTTATCGCTCCGGTCTTTCTCGTTATGTTACTTTATGTAAAAGAAGACAAAAAAAAGACCGCCGCATCTTGCGACAGCCTTATCTTTTGTTTTTAATTAAGCCAGTTTGCTTTTAGCCAGCTCTGCCAGTGTAGCAAATCCTTCTGCATCGTTGATTGCCATATCAGCCAGAACTTTTCTGTTCAGTTCAACACCAGCCAGTTTCAGGCCGTACATAAATTTGCTGTAAGACAGTCCGTTCATTCTTGCTGCTGCGTTGATACGAGCGATCCACAGCTGTCTGAACTGACGTTTTTTCTGTTTTCTTCCAGCGTATGCACTTGTCAGAGCACGCATTACAGACTGTTTTGCAACTCTGTACTGTTTGGATCTTGCTCCTCTGTAACCTTTAGCCAGTTTTAATGTTCTATTATGTCTTTTTTTAGCGTTTAATCCGCCTTTTACTCTTGCCATTTACGTCATCCTCCTAATCTTCTATCTTACAGATACGGTAAGATTTTCTTCATGTTCTTAACATTAGTAGCATCTGTGATAGTTGCTTTTCTAAGATTTCTTTTTCTCTTAGCGCTTTTCTTTGTTAAGATGTGACTCTTATAAGCTTTATTTCTTTTTAACTGTTCCTGTTCCTGTTTTTTGAAACGTTTTGCTGCTGCTCTGTCTGGTTTTTCATTTTTGGCATAATAGAAATTCCTCCTTGATAATAGTCTAATTAACGTTTTTCGGCCAGCACCATTGTCATGCTGCGGCCTTCCATCTTCGGTGCCTTCTCCACTGTCGCTATTTCAGAAAGCGCCTCAGCAAAATCATCCAAGATGTGTTTGCTGTTCTGAACATGAGCCATCTCACGTCCACGGAAACGCAGGGATACTTTCACCTTATCACCTTTTGTGATAACTTCTGGCTGCGTTTATTTTGGTGTTTAAATCATTGGATTCAATATTCGGTGACAAACGCACTTCCTTGATCTCCACAGTTTTCTGCTTTTTGCGAGCTTCCTTCTCTTTGCGCGCCATTTCATAACGGTATTTTCCGTAATCAATAATCTTGCAAACAGGCGGTTTCGCTGTCGGAGCGATTTTCACTAAATCAAGCTCTGCTTCCTGCGCCAGTTTGAACGCTTCTCTTGCAGACATGATACCAAGCTGAGTACCATCTGCACCAATTACACGAACTTCTCTGTCTCTGATCTGTTCATTAATCATTAATTCGCTAATGGTCTTGTACCTCCATAAAAAGTGATAGCAGACTATCCACAATCAAAT
>ENA-OQCN01001454-OQCN01001454.1-human-gut-metagenome-genome-assembly--contig:-NODE-1454-length-11709-cov-1.823606_pt1 | contig 11709 bp, 21 predicted proteins | sample MGYA00242497_ERZ504576 | MGnify/ENA primary metagenome ERZ504576 (study PRJEB26092, sample SAMD00036296) | human gut metagenome | host: Homo sapiens | study: EMG produced TPA metagenomics assembly of...
CTCGCGGATTCCGTCATCGTCCGGGGAGGTCTCTCCGCTTGCGGGGAGATGCCCCGTAGGGGCAGAGGGGTTATTACGTACTAGGGACGTACTGTAGCTCACCAGGTGAGCTGGGGGTGGGGTCACAGCTGTGAACCGTGGTTCACCCGTGAGCTGGGGTTTCCCGTGTCCCCGTCGCCATAACACGGTCACATGTGAGCCGTGGTTATCATGGATTCCGTGTCGGAACCGGGGTTCACGTGTGGGCCGGGGCTTTCCGTTGCGGGCCGTCCTCCTCGGGTCGCGTCGATGTCGTTCGAGTCGAAGAAGTCGGGGTCGAGCTCCAGACGGTTCCCCAGGCACAGATCCCACACGACGGGCCGGTGCCACTCGCTGAAATGCCCGGCCTGGCGTTGGTCGCCGCGACGGATCAGCCCGTTCGCTTCCAGCCATGACAGGTGGCGTTTGACCGTGCTCACGCTGCACTTGCACCACGCGGCCAGCTTCCTGTGCGTCGGATGCGCGTTGCGCCCCTCGTCGTCGGCCACGTTCGCCAGACACATCAGCACGCGAGCGGCACCGTTGTGCCTGGCGTCCACGGGCGCGAACCTGAGCGCCCAATCGACCGCGTTCACGCTCATGCGGCACCCCCTCGGCGGGAGTCTTGCAGACGTGCGCGCAGCATGGGCACGCGCGGCACGGGAACGTCGAGCATCATCGACAGGTAGAAGTCGTGGCTGCCGTCCGACGGGCAGGCCGCCAACAGGCCCGACGCGAACCCATGGGGCGGGAAGCCGCCATGACGCGCGGCACGCTCATGCGTTTCATGCGCTCTCATGGCTCTCCTCACTCACGGAACCGGCCGACTCCTCACGCCAACGGGTCTCAAGCATGTCGCGGCGCGTGGCCGCGCGGCACAGGCGAACGTCAGCAGATAGGACGCGGCGAGAATGATGACGACGGCGATCACGAGTATGAGGTGCATCATCGGCCCGCCCCCATTGATCGCGCGAGGGAGGCCAGCAGACGGACCGCGAGAAGCACGATGCCGACTGCCAGACGCAGGAACGGCAGCAGCAGGCCGAAACAGGCCACTGCGAGCACCACGAACAGCAGGATCACCAATTCCACCATTCATCACCCCCGCTCACCGAGGGATGCCTGAGCATCGAGAACGCCGCGTCATCGCCGCTGAGGGCCTCCACGTCGCGCATCAACGCGTCGATCTCGTCGGACACCATGCCCGCACCGGCCTCGTAGCCGCGGTTGAACACGCAATCCGACGGACCGCCATGGATCAGACGACGGTTCACCGTCCGAGCCGGCGACGAAGCGTTCCGCACGTCACGAAGCGCGTCATGCCGGCCGATCAGATAGCGACCGCCATGATCTCCCTCACGGTCATCGACGCATCCACGGACAGGGACAACAGGGACATGTAGTCCCGGAAATTCGAGCGCTCCTCGTTATCGAGGGAACGCGCGCCAACGGTCATGGTCATTGCCTCACCTCCGCGTGAAGGGACCAGAAAGCGAAATCCCAGGCATCGCGCGAGTTACGGTCGCACCAGCAACCCACACAAGTCAGTCCGAAGGCCACCGGCACCAAAGCGAATCCCGGCAGAAGCAGATTCCTCGCGGCAAGCAGAATCGCCAGAAAAACCACGCACGACAACGCGGCCAGCATCGAAGCGGCAAGACCCGCCAGCTCGTAGCGCCGGGCAGAACGTCGCCAATACAAAGATTCGGAAAATGTAGACGCCATGTCCCGCGAACCATTCGCGGGGGCGTTACCATCAAAATCAGAAGTCGGCACAGCGACTTCGGTTACACTAGACATTTGTGCAGCCTCCATAATCTAAAAGGCAATGCGAACGATTCAAAAGTTTGGCGACTAGGGAATCGTTCAACATTGGATGTGTTGCATACGCCCGGTTTCGATGTTCCAGATCGAGACCGGGCATTTCCTTATCGGACAAACACCCCCTCACCCTCGCTCAATTGAGATGGATACATAACGTCAAAAGGAATCCCATACTCAGTGTGCAGAATCATCGCACGCCTCATGCTGAGGTCTCTTTTGTAGTTGACGATGCGTGAAACGGTCGAGACGGAAACGTTAAGAGTGGCGGCGACCTGCTCTTGGCCGATACCGCGTTCTTTGAACCAATCATTCATCGGCGTACACACCTCCAGCTCCATTTTTGTAATACTTTTTACGACCTGCAAAAAGTGTACGACAAACTTGCATTAAACGCAAATCGAGAGGTAATATATTTTGCAACAGGTAAACATATTGTTGTAAAGGTTAAAAATGACCAGTATTGAAACAATGCCGGGCGTCAGCCCCAAGGCGCGAGCCGCATACAAGTTAAAAGTCGTTTCTTTCAACGTTCAGCAGCTTCTGGCCGCACAAGCGAGAGAAGGCAAAAATCAAACTGAGATGGCAAGCTATCTCGGGATAAAGCCTTCCGGTATGTCCCTCAAGATCTCTCGCGCAAACTGGCGATTTGAAGAGGTTCTTTTGGCTGCGGAATATCTTGACACTACGGTGGACGAACTGTCTAACGATGCGATTATGCGCATGATGCTCGGAAACAAGAAAGCCGATCAGATGCTCATGGATATAAATACAGAAAAAGCCACCGGCAACACGCCGATGGCTTCCAATGAGCTCCTGCGGCTGGGCTTGAACCAGCGACCGTCCGATATACGGTTCTGGCTCGCAGCCGTAGGGCTTTTTGCAACAGGAGTAGACAATACACCAGCCTTGCTGTTCCTTCAAATCGGCGTGTCATCGCGCATGTTCGCCTTGCAGCTGGTTTTCCGAAGAGCATCGGCCAGAAACGCGCAATAGTATTCCTTGGGAAGTGATGAAGAAGTCACTTCCCTTTTCTATGCGCTTAAGGAGCCCCATGAGGTATTGGAACGACAACAGGAAGAGCTGCGAACACGTCGAGCCACGGGAGGATTGGAAAGAATCCATTGAGAAATGGATCGACTGGATGGACGCCATCGGACGCACGAACGACACCCTGCGCACCCGCTGGTACCAGATCGTTCGATTCTCCAAAGCCGTCGATAAAAGCATCACCGACGTGACCGAAGACGACCTCATATTCTACCTAGCCGGCATGGGAACCGAAGGCAGACGCGGAGTACGCAGCTGCGTCAAGGTCTTCTACCAATGGAGCATGAAGCGAGGGCTTGCCCGCCGCAATCCGGCGGACGAAGTGCCCACCGTGCCCATGACCCTTCCGTCCGGCTGCATCTGTCCCGAGGAGAACATCGAACAAGGACTCGCATCACCCGACGAGAACGCGCGGCTGGCCGTCATGCTGGGCGCGTTCTGCGGCCTGCGCCGCATCGAAATGACCAGAATCAACCTGAAGACCGATCTGGAGGAGAACGCCGAAGGTATGGTGCTCCACGTCCACGGCAAGGGCAACAAGGAGCGGATGCTTCCCGTGCCGGCAAAGCTCGCTTCGGCATTGCGGAAACGCACCGGCGTATGGCTGTTCCCCGGAGACGTACAGGGACACTGCGGCGTCGATTACGTGGCGAAGAGGATTAAGACGGTAACCGGATACCCGTCGCACAGCCTGCGCCGCAGGTTCGCCACATGCGTCTACTACAGGAACGGCTGCAACATCGTGCTTGTCAGCCGTATGCTGGGGCACGCCAACATCGCCACCACCATGCGCTACATCGGCCTCGTGCAGGACGAGATGCGTAACGCCGTGGAATCCACCACCCGCACGGACATGAGACTGACCATGCCCATGAACCAGGTCGTCGGAACAGCCGGCAGCGTCGCCACCTATTCCCTTAGCACCGCGAGGATCGGATGAACAAACGGTATACGCAACATGCTTCTTTGCGCATATTGGCGCATACCAACACCGCTCACCGAGTGTTCCCGAGACTGGAAAGCGGCAACGCGGCTATGTCTATCCCCAGCGCATCGGCTGCGGAGAACATCGCTTCAATCGGGGCTTCGCCCCGCTGGAGCAGAGCATCGGCAAGCCGGGGATCGATACCGGCCTGGGAGGCAAGGTCGTCGGCGTTCCAGGAATGGTTCGCGGTCTCTTCATGGAAGGCGGCTGCGATATCCGATTCGGTGCGGGCGAAAAGAGTCCGGCGTTCACGCGGCGCTTGGAAACGACTAAGGCGACACGCGTACTCCAATTGCGCCTTTGTCGGCTCAGGTAACTTATAGTCCAGATTCGACATCGCAGACCTCCTTAGCGTTCAGCGGGTTGGACTGGAGTCGTTCGACGCACCGAAAATAGGGAATCCGGAAACCGCATCGGCCGACGATGGAGTGCTGGAGTGCCGTACAACGTCCCGATCTGTTCGATCGCCCATGCGCTCCAACGTGGGGATTCGACCGTGGATGTCATCAGGCCGGCGGGAGGAACCGGCGCATCTCGTCGGCGAAGGCATCCGAGCCGATTACATCGGCGACCCCCGCCACGCGATCAGCACGGTCTGCCCAAAGTCCTTCTTCGCCGTAATCAGATGATTTCAATTCCGCAAGCTCCATCGCCCGTCGGGAATCGACGTCGCCTCTCGACGCCAACCAGCACATGTCCCACAGGTCGCGTCGCCGCAGGTGCGATGCGCAGGCATAGGAGAGCAGCTTGTCGGCAAGAATCTCGGTGGGGCTTTCCACATCGAGGATGATCTGACCCGACAAGGCCGGGAACATCGGATAGTTGACCAAGGCGGGACGATGCTGCGGCTCGTACGCGGGGATCGATGCCACCTCCAGCTTGATTGTCTGGCTCGGCAGATCCTTGCGCTGACCGGCCGTGCGAATCGCTATACGCCATCTGCGCGTCAGCCCATCGGCGTCGGGTCTCGGCTCCTTGACCCGGACCGTCACATCATCGCCCATCCCCGAGAGCGAATCGGAGATACAGGAGCCAAGCCCTTTAAGGGTGTCCATGTCGAACGAGGTGCCGCCGGCAAAATCAAGGTCCTCGCTGTACCTCGGGGACCCGTGGCACAGGCGCAGACTCGTGCCGCCCTGGAACACCAGCGAGGAGAAGAAACCCTCGCGCATCATGGCGTCCAGGATTCGATAATGCAGAAGTTCCTTCTCGACCACGGGAAGCAGATTGCCCATGCCCTCGGCGGAAACGATCTGTGCTGCCATGGCTTTGTACTTGAACGGTTCGTCAGTTCCAGTCATCGTCGTCCTCCAATTCATCCATATCCACCAGATCGAGATTGCGTCCGACGGCCTCAGGTCACGATACGCCCACTGTTTCGACGCGAGCGGCGTCAGTCCGTCATCGCGGGCGATCAGGTTCGGCAGGATGCGGTCCCAGCTGAGCTTGCAGTGCGTGAACTCGATCACCCCATACGGGGTATGGAACTCGCCTTCGCGACCCGTGGTCATGAACGTGACCCTATCCACCGGAATCTGGCTGATCACGTTCCAGCGCGACAGAGCGCTTTCGAGCTTTCCCACACCAGCTCGCCGGAACGCAACCGCTTTGCGACCTGATGAAGTGTCCCCTCGCCGAGATGGGAGGAATACGCGAACACGTAGACGCCACGGGCGGCACGGACCAACGCCTTCGCCGATACCAGGCTGGACAGGGTTCGGTTCAGTTTCTGCCCCTGCTCACCCAGCACGACGGCCAGTTCGTTCTTGCAATACACGTAGCACGAGTACTTGGCGTCCATCTCGCGCAGCTGGTCAATCGCCTCGCTCCTTTTCATGTTTGTGAGTATACACGAACATACGCAAAAACGCATATTCATGTACACCTATCACAATCCTGAAGCGTTCCAATCAGAGGGAACGCCCTCGTGCCGGACCGTCTTCGAGACCAATCCCGTCGATGGCGTTTTCCGAGAAAGGGTTCTCTCTTAATCTGCCGACGATTTCCGCTACGGCGCGCTCTTCCTGATCAACGCATTGGACAAGCTGGGAAATGAACGGCTTGGGATCGCCGTCAACCTGCCATGCTTCCAGACTTTTCCCATCAGCTGCGGCCGGCATCATGTTTGATTGCTACGGGCCGGTAGCCGGCAGCCATGAGCATGAGATTCAGAATCTGTCGCCCGGTTCGCCCGTTGCCGTCCGTGAATGGATGGATGTTCTCGAACATCGCGTGGAATCCGATTCGAGGTCGGATTGCGTCAAAATCATCATGGACTCCTTTCGCGTCTATCGGATGGCTGCCGGCGAATCCGGTTGCAGGCAGCCCATCGTCGGGTCGGCCGGATCGCATACTCCGGCGGACAGTTCGTCCTTTTCCTGTGATGCCGGTGATGGTTCGGGCATCGCGGCGAGCTTGTCGAATGTGTTGAGGAATGCGGCTATCTCCCGGTCGCTGCTGATGGGATCCATGCCCCTGGCCTTCGTCAGGCGCGTATGAAGTCGAGGTGATTGTCCGCGAACGCGCCGAAACGTTCGAAATCACCGCCCTTGATGCCGGTCGTGTCCTGCTCGTACAGGCTCGTATATTCGTCGCCCATGCGTTCGGCGAAGTCCCTCACCCTGGCATCGATGTCCCATTCGATGGGCGGGCATCCGAACGCGAGTTCCACGTACCGGGGCTCCACGGCCAGGCCCCGATCGGTTTTCAGGTCGTTCCAGAAGCGGTCCACGGATTCCTTGCCGCCGTCGTAGTGGCGGCCTGCGGCGTCGAACGGTTCGCCAGCCCATGACTGCTCGTAGGATTCCAATGCCTCGCATCCCTGGTCGGTGAGCTGGCGTATCTCCACCTCCACACTGCCGTCGTGGTGGTGGCCGCGCATCTTCAGGATTCCGTTCTCGTCCCAGATGTGGTCGATCTCGCAGTCCTTGAACGGGGAATCATCGCCGTTCATCAGATCATCGAAGGTCTCGAACGAGGATATGCCCGTGCGTTCGCCGTCCCATCGGCCTATGTTTCCGAACGCGATCAGCGGGTTGCCTCCCATCGGGTTCCTGTACGAGGAGAGCACCGACTGGGATCCATTGAAGAAATCACGCAGAGCGCCGGTCTCCATCCTGTAATCGGTTTGACGGGATTCGTCCGCGAAGGCATCGAACGTGATCGACGTGCCGCTCTCCTCGTACAGCCGCCACAGGCTGTCGGCGCGGGTGCTGTGTTCACGGTGATACGGGTCCCCGTATTGCGGGTCGTAGTCGTCAGCGTTGTAGATGTACCGTTTGCGGGGTTCGGGATCCCGAATCTCGTCGATCCAATTCATGTCCATCGTGTGCTCCTTGGTTCTGTTCGTCGTTGCCGTACGGCGTCAGCGGCCGTGTGTCGTTTCCATGCCGTCATCCAACGCGAGGTCGAGCCCTGCGGTCTCAGGAGACGTTTCCTGTGGGTCGGCCCAGCCGACGGCGAGGTCCAGCGCGCCGCGCAACGCCTGGCCGGAAAGCCGGTACGTCCAGGAATCGTTTGCCTCGTAAGGGAAGGATTCGCCGGACACGATGCCGCGCTCGTCATGCAGGCTCACGTCGAACGTTCCGGGTTTGACCGTGATCAGCGCATGACGGGCGGAACCGGGAGCCGAGACCTCCAGCGCCTTTCTGCCGTCGGGAGACCCGGTGGCGGTGAATTTGATATCGGGGTGGTGCGCGAGGCTGTAGGAAGCGTTGGACTCACACGCCAGCGGGACCGTATCTCCCAGCCCGCTGTCTGCGGCCAGCTGCTGTGGGCTGTAATCCATGCCCTGCGTGTAGTCGATGGGCTGCGCGTCGGTGTAGAAGCATCCGCCGCCATCGTCCGCGTCGATCAGTCGCCCACGAGCCGGTCCAGGCGTGCGGGGTCGTCCCATGCGCTCACGAGTCTGGCGGGTTCGGCCTGGTTCTTCCATGCCATGTAGCGGTCGCGTTGGTCGCCGCAGATGCCGTCGAATGATTCCTGGGAGATGAACGTGCCGCCGTCCATTGGTAGCATTCCCCGTCCGTCCACGCGCGCTCCTTGAACTCCTTTTCGGCGGCGGCGTACAGGCGCTTGTCGAGCGGTTCCATGGCCGCGTCGATGCCCGCCATCATCTCGTCCACGTGTTGCCGCATGTCGGGCTGGCTCGTTTTCCACCATGCCTGCAAGTCGGCGAGCACGTCGGCGGCGTTCTCCCGTTCGCACACGTCGAGCAGGTCATCGTCGTAATTTTCCACCGTCCAGGAGTAGAAATCCCAGTCACTCGAACCGGTCAGGCGTTCGATGCCCTTCATGCGGTGGAAGTCCATCAACCCGCCGCCGTGCTCGCGCACGATGCCCGCCAACGGCAGATCGGCCTCGTCCATCAGGCCTTTCCAGTATTCGGGGACATTCCCGTTCTCCATGTCGTTCTCCTTTCCGAACGCCTTTTCGATCACGAGTGGGTCTCGTGGGTCAACAGTGCGGTCGATCCGCAGTATCTCGGGCATGACCGCCTCGCTTTCACGGCCGATGACGAACGTGCCGATACCGGCCTTGACGCGATGCTCGGGAAGCCTTCCCGAACCGTCGCACATCACCGCCGGCCGGAACAGCGAATCCCCGTAGGCGAGCGTCACCGTGTCGCCCGGCCTGGCGAGAACCCGTTCGACGGCCATGCGTGAGAGGCCGTGCGCGTCGAGACGGCCGGAACGCCAATCGTTGGCCTCGGCTGCTGTCAGGGTGAAGGAAACGGAACGCCCTCCCTGGGCCGAGGTCACGTCGAGCCTGACCGGCTGCATGGCCTCGAAACCGATCCAGATGCCTTCCGGCGTCCTGTCCGGGGCTTCACGTCAATGTCCGTGAACCCGTATTCGGTCAGCACGTCCGTGACCCTGATCCTGAGCGCGTTGTCGGGAGGCAGATCAGGCGTTCATTGGGAATCGGGAGCGAGGACGCTCGAACCACACGTCCTCGCTCGGATCGGTGTCGAAGCCGCCGTCCGCGTCGGAATACGCCATGTGGACGCCGAACTCCAATTCCTTGGCATCGACGGAAGAGACCAGAATCGCGTTCCCCAGCACGAGATCGCGCGCGTTCCTGCGCAGGATGGATTGCATGTCGGGCTTGGCGGGATTCCCGGCCGCGAGCAGGTCGCGGTTCACACCCTCCATGTCAAAAGGCGTCAAGGCCATCTCGCTCGCCCTTTCTCACTTGGAAAGGCCGGAACCGGCCGTATCGGTCATATTCAGCGGGTCCGAGGGGTCGCACGCCTGCGCGCGTTCCGCGAACGAGGTGACGGCACCGGGCAGCACATATCCCAGATCAAGGTCGATCGGGCTCACGCCGTCGTCTTCGCCGACGGACGCTGCGGGCACTGCGCCCATGGTCTCGCGCAGCACGTCCACGGCGTCGCCAGTAGCGGCGCGCGCGTCGATGATCCGGTGCATCGTGTCCTCAAGCGCGGCATGGATATCGGTGGAACCCTCCTCCACGATGCACTGGTATGAGGGGGCTCCCCAGTTCGTGCCGGTGCCGGAAATCGTGTAGTCCGCGATGCGTTCGCCCGGCTGGACGAGCGAGGCGAGGTCGAACGCGGCCGGCGAACCGGTCTTCGCGTCGAAATCATCCAGCCATTCGACCTCCTCGGCGATCTCCTCGCGCGAGTACCGGCCGTCGATATCGCTCGGCCAGTCCGCGTCCTCCAGATAGCCGTTGTCGCCAAGCGACACATCGCCGTCGAGCTTGAGGTCCCGGCCGTACATCTCCATATCGATCAGATAGCCGAGCCCCGTATCGAACATGGACCACACGGCATCCGATGCCCACCCATGGTTCACGGCGGTCCAGGCATACTTCGCCTCCTTCGATTCGGCCGAGGACGGCGCATCATAAGAGTGATAGGGGATCTCGTCCGAGTTCAACGCGAGGTTCGCGTACTGCAACGGGGTGCGCGGGACCGCGTCAAGATCGTCGCGGACCGTCTGCACCTTCTCGTACACGTCCGGGTCGTCGTCCTCGCGCGCCTCGAACGCGCGGCACATGAGGTTCAGTCCGTCAGCGACTCGTATTCGCCGGGATTCGCCACGGTGGCGAGCAGTCCTTCCCCGCCCTCGTAGTCGTGGATCGCGTACTCCTCGTACCGGCCGCCCAATCCCACCTCGGTCTTCAGGGGTGTCCTGCAAGCGTTCGGCGGGCATGGGCAGCGTGATCCACGCGCCTGCAACACGCCCTCCGCGTATTTGCCCAGGTTGGCGACGTACACGCTGATCTGGTAGTCCTTCAATCCGGCCATGATGATGCTCCTTCGCTCGGGTCTTTTATCGTGTGGCTGCGGCTGAGGCAGACGTATCGGCAATGCTCAACGGGTCGGCCGGGTTCGCGGGATCGTAGGTTTCGGACGTTTCGGCCTCCTCGCCTTCGTCTTTGCGGGCGAGCCGGCCGTCGTCCACCATCGCGTCGATGATCTCCCATCCTTCCTCGATGCTGCGGTCCCGCAATTCCCTGGCCGAGATCATGTCGCGCATCGCGTCCATGTTCTCGTTGTTGTCGGGCCAGTCATGGTCTTTCAGCCAGTGCCGAAGGTCCTCCTCCGTCCAGCGGATCTCCGCAATCGTTTCGTTGCCTTGCCCGGCGTTGCTTTGATCGGGATGAAGCAACGCCTCAGATCGGAGACCGAAATACGCTTTGTCTTCCTGGAGGCCGGACAGGAAGCCGGAGGGCGTGAACCCGTTGCGTGCCGCGAACTCGCGGGACCAGTATTCGTCGAACTTCTCGTCGGGGTCGAAGTCGAGGAGCCCGTCCGCCATGCGCGCCTCAGCCCCTTCTCGTCCGCCTCGGCCGGCACCGTGACCGAGACCGTGGCGTGGTTGGGTGCCTCCAGCGTCATGTGCAGTTCGCTGCGTTCGCTGCGGCCGGCGTCGCGTTGGATGAAGCATTCCCCGTTGCCCCAGTCGAGCTCGTGCTGCTCGATCAGCTCCTTCGCCTTGTCGGTCAGGGCCCGTTCCTGGGGCGTGTATTCGTCGGGTTCCATCAGCATGATGCGTCCTTCCTTCCCTTGGATGATCGGTGCCGCGCCGTCCGGCGGGCATGGCTCCGATCATCAGGCCCATACGGGCGGTCGCGCGGGGCATGGCGTCTACGGGTCAGATGATTCCGCCGAGATCTGATGCTCGGTCCCTTTACGTGTCCCGCCCCTCAGTACCAGTTGTGGGCGAGCCAGAACGTCTTGGCGGCGCTGGGCTGCCGTACCGTCCGGCGATGTAGTTCAATCCCCATTTGATCTGGGTGGCGGCGTCGTCCTTCCAGTCGTCTCCTGCGGAGGCGAGTTTCGAGGCGGGCAACGCCTGGGGTATGCCGTAAGCGCCGCTGCTCGGGTTGGTGGCATTCCACTGCCATCCCGATTCCTTGTTCCACAGCCATACGAGCGCGTCATAGTCGCCGTCGCCCCAGTCCTTGTACGAGGCGATCATCTTCCTGGCGATGGCCCGGGCCTGTTCCGGCGTGGCGTGGGTGCCGTCGCGTCGTAGTCCACCACCACGTCCGTGGAGCCCGAGTCGGAACTGGAGCACGTCCATGCCGCCTCCACCGGATCCGAAGAGGAGGACGACGAGTCGGACGATGACGACGAATCGGACGATTCGGAACCGGATGACGTGGAATCCGTGCCGGCGGAACCATTGGTGGACACACTGCCGTTGGGCAGGATGTAGACCGCGCCGACGTCGATCCTGTGCGTGCGGTGGTTGACGATGCCCAGGCCGCCGCGCCCGTTCATCTCGCTGATGGTCACGGTGCCGGCCGTCCGGTCGACCGCCTCGACGACGGCGACGTGGCCGTACAGGTGTCCGCGCCGG
>ENA-OQCN01001455-OQCN01001455.1-human-gut-metagenome-genome-assembly--contig:-NODE-1455-length-11698-cov-2.663815_pt1 | contig 11698 bp, 9 predicted proteins | sample MGYA00242497_ERZ504576 | MGnify/ENA primary metagenome ERZ504576 (study PRJEB26092, sample SAMD00036296) | human gut metagenome | host: Homo sapiens | study: EMG produced TPA metagenomics assembly of...
TTCCTTTCTGGTAACATACACAACAAAGTGGGCAACCAAACACACAAACAAATAGCCAAGGCCTTTTTCAGCATATCACGTTTATAAATGCAAAAGAAAGTTATCAGCATAGCAAAAAATACGAATAAAGCAATATATGCCCCACGTGAGAAACTGACCAATATAGCAACCAACATTAAAATTTCCATACAGATATAGCATATCTGCTCTTTTCTATAACCCGACTCCAAGATAGATATAATAGGAAAAGGTACTAGGCACAACAACATAGTAGCCCAATTATTGGACAATTGCCCAAAAAGGCCGATAATGGCTCCTAAAGTCAGTAAGATTCTCAAAACCTACACTATAAAACCGATCACGATGAAGCAAGAAAAAGAATAACGTAATCAATGATAAAATGCCTGCTACTATGGAAAGTACTTTATACAAAAAAGCGAACTGACTACGAAAACGAATAAAAGTTCGAATAAAAAAGTAAAATGCTATTGATAAAAGAATCTTCAGAGTCGCAGTAATACTATTAGGAATATAAACAGAAGTCAGGCAACAGAGTAACTCTACGGCACATACTGTATACAGAATGTAATCAAAGCAAGATATTTCCCCACTTGTCAAATACACAGCCCCATGTCTAATATCATAAACATAAAAACACACAACAACAGGAAGCATAATAAATATCCATGAAAAGATATCGATAAACCCTATCAGCAAGAATAACCCCATTGACAAAAATGCCAATAAATTAAACTTTTTGTTATGTATCAAACCTCCATTCATAAACTATTCTACATTTATATTTTTTATTAAGGACGTACTATCCACTCCCTCAATTATCTCAGTATATATTCCATCCGAGATACCTGTTTTCAGAAACCGTTTTTCATATTTACTTTTATCAGCTACTATTTCTACAAAAACAGAATCATAGTTAAACTGAAAATATTTCTCTTCCAAAGCCAGCACGTGCTTTTTCCGCTCCACCACTATTTCTGCATTAGCCGTACAACCGGCTTTTATCATTTGCTTATATTCTTCAGGTATAAACAAACCGGCAGTTATTTCAAAACGCGCGACTCCATCCTGCACAATTCCCTTGGGGGCGACAAGACTTAATGCTCCGTCAATAGTTATATTCTTATCCATAAGAACCGATAATGACAGTTCCATCCCTACAGCAAGTTTCAATATATCAGATTCCAATACGTTTCCTTTAAATACTAACGATTGCAGATCTGCCACTCTAGCCACGGTTGTTCCTTCATTCAATGTACCTCTTGCCATCACAGACCCACCCTCTTTTATCGGAAGCTCCAATATAGTACCTGCGTCAGTCGCCGTTATAATATTGGATATTCCCTTTTGATTATATTGCCCTTTCAACATATCCAACTCCGATTCTACGGATTCATATTCGGACAGAAGAACAGCCAAATTACTTTTCTCGCCCTCATACACCTCTTGCGCTATCAACTTTTTTACATATAACTTTTCCGTCCTCTCAAAACTAGCTTCAGCAGTCAAATACCTGGTTTCCGCTATTTCCAATTCCTTTAATAGCCGCCTGTATTCCAACGGATCTTTTACATATCGTATTTGTGCCAATGGCTGTCCTCCCACCACTTCATCTCCAACCTGCACCAACAACTTTCCAACACACCGGAGATAGTCGATTTTATATCTATTTCTTTAGAGGCTGTATCACCCCCGGAATAGTAAGTTTGCTCTCAATATCCCGATACTCGGCACGGATAGTAGAAGCGGGTATCTTTCTACCTCCCTTTGCCGCCCGGTAAATGACAAATGCCAGGAATACCAGGATCAAGGATAATATAACAGTTCTTACTACTTTCATTTCAATTTTCTTCTTTTAGAGCTTCTATAGGGTTCAGTTCCGCCGCATATATCGCCGGCCTCAGCCCGGCCAATGTTCCCGCTATCACTAAGATAAATATGGCGGCAACAGCTGTCGGAAAATCCAGTCCCGGTTTTTCCATCATCGGAGTGTCTTCTGAGATGAAAAGTGCTACAACCTTCAGTATCCCCCATCCCAAAACCAACCCTACATATCCGGCTAAAGAAGTAAGAGCTATGGATTCCCATAAAAACATAGCCTTTATCTGCTGTGCTTGGCACCTACAGACTTGCGGATACCTATTTCACGGGTACGTTCCTTTGCCGACGAATACATGATATTGCCTACTCCTATTACGCCACTGACCAAAGTGCTGATTCCCATAAACCACAGGAACTTGCGAATCATGACAAACAAGTCAGTAAATGCCTTTACCTGTTCCTCCATGCTATTAAAGTAAAAGACTTTATCATCACTTGGGGCAAATTGATATTTTCTGGCCATCACATTCCGCACATGGGTATTCACCTCCTTTATTTTGGCTCCTTTCACTGTAGAGAATACAACTGTGCCAAACCGCCCGGCAGTGGCATCAACTTGTTCATAGACCGAGTAAGGCATATAAATGACTCTTGCCTCATACGAATTAAGCATCGTATTCTTTATTGTTCCAATCACCCGGAACATCTCCTGCCCCATACGGATATACTTGCCAATGGGATTTTCTTTTCTGAAAAGCATATCCACCACATTTTCACCTATCAATACCACTTTTCGAGCTTCATTCATATCCAAGGCATTCAACATTCTACCATGCTCCACCTCCAACAATTTTATCAAGAAGTAATCAGGATATACCCCTCGCACCTCAAACCAGCCATTCTTCGTGCCGGCATAGACAGCGTTCCAACGCCCCGTTTCGGGCGACAGATGGGTTATCTCGGGTATTCTTGATTTCAACATATTCAAATCTTCTTTTTGAAATTGTATTTTTCTTCCACTAGCCGCTCCTTTATATCCCATTGATGTTTCTGACGCATATACATAAGTCGTGCTTTTAGAGAATCCATTGAAGAGTTTGAACACTCCCCGTTCAAAACCTGAACCTATTCCAACCAAGACTATCAGGATAAAAATCCCCCATGATATGCCTATACCGGTCAGAATAGTACGTGAAGGCTTTCTTTTTACAGACTCGTATATTTCGCACCAAAAATCCATGAACATACAAGATAGCATTTATTATAAAGAGAGCGTATCGGATGCTACGTACTCAAAATAACCATACCAATGTTCGCCGGATGCTGTAACAATTTCCAATGTATAGCTCCCCATTTCCAAATAATCAATAGGTATATTCATCTCACTACCTCGCTGATATCGAGATATGGGGATACGCAACATTTCACTATTTGCACTATTATAGAGGATGATTTCCGCATCCTCTGATAGGGAATGAAAGGAAAAAATTAAAGAAGATTCCAGCAACGCAACTGAACAAGGAGGGATAAGAATACTTCTTGTTTTTCTACTAACTTTTTTTTGTTAATGGTATTTGCTCTGATACAGATTCATTTTTCAAAGAGAATCTCTCATTAACCTTAGCCCATACAGTTACAGGATAGATACAACTTGCAACAAGGCTTACCAATAAATACAATACTAATTTGTTTTTCATAGCTACATTATTCGTTTGGTTTACATCAACAAAATTAGGAATAATGCAATTAACCACAAAAAAAAGCAAAATAGACAAATAGTGACTTGATACATATTTTACAAACAGCTGCATATCAATATATTACAAGCCATAATTCATCTAGTTCCGACCACTGATATAGACAAGAACATCAACAAGTATACATCACAAATAAAGTTTATCCGCATCATTCGCCATAAATTCCTGTATCTTTTTCTTCATTCTGAGTTTGGCTCTTGAAACAGATTGAGGAGTTATGCACAGAAAAGTGGCAATTGAAGCATGAGGAAAGCCCAACTGTAACAAGCACCACAACTTCCGTTCGGTGGCACTCAGACCCACAGCCTCGACACGGCTTTGAAACATGGGACCGAACAAACGGATGACAAAATACTCTATAGCATCCAATTCCTTTGGAGTTAATGCATGAGCTGTATCGGGATTATCTAAAAGTTGAATAATGAAAGTAACGGTTTCATAATGCCTTCCACTCTCGGTCTTTATATCCTTGTATTTCTTCAGTTCGTCCAGCAAAATCTTATTTTTATCCGCCAACTTGAGATTCTCTTCCTTATTCTTCTGTTGCAATTCCAGCAGATGCCGCCTCATTACCTCATTTTCCGCAGACAGACTTTCATTGTTTTGCGCATAGCGGAAAGACAAGTCCTCTATCTCTTTATTCCGCTTGATATAATCGTGCTGCAAGGTGGTCAAAACGTTTTCATTCTCCTGTATCTGCTGTTGCAGCAACAGAATACGCCGCTCTTTCTTCACTCTCTCACGCTTGTAGACCGACAGGAGGTAGAGCAAGAGCAGAACGACAAGCAATATAGCACCCACCAGCCGCCATTCATTGCGCTGCTTGTTTATGGCAAGCAGTTCCTTTTCGTGGGCAAGTTCTTGATTGTTGTATTTCACCTGGATTTCTTCCAGTTTCACCGTTTGCGTATGCTCATGTATACTGTCAGCATATAGGTCATATTTCTCTCTATAAGCCAAAGCTTTCTTCCAATCCTCACGTTTTTTTGCCACTTCATACAAAGAAAGATAAGCACTGGCCTGCCCATACAAATCGCTATCATTCTTGATTATATATTCTGCATAATATATAGCGGAATCATATTGTTCTTGTTGTACATATACGTTAGACAAAGAATAAAAATAAGAATAATCATCCTTCTCTATATTATCTTTTATCGATAATAATAGTCCCAAGCTTTTTGATATTCTTTCCGCTCCGAATAGATAATGCCCAAATTACGGACAGCAGTCTGCTTCTCCTCCTTTGAATCAATCAACTCAGCCATTCGTAATCCTTGCAGGGTATAGTGTTCCGCACTATCAAGTTTTGCCAGCAATAAAAAACTATATCCGGCATCCAATAAAGATATGGCATAATTGGTACTGTCCTTTATTTCCTCAAAAGTGCGGACGGCATCTTTATAATACCTCAAACCCTTGGCATACAAGCCTTGTCTGAAATTGGCATTTCCTAGATGCGAATAGCACAAGGCCTTGTATTTAGGCTCATCCAGTTGCTTCATAGCCGTCAGCGCACACAGATAGCAACGAACAGCCGCGTCATATTCTTTCGCCTCACTATATTGCCTCCCCTGATAGAAGAAGGCTTTTGCTTTTTTCAATGAGTCTTCACTATGCCGATAGAATGCCAAAGCCGATGTGATAGGAGCATCGGTTATAGAACGATACGTTTTATCCAAAGCCTGCGTCAGCAAAAGGTTGTAGTATGCTTTCTGCTCCCTGTCTCTGCAATCATCGACAGAAAATTGCTGTAAAAAAAGTAAAGCACTATCAGGATCGTCTCTCCATATACGCCTCAGCCTCTCTTAAATAGTCCTGATGAATGGAATGCCGGTTGACACAAGAAACCGATAAGAATAATCCAACAAATAAAATTAGATTTCTCATAATACAAAATTTAAGGTTTATGCAAATATAACGGAATATTTTTTCCCGAAACAAGAATATGCTATAAAAACATATGAAAAGCCGGACAAACATCTCTGTCGCCCGGCTTTCTTAATTATCAAAACAATCAAAGAAGCATCAATTTGCCATTTCAGAAATAAACTTGATGCGGACCAACCGGATTTCATCCTCCGTATAGTCATCACCCAATTCATCCATCGCGTCATCTATTTTGTCTGTTGTAGACTCCTTGAAGTAATCATAAATATCGTTCAAATGGTCTTCATCCATAATTTCCTCCAGGAAGTAATCAATATTCAGCTTGGTTCCTGAATAAACAATAGCCTCCACTTCATCCAATAATTCACCGAACTCCAACCCCTTTGACACTGCAATGTCGTCCAAGGCCACCTTCCGGTCAATAGCCTGAATGATGGATACCTTCAGTTTGGATTTATTGGCCACCGTACGGACACGCAAATCCTCCGGACGCTCTATTTCATTTTCCTCACAATGCTTCTTTATCAATACACAGAACTCCTGGCCATAACGTTTTGCCTTTCCGGCACCTACGCCCGGAATATTCTGCAATTCTTCCAAAGTCACCGGATAAATGGTAGCCATCGCCTCCAAAGAAGGATCCTGGAAAATAACATACGGCGGCACATCCAGTTTCTTGGACAGCTTCTTGCGCAAATCCTTCAACATAGAGTAAAGCACGGGGTCTACTGCACAAGAGGCACCTCCCCGAACCGGAGTTTCTTCTTCCTCCTCCTCAAAATCATTGTCTTCAACAATCTTGAAGGATTTCGGTTTTTTCAAGAATTTATGTCCTTCGGGGGTAACCTTCAACAGACCGTAATTCTCTACGTCTTTACTTAAATAACCCGCTATCAAAGCCTGACGGATGACAGCATTCCACATTTTTTCTTCTTCTCCCATGCCTGAACCGAATACTTCCAGTTCTTCATGTTTATGAGCAAGTACTTCTGACGTTTCCTTACCCAAAAGAATATCAATTATATAATCTGCTTTAAAGTTTTCTTTCACTGCTATGATTGCTTCAATCACAGCGCATAATGAATCCTGAGCCTCCACTTGCTTTTTAGGATTTAAACAGTTATCACAATTTCCACAATTCTCCTCTGTATATTCTTCCCCAAAATAATGTAACAATGATTTACGACGGCATATAGAAGACTCTGCGTATGCAGCTGTTTCCAACAGCAACTGTTTGCCGATTTCCTGCTCTGCCACGGGCTTTCCCTGCATAAACTTCTCCAGCTTCTGCAAGTCCTTGTTGGAATAGAACGTAATACACTGACCTTCCCCTCCGTCACGACCGGCTCTCCCCGTTTCCTGATAATAACCTTCCAGACTTTTCGGAATATCATAATGTATCACAAAGCGCACATCGGGCTTATCAATTCCCATTCCAAAAGCGATGGTAGCTACAATCACATCTATATCCTCTTTCAGAAACCCGTCTTGATTGGCTGTGCGTGTAGCAGAATCCATGCCGGCATGATAAGCACGCGCATTGATTCCGTTAGCTTGAAGCACTTCGGCCAATTCTTCCACCTTCTTACGGCTCAAACAGTAGATAATACCTGATTTACCAGGATTAGCCTTGATAAACTTGATAATATCCCTGTCAATATTATTTGTCTTCGAGCGCACTTCGTAATACAGGTTCGGGCGATTGAAAGAGGACTTGAACTCCTGCGCATCCTGCATACCCAGATTTTTTTGAATATCCATACGCACTTTCGGAGTTGCAGTAGCAGTAAGGGCAATCACCGGCGCCTTTCCTATTTCATTAATAATAGGACGGATGCGACGGTACTCCGGACGGAAGTCATGCCCCCATTCCGAAATACAGTGTGCTTCATCCACCGCATAAAATGAGATCTTCACTCCTTTCAGGAAATCTACATTCTCCTCCTTTGTCAAGGATTCGGGAGCTACGTAGAGCAATTTGGTTTTGCCGCTCAGGATATCCGATTTAACCTGGTCTATAGCCGATTTGTTCAATGACGAATTTATAAAGTGTGCTACTCCGTCTTCCTCACTGAAATTACGCATGGCATCCACCTGGTTCTTCATCAATGCAATTAAAGGAGATATAACGATTGCTGTTCCATCCATGATAAGGGATGGCAACTGATAGCATAACGATTTACCACCGCCCGTAGGCATCAAAACAAATGTATCATTTCCGGCAAGCAGATTACGGATAATCGCTTCCTGATTACCTTTGAAAGTATCAAATCCAAAATACTTTTTTAATGCGTCCGTTAAATTTATATTCTCCGTCATTGTATCAATAGTTTTTCACGGTTTTCCCGATTTCTTGTTTTACATCTTTTGTTGCCTAACAAAGTTATAAACAAGTTCTCAAATTACACGAATATTTCGAGTAATATTTTTCAGAAGAATTGCATTTTTTCTTTCTCTCTCCCTTTATATCTTGATACTAAGCTGTTTGCATTCGCGAAATATTTGCCTTTCCCATCTGCTGTTTTGCAAAATCAAGTGTCACTTCGTACTTTTTCGCTTTCTGAGAGGGAATTTCAAACATAACGTCCATCATGATCGTTTCCACAATGGAACGTAATCCGCGTGCTCCTAACTTATACTCAATAGCTTTGTCTACAATATACTCGAATACTTCGGGTTGAAACTCCAGCTTGACCCCATCCATCTCAAATAATTTAACATACTGTTTGATAATGGAATTCTTCGGTTCCGTCAAGATATTGCGCAAAGCGGTTCTATCCAACGGATTCAGATAAGTCAAGATGGGCAGACGGCCTATGATTTCAGGAATCAGCCCGAATGATTTCAAATCCTGAGGGGCAATATATTGCATCAAGTTGCCGCGATCTATCTTCACCACGTCCTTTGCCGCGCTATAACCTACCACATGCGTATTCAAACGTTGCGCAATTTTGCGTTCAATACCATCAAATGCCCCACCACAAATAAACAGAATGTTTTTCGTATTGACCGGAATCATTTTCTGGTCGGGGTGTTTACGTCCTCCCTGAGGTGGCACATTCACGATAGATCCTTCCAGCAGTTTCAACAGACCTTGTTGTACACCTTCACCACTTACATCACGAGTAATGGAGGGGTTATCTCCTTTACGGGCAATCTTGTCAATCTCATCAATAAATACGATGCCTCTTTCAGCTTCCGCCACATTATAATCCGCTACTTGAAGCAGACGGGTTAAAAGACTCTCAATATCTTCACCCACATATCCGGCCTCTGTCAGCACGGTGGCGTCAACAATGGTAAACGGCACATGCAATAATTTGGCAATAGTGCGTGCCAGCAAGGTTTTTCCCGTTCCCGTACTACCTACCATAATGATATTGGACTTTTCAATCTCTATATCATCCTTATCCACTTTTTGGAGCAGACGCTTGTAATGATTGTAAACGGCAACGGAAAGATAGCGTTTGGCGTCATCCTGACCAATAATGTATTGGTCAAGAAATTCCTTGATTTCCTTTGGCTTCGGAAGTTCCTTCAAGTTCAACTCACCCGGTGCACCTTTTTTTTGATGCATGGCTTCCTGCATAATTTCATATGCCTGCTCCGAGCAACTGTCACAAATGCAGCCGTTCATTCCGGTTATCAGAAATCCGACTTCATTTTCCGAACGTCCGCAGAAACTACATTTCCTTCTACTGTTTCTAGGTGTTTTATTATCTTCCAATGTTTATTCCTTTAAATATCCAAGTTTCCTAATGCGTCTTTAAGAAAGAAGCCTGCATGAAATGATAGCGGGAACCTGGGTTGTTTTTAGTACTGTTATTCTTATCGAATGGAAATAAATACATTATAGAGCAGCCGGTTTGCGTGACAGCACCTCATCAATCATACCATATTCCTTAGCTTCCTGAGCTGTCATCCAGTAGTCACGGTCAGAGTCTGCCCATACTTTGTCAAAATCCGTATGAGAATGGTCTGCAATAATGGTATACAGTTCTTTCTTCAACTTTTGGATTTCACGGGCCGTGATCTCAATATCCGAAGCTTGTCCTTGCGCGCCTCCCATCGGCTGATGAATCATCACACGTGAATGAGTCAACGCAGAACGTTTACCTTCTGTTCCCGCAACCAACAGCACGGCTGCCATCGAAGCGGCCATACCTGTACAGATCGTGGCAACATCACTATTAATGAACTGCATGGTATCATAAATACCTAATCCGGCGTAAACAGATCCTCCGGGAGAATTGATATAAATAGATATATCTTTACCAGACTCTACTGAGTCCAAATATAAAAGCTGCGCCTGGAGTGTATTGGCTGTATAATCATCAATCTGTGTACCCAGAAAAATAATTCTGTCCATCATCAGTCGGGAAAACACATCCAACTGAGTCACATTCAACTGACGCTCCTCCAAAATGTAAGGATTCAGATATCCTTGCGACTTGATGACATCATCCAGCACCATACTGTTCATCCCCAAATGCTTGGTAGCAAATTTTCTAAAATCATCCATAATCTAATGGTTTAGTTATTAGTAACAAAAAAGGGTTTTCAACCTCTATTTTTCAAACAAACAAAAGTACAAAAAAATACGGTTAACGTATCCAATACTCTTATCTATAACGAAAATTTATGGTCAAAAACCCCTTTTTTAGAAAGTTTTAGCAATCACTTACTTCGACTTACTAAGTTATTATTCAAACATTTTGTTGAATTCTTCCATAGAAACCGTTTTGTGGTTTAAAGTAGCCTTAGCTTTCAATGCGGCAGAAAGTTTGCTTTCAGCAGCACGGTTTACCAAACCTTCTACAGATTCCTGCTTCTTCAACATTTCTTTTGCATAGTTCTCTAGAACTTCTTCAGGGATATTCAACATTCCGTATTGAGCAAACTGAATGCGAGTTGCTTCCTTGGCCATATTCATCACATCGGCTTGTTCCACTTTAATCTCATTATTCTTGAGCAATTGCTCTTTAATCAGATGCCAAGTCAGTTCTTCGATACTCTTGTCATAGTTTTCAGCGACAAAAGCTTCACCCTTCTCTTCATTATTCAGCAACATGATACGCTTCAGTAACGCATCGGGGAATTCCAACTTACCAATCTTATTAACCAAATATTCACGAACATCGATCAAGAATTTATAATCGCTATCTGATTCGAACTGCTTTGCAATTCCTTCTTTGATCTTAGCGCGAAATTCTTCCTCACTGCTTACAGCGCCTTCGCCAAATACATTATCGAACAATTCCTGATTCAACTCAGCGGGAACCATACGGGTAATCTCTTCAATCTGGAAACTGAAGTTACCTTTCACACCAGCAACTTCCTCTTTCTTAATCTTCAATAAAGAAGAAAGTTCAGCTTCATTATTATCAAATGCTACAGCAGGGTTAAATACCAGTACATCATTTACTTTAGCACCGTTAAATATAGCCTTTTGCTCATCATTCTTCATATAAGCCGGCATCATTACCGCACCTTCTACCTGAATACCGCCTTCTTTAGTATTTCCATTTTCATCCAATTCAGCCAACAGACCTTTAATCATGTCTTTGTCTTCATACTGCTCTACTTTATCATATTTTGCAGCACGCTGAGTATACATTTTAACCTGCTGTTCTATCAGTCGTCTGAAACTTCGATAGTATAGTAATCCACTGTATCCGCAGCTGAGATTTCAGCTGTAAATTCAGGAGCCAAAGCGATGTCGAACACAAATTCAAAATCTTCTTGCGTATCGAAATCGATAGGTTTCATCTTTTCTTCATTAGGCAACGGCATACCCAACATATTCACTTTGTTGTCGCGGATATATTCGTTTACCTTTTCCTGCATCATTTTATCAACCTCTTCTACAAGGACAGACTTGCCAAATTGTTTTTTAATCAAACTCATAGGCACCATACCCGGACGGAATCCCGGAATATTAGCTTTCTGACGGTAAGTCTTCAGTGTCTTTTCTACTCTTGCCTGATAATCAGCTTTTTCCAGTTTTAAAGTAAGCAATGCACTCACTTTGTCAACGTTTTGCAATGAAATATTCATTCTGAACTTTATTTATTTAATTATTACTTCTTTCTGTTTTTCACCAAAGAGGTTGCAAAATTAGTGTTTAATCTTTCAATAACCAAATACACAGACTAAAAAATACTAATTGACAGCAGAAAGTATCCATTTAAAATGACTGACTAAGAAACCGA
>ENA-OQCN01001456-OQCN01001456.1-human-gut-metagenome-genome-assembly--contig:-NODE-1456-length-11695-cov-1.607106_pt1 | contig 11695 bp, 15 predicted proteins | sample MGYA00242497_ERZ504576 | MGnify/ENA primary metagenome ERZ504576 (study PRJEB26092, sample SAMD00036296) | human gut metagenome | host: Homo sapiens | study: EMG produced TPA metagenomics assembly of...
CAAGAAGTTCGACATCGGCGACATCATCGGCATCGAGGGCGAGGTTTTCCGCACCCAGAAGGGCGAGATCTCGGTCGCTGTCACCGAGCTGACCCTGCTCGCCAAGAACCTCAATCCGCTGCCCGAGAAGTGGCACGGCCTGAAGGATACCGATATGCGCTATCGTCAGCGCTACGTTGACCTGATCGTAAATCCGGGTGTGCGCGACACGTTTGAGAAGCGTTCCGCCATCGTGCGCGAGATCCGCAACTTCATGGATTCCCGCGGCTTATGGAGGTTGAGACCCCGTGCCTCAACACCATCCCGGGCGGCGCGGCTGCCCGTCCGTTCATCACCCATCACAATGCGCTCGACATCGATATGTACCTGCGCATCGCGACCGAGCTGCACCTCAAGCGCCTGATCGTCGCGGTCTCGAGCGCGTGTACGAGATCGGCCGTATCTTCCGCAACGAGGGCATGGACACCCGTCACAACCCGGAATTCACCACCATCGAGCTGTATCAGGCCTACACCGACTATCAGGGCATGATGGACATCACCGAGGACATGGTCATCCATGTCTGCGAGAAGGTCCTCGGCAGCACCAAGGTCATGTATCAGGGCGTTGAGATCGACTTCTCCAAGGGCTGGAAGCGCATGACCATGGCCGAGGCGGTCAAGGAATATGCCGGCATCGACTTCATGGCTCTGTCTCCGGAGGAGGGCGCTCGAGGCCGTTAAGGCCAAGGGTCTCGAGATCGAGAAGGGCAAGGAGAGCTGGGGCGACCTGATGAGCCTGTGCTACGACGAGTACGTCGAGGAAAACCTCATGCAGCCGACCTTCATCACGGATTATCCGGTCGAGATCTCTCCGCTGGCAAAGCGCAAGCCGTCCGATCCGCGTCTGACCGAGCGCTTCGAGTGCTTCGTTTACGGCCGCGAGCTGTGCAACGCATTCTCCGAGCTGAACGACCCGATCGACCAGAAGGGCCGCTTCGAGCGTCAGGTCGCGCTGCGCGCCGCAGGCGACGAGGAAGCGGGCATGATGGACGAGGACTTCATCAACGCGCGGAGTACGGCATGCCTCCCACGGGCGGCATGGGCATGGGCATCGACCGTCTGGTCATGTTCCTCACCGACGCCGCTTCCATCCGCGACGTCCTGCTGTTCCCGACAATGAAACCTTTGGACTAAAAAGTTCGAAGTTTGCCGTGTTTGTAGGAATTTCTGCATGATTATGATACAGAAAAGCCGGGCTGTATGCCAACGTGTGCCAAGCGTATGCCAATCCGTGTCGAAGTCGGTAGAATGCCCCAAAAATCACACATTTGCAAAAGTTTTACCGTCGCATCAGAGTAATCTGGTGCGGCGGTTTTTGCGTTTACAACTGATTTCGTGTACTGAAAAATAACCTCTGTTTCCAATGTGGAAGCAGAGGCTTTTTTTATGTTCCAAAATTTTTTGAAAAATCTCAAAAGTTTTTTATCAGTTTTTGAGGTTGAAGGTTGTAGTTGATTAGTGAGAGGCAAAGTTGATGGCCTCCCGCAGAACTGAATAACAGTCATCAGGTACGTTACCTGCACCGAGGGAAACCTCAAGCCGCTATCGACGGTGCGCCATGATTCCGGAAACGGAGGAGCGATCCAACCGATTCGATTGAAATCCGGACTGCTACCGGCGGAGGCGATGAAAGGTGCAAGGGATAATGATACTTCCGTAATTCGCGGCCCGGTCATAAAGAAGGCGGGGAGGTGAGATGCCTATGGAGCTGGTTCGCAGCCAGCCGCCTGATGATGCCCGGCACACAGGCATAGAGAAGAACAGTGTGCGTACATAACCCAAAGGAGGAAAATGTTATGAATGAAGAATTAACTCTCGAAAAGCTGGCAGATCTGGCAGTCCATTACCCGGAGTACCTGATTGATGCGGCGGCAGAACACTTTAACGGTGATGAATGTAAACTGGAGGCTATCGCGGTTGTGGTCAGTGGACTTAACGATCTGTATATGCCGAGTTCCACACTGCTCTTTATTCGGGTGCTTTCCAAAATGCTTGATATGGAAGTTGAACTTCCGGCTGAACTGATGGACGACCCGTATCTCTGCGCATGGTTTATGCGTGAATTCGCCTATTGGCTGCTTCGGTATGTGGATGACTACTGCAAACTGTCGCAGGATGAGTGAGCGCCTGGGCGCTCACATACATAGCTGCCTGATTCAGACAGCTTAAAATGAGAAAGGAGGAAACCAATATGGAACAATGCAGAGTAATCGCAATTACCAATCAGAAAGGCGGCGTTGGAAAGACCACCACAACGGTGAATCTGGGTGTCGGCCTGGCGAAACAGGGAAAGCGAGTGCTGCTGATTGATGCAGACCCGCAAGGCAGTTTAACAATCAGCCTTGGAGAGCGTAATCCGGATCAGCTGAGCGAAACACTCTCTGATGTAATGGAATGCATCATCAACGATAAGTCGTTACCGGAAAACTTCGGGTTATTGAGAAGTTCGGAGGGCGTTGACTGATGCCTGCGAATATCGAACTGTCCGGTACAGAAGTCGGCTTGTTCAATGTGATGAGCCGAGAGTATGTGCTGAAAAGCTACATTGATTCGGTCAGCAAAAACTATGACTATATCCTGATTGACTGTATGCCGTCACTCGGCATGATGACCATCAATGCGCTGGCAGCGGCTGACCGGGTGATTATCCCGTCGCAGCCGAGTTTTCTGTCAACGAAAGGTCTGAATCAGCTGATGCACTCGGTTGCCAAGGTCAAACGCCAGATCAATCCACGTCTGAACATCGATGGCATTCTATTGACGATGGTGGATAACCGAACTAACAACGCAAAAGCCATTTCTACGGCGTTGAGAGCCGCTGTAAGCGATCGAGTCCGCGTCTTTGATACGCAGATCCCCTTTTCTGTTCGTGCCGCTGAGAGCGCCCAGGAAGGGCAAAGCATCTTTGCCTATGATAAGGGCGGAAAGGTTGCGGCTGCGTATGAGGCGGTGACGAAGGAGGTGTTGGAGCATGAGTCGAAAGAAAGACATCGATCTCGATCTGACGGGGTTCGCTGAACTGTTTATGAATGATGAGGGCGCGCAGAAAGTCGCTTGCCGCGTATCTATGATATTCCCTTATCTGAGATTGACGATTTCCCGAACCACCCATTCAAAGTCAAAATGGACGAGGACATGAACCAGCTTGTGCAGAGCGTGAAAGAGCGCGGTATTATCACGCCGGTTACGCTTCGTCAGAAAGAAGATGGCCGGTATGAGATCGTGTCAGGGCATCGACGGCGAAAGGCTTGTGAACTGGCAGGACTGGAGCGCGTTCCCGCAGAAATCAAGGAGTTGTCCAGAGATGAAGCAATCATTCTGATGGTGGAATCCAATTTGCAGCGCTCAATCATTCTTCCGAGTGAAAAGGCGTTCAGCTACAAGATGCGTCTGGAGGCGATGAAGCGACAGGGTCAGAGAACGGATTTAACTTCGACACCAGTGGTGTCAAAGTCGCGTAGTAATGAAGAACTTGCTGAACAGATAGGAGAAAGCAGAGAACAAGTCAGACGCTATATCCGCTTGACAGAACTCATTCCTGAGCTTCTGGATATGGTTGATGAGAACAAGATTGCGTTTCGTCCTGCGGTGGAGCTTTCCTATCTGACGGAAACGGAACAGCACAATCTTCTGAACAGCATCAGCTACAATGATGCCACGCCATCACTCCCGCAGGCCATTCGGCTCAAAGAGTTCTCCAAAGCTGGAAAGCTGAGTGCGGAGGTCATCGAAGCGATTCTTGGTGAGGAAAAGCCAAACCAGAAAGAGAAAATCAGTTTCAAGGCAGAACGGCTGCGTCCGTATATTCCCTCGACAGTGCCGCTGGAAAAGACCGAGGATTATATCATCAAGGCGCTGGAATATTATCAGCGTGCAAGGGAGCGGCAGAAAAGGGAACAAGCAAGATAACCTTCATCATGGGGAAAGTATGCCCATTTGCGGTACAACTGTCCCCACTTCCCTGCTCTTTCATTCCCCCTCTCACACTCTCCCCTTTAGTAAACCATCTGTATTACTACCTGAGAAGTAAGTATAGGGGCTGCAAAATCGCGAAGGAGGTGGTTGCAATGTAGCTATGATTGGACACAAGAAAACAGCGGCGGATTTTCCTCCACAGCAAGGACTGTGGAGTTTTTTCATGCCGCAAATCAAGACAAACGGAGGTATCTCAAATGAAAGCTAGAACGAAAAAGTTCGGCACGAGAGCCGTTGCCATGCTGCTTTCGGCAGTGACGGCATTTTCGCTGTTTCCTGTTTCGGCTGGTGCGGCACAGGTAAACAGCTATCACGATCCTGCGGAGCACTGGATGCAGGCTTCCGGTCGAACGAATGAGCTGGATGTCAATGCGGTTGTAACGCATGAAACCTTCAACTGTGGTGTATGCGGTTAAGGCAACTTCTTTCAGGCGTTCCGCATTCCGGAGTATACGAGGGACGGACAGACTGCTATGAACCGGAATGTGAAGTATTCGGACGGTACGATGGTCGGCGGCTCGGGTACGGGCACGATCCTGGATGGCGTTCCCGGTCAGAACGCGAGCTATACGGGTTATCACTGGACGAAAGCCGTGTGTGAGATCTGCGGTACGGTCAACAGCAACATGAGCATTAACGATTATGGTTTCGGCAAGAACGTCTATTGGCTCTATGACTGTGACTCGAAATTCATGCAGGAACTGCCCGAACAGAAAAACTATGACTATGTGGACAGTACCTATCACAAGGTCACAACGACCGGCGGTGAGTATTGCGCGTTCTGTTACGGCACGAATCACACCAAGAGCAGTGTTCTGGAACGGCATGACATGGAGAAAGAAATCCTTTCTCAGCCTGCCAATGGCCGGTTTGCCATCGTAGAGAAGTGCAAGGACTGCGACTACGCAAAATACGAGTATGTGGGTGCAAAGTCCGTTGTTGCCAGCTACTACGGTGTTGTGGACGGAGCACCGCACACCATCAGTGTGACAGACCTTTCTGATGCCGGTGTACGCACGGAAATCCGCTACGGCAACAGTGCAGACAGCTGCACAATGACCAGCGCGCCGAACTATACCGACAAGGGACAGTACGATGTGTATTATCAGATTACCTACACCTATCAGGGCGTAGAGATGACCGAGAACGGTGTAGCAAACGTCTGGCTGCATGATGAAACCACTAAGGATGACGGTAAGTGCAGCTGCGGCTGCTCTGACCCGAACTGCGGCTGCGAGGATAAAAACTGCGGCGGCAACTGCTGCACAGATAAAGGCTGCGGAGAAAAGCATCATTCACGCTGCTGGATTCTGTAAAGGCCGGCTGCAAGACGCTAGGTTATGATCGTTATTTATGCACAGCCTGTGGAAAGATCGAAAAGCGCGATTATGTAGATTCTCTGGGTCATGTATGGCAGAGTGTAAAGATTCGCGAAGCCACCTGCGAAGCAGACGGCAAGCAGCTGGAGCTGTGCTCCCGCTGTGGTGAAATGAAAGAAACGGCAACGCCCAAGGGTGAGCACAAGTTTGAAACCCATTCGGTTGCGGCTACCTGCACCAATCCCGGCTATACCGTTCGTGAGTGCTCGATTTGCGGAGAGCGGCACATCGAAGATATTACTGCGACTCTGGCACACAAGTACGAAGACCATGTGATTCCCGCCACCTGTGAATATGGCGGCAAGACCATTCATCGTTGCGATGGCTGCGGCAGTGCATTCGTAACAGATTATACGGAACCGCTCGGCCATAGCTGGGACAAGGTACTCTGGTGACGAATGCAACCTGCACCGGTGAGGGCGTGATGGAATATCACTGCGTTCGCTGCGGTGAGCACAAAATCGAGGGAAATGCTGCTGCCGGTCATGTTCCCGGTTCTGCGGCTACCTGTACGGAGCCTCAGCTTTGTACAAAATGCGGTGCGGTTCTGAATAAGGCACTGGGCCATGACTATAAGACCGAAATCACTAAGCCGACTTGCACGGAGATGGGTTACACCATGATGACCTGTACTCGCTGCGGCGATTCCAGCAAGACCGATTATACCAAGGCAACCGGTCACAAGCCGGGTGACTGGATCATCGATAAGCAGCCTACTGCGGACTCCGAAGGCAGCAAGCACAAGGAGTGTACTGAGTGCGGCGAAAAGCTGGATACGCAGCCGATCGAGAAAATCTACAACAGCGGTATGACTGACAGCAAGGGCCAGGCTGTTGTGGGCGGTTATCTGGTGACGGTAACGGATACGGAGGATAAAACGCCTGTTTCCAATGCGTCCGTGGTGCTGAACAAGGACAACAGCATTTCCATCCGTCTGCCGAACAGCAGACTGCTGGACTATGATGATCAGACCACTGTTCTGGTACAGCTGGTAAAGGATAAGAGCGCCGTTCAGGGTATGCGTATCGCTGTGACCGACAAGAATGATAACTATGCAGCAGATCAGACCGACAAGGCCGGTCAGATTACGGTTCCCATTGGAAACGGAAAGACCAACGAGGATGGCAAGATTACGGAGGGTTACGAAGATGCAGATCGTGACCGCTGGACGCTGACGATCAAGGTGGTTCACACTGACACCGGACGTCCGATTCAGGGTTCTGAGGTGTCCATTGGCAAGACCGGCAATATTACGGTTGAACTGCCCAAGGCGTTGATATGGACAACAAACATCAGGTGACGGTGATTGTAACCGACCGCAGAAGGTGCCGCAGAAGAATATCAATGTGATTGTGAAGAACGATCTGGGTGACAAGGCCACCGGCAAGACTGATAAGAACGGTGAGGTTACGGTTCCCGAAGTCGAGAGAACGGAACATCACAGCGCTTATGTCGTTGGCTATACGGACGGTACGTTCGGACCGGAACGCAACATGACCCGAAGCGAAGCAGCGGCGATTTTTGCACGACTGCTGGCAGATAAGAATGGGGACAACATTTCCCCTGTGGCAAAGACCAAGTTCAGTGATGTGCCTGCGTATGCGTGGTACAGCGGCTATGTGAAATACCTGAACAACAACGGTGTGACCTATGGCCACAGCAAGACTATTTTTGCGCCGGACGAGCAGATTACCCGTGCCGAGTTTACAACTATGGCGGTCCGCTTCTTTGATGTGTACGGCGATGGTGATGCTGAAATCATGGAGCAGTTCAAGAGCTTTGATGATGTGAGCGACGGCTACTGGGCGGCAGAGTATATCAAGGCCGCTGCAAAGCATGGCTGGATCACCGGCTATGGGGACGGTTCGTTCCGCGCTGACCGTCAGATTACTCGCGCAGAGGTCATGACGATTGTGAACCGACTGCTTGGCCGTGCGGCTGATCTGGAGTATGTCAGCGATAATCTGAGGAAGCTGAACACCTTCCCCGATGTAAGCCGCCGTTACTGGGCGTACAGCGATATTCTGGAAGCAGCAAACGCACACAATGCCATTCTGGGCACTGAGGAAAGCTGGTACAAGTAAGGCTTTCCAGTGGTCTGTCAATCGACAGGCCACATACATACCGTTTGCATATTTGCAAACACTTCTTACGGCATATATGATGAAGTCAAGAGAAAGGAGTGCTTGCAAATGTTCAAACGAGAGAATACAGTTCAGCTGGAAATCACATATAAGGAATTGCAGATGCTCCGGAGATATCTGCTCATCTGGAGAAATAAGCTGCTGGCGCAGGGACATATTACCGATCCGGTTGATGAACTGCTGGTCAAACTGGGCTGAAAAGCGAATAGACTTACATACATCGCTGTTGCTGTGCAATGGCCGATGTTCTTTTATCCAGGAGGAGGGTTGAAAATGAGAAAGCGTGTAATCTGCGGCACAGCGGCAGCAGCGACTGTCATTGGTGTATTGCTTTGGCGCTGGTGGCGAAAGTAGAACAACACCCTGTCCATTATGGACAGGGTGTTGTCATGAGAATTACTTGATCCAGACAGAGGCGGGGTCGAAGTTGCTGAATGTGCAGCCGGATTGTGCAAAGGCAGTGCCGAGATTATAAGAACCAAAGCTGAAATACATGGTGATTTCGGAGCCGAGGAGGTCAGACTGAGCCTTCAAAGCCATTTGTTCTGCCTGCGCCTTCAGATCAGCGGCATTCATTGACTTCCACCAGCTTTTGAATTTGTCCATGGAAAGCGGGCCGGAATAAACGGCAGTGAAGATATGCTCATTACCGTATCGGGTGACCGGCTTTTCCGTGACCGTCCACTGAGAGGAAAAACTGCCAGTTTGATTAGCGGCCTGTGCAGCACCGTCAACAGTAGCCATGTTTTTGGCCGAATCATAACCGACGGTCAGACCATATGCTTCAGCCAGCGCACGAACCGGTGCATAGGTCGTGCTGTTGTAAGTGAAAACAAGAGCATCACGACCCTGTGCATCTTTAGGCTGAAAAACCTCGCCGTTGACCATGACCTGTGCCGGCTGGACGTTGAGGGTGATAAGACCGCCGGCTGCAAAGGCGGAAACTGTTGCAGAACTGATCAGCAGAGCCGCCAATGCACCGGACAGAAGTATGTAATTCGTTTCATGGGAGTACCTCCGATTCATTTTGATGAATTTAGTATAAGGGCGAAACTGCACAAGCGCAAAGGTACGGCTACATACACTGCAAGCAGCGTATAAAATCACATAGATGAGGAGGAAAGACGATGGATATTGAAGTAAGACCTGCCACAAAGACCGAGCAGATGTACTGCTATACGCAGTCTGACCAGATTATGGGACAGACCGGCTGTATCGGTCATTTGCGTGCAGATATGGGTGACAGCGGCGATCAGTTCTTTCATGACTGGACCAGTCATTGTGAGAGGCTTCTGCGCCCGAGTTTGATGACGAGTTTAATCAGTTAATCAATCAGCTGAGAGAAGATGACGGTTTTCTGAAAAGCAGAGCGGCGGTATCAGCGTACTGTTACCGTCAGATCGACAGTGCGATTGACCTTGCGGGTCAGGATTTCGCGTTCCGTGCGGATACAAAGGATTATTCTTATCTTCTGCGGCTGAATCCACAGAAAGGAATGTATACGGTTTACTGCTACTGCTACAAGAGAGAGTTTCTGGACCATCATTTGCATCAGGCAGAAAAAGGGATTCGCTTTATCACATCGGATTATACGGCGCTCTTTCGCCTGCCAGATGGCGGTAAAATTCGTATCCTGCGGCAAGACGGAACCCATATAGACAGGGTTTGCAGGTACATCGACGATTACCATGTAGAAATCGGCTCCAGCTGGGACTCGATATATCATATCTGCCAGTTTGCCGAACAGATGGAACGTTGCCATAACACGGTGCTGCCGCTGGATACGATGGAGAATACTACCCGAAATACACGCAGCCGCCCAAAGGATCGAGGTGATGCGCGATGACAGAGCCGAAATACCTGATTTGGAGCAATTACTCGTTGGATTACGAGGATTGGCGTGAGGACCTGGAGGCAGAGTATCCCGAACTTTCCGAACAGGAACGGGAGGAAAAGATGTATGAACGGAATAGCGAATATCTGGACGATGAACGCATGAATCTCGATATTCAGCTGGATAAGCCGATTCTGGTGATTGTCGATCTCGGCCTCTGGAATGGACGTTACAGCGGCTACAAGGAAATCAAGAGCGGCAACATCAAGGACTGCCTGTTCTCGGAGTGCGACTATGTAACCTGGTATGTTGACAGGCTGGGTGATATGCGCTGTGATGCGGTTCACCATGATGGCACCAACCATTATCTCTATCGAACCTATAAGGACGGTGTCAGCGATGCGAAGATTGAGAATCTGAAAGAGAAAATTTATCGCGGCACCGCAACAAGGGCGGATATTACGCGCATAACCCGCCGGCTGGGCGATGAAATCGGCAAGGTCTATGGCTGGGATTTCCCGAAACAGAGCTTGTCAAGTGTGCAAAGAGATGCACGATGATGGAGGAAGGAGCGTATGGATAAGAACGCAGCACTGTGCGTGTATCTGAAGAAATATCACACCGGAAAAGAAAAAGCTGTTCCGAGCACAGAGCTGGAGCAGCTTTTTTCCTTGAACGGGCGTAACCTGCGCCGCAAGATCAATCGCTTGCGTCAGGATGGCGTTCCTATTTGCAGTGACCGGAGCGGATACTACTTTGCAGCAAATCAGGAAGAAGTGAATGCGACGGTCTTTCGTTTGACTGGACTGGTGACGAAAATATCCAATGCCCGGACAGGACTGCTGTATTCTTCGCTTTTAGGAGAGCTGCCGATTCCTGTTGAAGTGACAATTCAGATTGATGATGGAGGTGAGCGAGATGCCGAGCAAGTATCAGTGATCACGGAGATGGAGGCGGAACATCTGCGGACTTTGACAGTGGATACGAATCACTATATGGACTTCTTGACCACTGCGGCGAATAATTTCAAATATTCGTTTCAAGAGCAGCTGCTGATTTTCGCACAGAAGCCTGATGCGACAGCCTGCGCCGAAGTCAGCTGGTGGAATAAGCATGGCCGCTGGGTTAATCGCAATACCAAAGGCATTGCGCTGCTGGTCGATACGGATGCACCGTATAAGCTGCGTCATGTGTTTGATGTATCCGACACCAACAGCAGAGCGGGCAAAGAAGTTCCCATCTGGAAGATGGAACAGAGATTCGTTGAGCCTGTCAAAAAGGTTTTGGCAGAACGATATGAGGTTGATACCCATGAGTCACTGGAGGATTGTCTGCTCAATGTGGCGGTCACATTCGTTAATGATAATTATCAGGATTATCTGGCAGAGCTGATGGAGGCAAAAGCGGGCAGCCTGCTGGAAAAGCTGGACGAGGACAATACACGCCTACAAATGCTGACCGCACTCAGTTACAGTGTCGGCTATATGCTGCATATCCGCAGTGGACTTCCGGGCAGAGCATATTTCGGAAATTCTCTGGACAAGGTCTGCAATTTTAATACGCCAGAGGTTATCTCCATTCTGGGAGCAGCAGTCAGTGATATGTCTGAGGTTCTGCTCCGCGAAATCGCAGTTTTAGTGCAGGATTTGCAGCGAGAAGAAAGAAATCAGAATCGCACATTTGAGGTTCCGGCGGACAGCCGGTATGATGTGAACAGAACAGCAACAACAGAAGGGAGCGCTGAATATGGAAGTGACCTATCACAAGGAGGGCGAGTATTATCTGCCGGATCTGATCGTGCCGGAGGCACCGAAGGTTGGGAGGTATGGAATGCTGCGGCGGAGATTCCTTCGGGAGAACCGGAACGGCACGTACACAGCGATGCTGCTGACCGGCAAGCTGAATCAGCACCTGGAGGAGATCGACCGTCAGGCGAACGAGATGATGGAAACGCTGACCGCGCAGATGGCAAAGCAGGAGGGCGTGAACGAGAGCCTGAAAGCGGAGAACCAGATGAAGTGGGTCGGGCTGATGAACAACATCCAGGCAGCAGCGGAGGAAATCGTGCTGAAGGAACTGGTGTACCGGTAACGCGAGATATTGGCGCTGCCACGATGCGGGCCGTTGGCTCGACCGGATTGGAGGTCTTTCACGATGAGTGGTACAAGGACTCCAAGGCGCCGTATTACCACTCCGATGAGGAAAAGAATGAGCTGCTGCGTACCAGTGATGCGCTGAAAGGCCATCGGACAGAAATCGCTTTCATTTTTTTCTGACCATGAGGACAAGAATGAACGTGCAGATTTTATCAAAACGTTCTTT
>ENA-OQCN01001457-OQCN01001457.1-human-gut-metagenome-genome-assembly--contig:-NODE-1457-length-11691-cov-1.947164_pt1 | contig 11691 bp, 13 predicted proteins | sample MGYA00242497_ERZ504576 | MGnify/ENA primary metagenome ERZ504576 (study PRJEB26092, sample SAMD00036296) | human gut metagenome | host: Homo sapiens | study: EMG produced TPA metagenomics assembly of...
GCATCCATGCGTTTCCGTCCTTATTCACGCACAGACGCACGACCACGGCCTACTTCCTGGCCGCTTCTGCGTGGTGCTGTCGCGTGTGCTTCAGGGTGCAGATTTGGGAAGACACTTCGGGTTATCCCAGCCTTCCCGCAGCAGAGTGGGAGAAGATGAACCGGGTCGGCTCTTCAAAGGACAGCAGACGTTCCTTATTTTTCAGGATCAGGTCATAGGCAGAAATGTCATCCGACATATCTGAGCCACGCTTGACCGAACTGTTGACGCTGTGACCTTTCTTGTCGATGCTAAAATAGCCCTTGTGGACATCATGCACATCGGTTGAATCCAGATAGGCTGTATAAGCAGGGTCGAACAGGGTGCGATGCTCATTCAGAACCGAAAGATACTCCTGTTCAAAAATCTTGCCGTACTCGCCCAGCAGCTCGTTTCCGTCTTCATCGTACTGGCGGTATTTTGCCACTTCGTCGATGAAGAACAGCGAAAGTGTCTTGATGCCCAGTTTGAAAAGTTCCTGCTCTTTTTCAAAGTGCGAAAGGATTGTTTCATGAATCTGTACCCGGCGCATATCGTTTTCGGAAACGTCGCCGGTAACATCACCTTTGCGGATGGTGTCTCCGTTCGTAAAGGTCACAACGCCCGTGATCGGGTCGATTTCCGACACTACGAAGCCCTTGTACTGCTCCATTTCCCCGGATTTATAATAGAGATTATCGCCCACATCCAGCATATGGAACTCTCGCTTCGTGCCGTTCTGGTAGCTGACCTCCATCTCCACTTTTGCCCGTGGCGGATTCTTCGGGAGATGATGATGCTTTCCAGATACAGATACTTGTCCGTACCACGCAGATTTTTGACCTCAAAGCCTTTGACTTCGATTTTCTTGACCAGTCGCTTATTGTAAGCGTCCAGCGCATCCAGAACGTAAATCAGATTATGCTGCTTGGCGTGGGTAGCAGAGTAATTCAGTGTGAAAAGTGGATTGAACTTTTTCAGGGCTTTCTGAGTGGCAGAGTCCTCTTTGCCCATCTTCTGCGGTTCGTCCAGAATCAGGATCGGGCGGTTGGCGGCAATCACATCAATCGGGCGGCGGGAACCGAACTCGTCCCGCTTGGTGTAGATAATACGCGCCGCAGCATCTCCCTTGCGGCCTTCCACGTTCTTGTCCTCGTTCATGGAGGCGGCAAACGCCTGCGTGTTGATGATCATGACATTGATGCCGGAATTGCTGGAAAAGGAATCCAACTGATTCAGATTGCTGCTGTTGTAGATAAAGAACCGTGCCTTTTTGCCGTAGCACTCCATAAAGTGATCGGCAGTGATCTCAAAGGACTTCTTTACGCCTTCACGGATGGCGATACTCGGCACAACAACGATAAATTTGCTCCAACCATACCGCTTGTTCAGCTCGAACATGGTCTTGATGTAAACATAGGTCTTGCCTGTGCCGGTTTCCATCTCAATATCCAGAGAACACCTGCCAGCGGTGCCACCAACTTGTCCGACTGATGGATGTTTGCTTCTGCCTGCAATGTGCGGATATTCTGAAGCAGCTCCTGGTCGGTCAGTTGGAGTGCTTCGTTCTTAAAGCCGGAATCGTTGATTAAATCCTGCAATTCCACCTGTGTTGCATCGTCCCCACTGGAAACAAGGCTCAACTGCTGCGGCTGTGCAGACAGGTTTCCCATATCCCGCAGGTACGACACGCCTGCATTGTAGGGCTGACCCTGAAAGACCCGTGCCACCGCATCCACAGCATCGGTCTGGTACTGCTGAATCTTAAAACTAAACTTCATCTTTGTGGTTTACCTCCTGCTCCAGCATCAGGAACCGGTCAAAATCGCTCTCATACAGGCGATCCTGAATGACACGATACTTTTCGTATTCGGTTTCTGCGTGGAGTTTGGCCTGTTCTGCGCTGATTTTACCGGGGCCTGTCAGCAGTTCATTGCCGTTGAACTCCAGAAAACCGTCCAGCCGCTTTGCCCAGTCCTCCATGCTCATGGGGATCTTGCGCTCGGCCTGCAGCTCGGCATAATCCAGATAGAGCGACACGATGCGTTCCAGATAATTCATTTCCTCTTTGCTCAGGTAGTTCTTGGCCACCGTCACATCTGCTTTCAGGATTTTCCCATCCGGCGCATTTTCCCATGTGGTAAGCCCCATGTGCTCCTTGTTGCATCGGCACGCTCCACAATCAGTTCTGCCGCCGTGTGGCGATGCACAGCATAGTGCATCTTATTCTGAACCGTCTGGAAGAACAGGCGGGTCGTCTTGGCGTCCTTGTCGTAATCAAACGCTGTTGCGTATAAATCCGTCACTTTCTGATAGAACTTGCGCTCCGACAGGCGAATTTCCCGAATCTGCTGCAACTGCCGCTCGAAATATTCATCCGTAAACATGTGACTTTTCTGCGGTCAACATCCATTGTCCAGCCCTGAATCGTATGGTCTTTCACGATCTGACCCGCCCATTTGCGGAACTGCACAGCACGCTGATTATTCACCTTAAAGCCGACTGCAATAATCATTTGAAGATTGTAATGATCCTGCTTGCGGCTGATCTGCCGGTCACCTTCGGTTTGAACTGTCAAGTATTTCTTGACAGTTGCCTCCGGAGCGAGTTCCCCATCCGCATAAATGCGTTTGATGTGCTGTGAGATCGTCTGTTTGGACACATCATATAAGGTTGCCATCATCTTTTGCGTCAGCCAGATGTTTTCATCCTCATAGCGCATTTCATAGCTGGTATCACTGTCTCCGGTAGAAGCCACGAAGGTCAAATATTCTGCCGCAGAGCTGTTGAATTGCCTGTTCTTTATTCTTTTTTTCGGGCATTGTAGTCTGCCTTTCTTATCGTATTTTGATGCTCGACTGTTTAACGATATCCGGAGACATATTTTTAGATTTCAAGAGTTCCTGAAGTCCAATCTTGGTAAGTTCAGATGTAACAAACGGGCTGATCGTAATTTCTTCTATAACATCCGCAACGGGGAATTTTTTCAGTTCAAGCTGTGGGCGAATTGTATTTCCGACCAGCGTAAACTCTTTGGTGGCTTTTTCGCCCAAGTACTGATCTTCAATGGAATGCCAAAGCGATATTCATGCTCAAAAGAAAAGTCCGGAGATTTAATGCTCAAGCAATATTGCAGGACATCATCATAAATCATTGGTTCGTTATGGTGTTCCAGCCAACTCTTTACAACTGCATCCATACTTTGCCCGGCATTATAGTTGACAGAGCCCTTTATTAAATTTGTAAAACCGTTTTTTAAATTATCACCACGGAGTGAATATAAAAACTCGTTCAATTTTTGACTATTAAATTTTATAGAGCAACCATCTTTGGCATACATCCGCCACATAGCAAGGTCATCGTAGTTTTGTGACAGGGAAAGAATATAGTAATTCAGGTCGCACATATTCCATTGCAGATACGGCAGATCTTCGCCAATCCCTTTGAGCCGTTCAACTTTTCCTTGCTCAATGTTTTCGATTGCAGTCAAAAGCTTTTGCACAAACTCATTTTCAGCCATGGGTTGAAGGAGTGCTTTCAACCAGTGTGTCGCATAAGAAAGCTCCTGCGTATCATTCAAAAATCGATAGTCTGTCAAACGAATTGTTTCATTCTGCAAAATAGCGAAAAGTGACGCCAGTGATGTATAGTGATAAAGGTCAATGTCCTCGTATTGAATTTTTGCTGTCATCTCACAACACCTTCCTTACCGTTTCCGGGCTATACGTTTCAAAAATCTGGTCAAAGTTTGTTGCAACGCTGTCGTTTGCCATGGAGCTGTCACGGAACACAGCATAGTAGGCTTCATCTGCAATAGCTTTGACGGTCTCCTCCGTCACATCATGGTCAAAGCAGGCCAGTAAGAAGCCCTCTGCCACGTTGAACACCTTTTTGCCCGCAATCTCTTTCACCTCAATGGGACTGGACAGCAGCACACCCAAATCCAGCATGACCTGAAACAGCAGATCTTCCGGGGTGCGGTCAGATTTAACGTTGTCCACCAGAGAGAACAGATCCTGCTGCTGGGTCTCCTCCGGCGTGTAGTAAACCGGCTTCATGTTGCTTTCATCTAGACGCAGGCAGCGGAAACCAATATCCAAATCAGCCGGAGCGGTTAGCCCAGCATCTTCCTTAATTTTTCGACCCGCACGGCGGATACGCTCTTTGCCAATTTCGCAGATGTTCTTGTAGCCTGCCTTGTAGGCTTCGCTCTTTTCATCTGTTTTTTCGGGCAGCTGCACCATGATGAACTTGCGGTGTCCGTCATCTTCGGCGTTCAACTGCATTACAGCATGGGCAGTAGTAGAAGAACCAGAGAAAAAATCAAGGACATAATCATTTCCAGAGGTCAACATAGTTAACATCTGCTTCAACAATCTAACAGGCTTTTTCCCATTAGGAAATGGAACATCACCCTCTTTTGTAAGATTTTTTGTCTCACCAACAAAATCCCATAGTGTACCTTGCAAATCCTTTTTATATAGAATACCGTTGATTTCCTCAGCGACATCTTTCAGCCAAGCAAAAAGACGGAAGTTTTCTCCTTTGTAAAACTGCTCATAAGTGTTTCCTTTATTTCTGCCAGTTTTCGGAACATATTCTATTGAATACAAATCGCTTTCAATGCCGATTTGTCTTACTTTTTCCATAACTCTCGGACGAATTGAACTCTGCGGCATTGCTGTTTGATAAATGCAATATGCGTATCTATCATATACTTCCTTTTTCTGTTAAGTTTTTCTTCTTTCATAATTTGCCCAACAGATTTTATTATAAATCCGATACGCTTATAAATCTTGATTTCTAATCCGTCACCATCAAAAGTCGACCCAACATAAATTTTCTCTCCGGGGATTTACAAGTGCCGTTGTGTATTTCCAGCTTATGCCTGCATTTCGATATTCTTCTACCATTTTGGAGATTGGCGTATATTGATATACATTTTTGAATGGAACTAATTCTCGATAATTTTTTGCGTAAACAAGAATATATTCCATGTTTTTCTTTAATCTTTTGTCTTCACCACCACCAGATGCTCCAGCGATATTTTTTAATTTCAAGCATATTGTATTGATGTAATTGTCTGTACCAAAATCTCATCACATAATTTTTTGAGATTTTCTACTTCACCATCGTCAATAGAAATAAATATAACACCATCATTAGTTTAGATAACTTTTGCCAATTTAAGCCGAGGATAAATCATATTGAGCCAATCCGTATGGAAGCGGCCGTTGCTTTCGGTGTTTGTCACCATGCGGTTGCCTTCTTCATCGTACTGGCCGCTGTTTCCCATGTAATCCTCGGTGCTCTGTGCAAAATCATCCTCATAGACAAAGTCATTGCCTGTATTATAGGGAGGGTCAATGTAGATCATCTTGACCTTGCCCAGATAGGTTTCCTGCAAGAGCTTCAGCACTTCCAGATTATCGCCCTCGATATAGAGGTTTTCGCTGTCAAAACCGCCGGGTGTACCGTCCTTACCAACACTATCAGTCACCACCGGGCGCAGGGTTGCCGTGATGGGCGCATTGGCCGCCAACATCGCCTTTTTCTTATCCGGCCAAGTAAACTGATAGCGTTCCTCCTGCCCTCTACAATGGAGTCGGAAAGCTCCTGCCGCAGAACGTCAAAATCAATGGCGTGTTCTACTTTGCCGTTGCGTTTCACCTCGGTAATTGCATTGGGGAATAGCTTGCCAATCAGCTCAATGTTACGCTGTACTCCGTCAAGGCTGTGCATTTTTAGAGTTTCCATTTTATTTTCCTGCCACTTTCTCTTTTAGTTCATCAATAGATTTTTGACGTTCAATATTGTCCAATAGCAAAAGCGCAAGCAACATCATTTGGTATAGTTCATCATACCAGTCTTCCAGATGCTGATTGTCTATCTCAGCAACATATTTCTTATATTTTGAAGGCTCATTTATATTTTGATTATTATGTCGAATATTCATGTTATTTAACATGAAAAAGATGTTCGATGTCAGGTCTTTATCTAACTCTTGCAGTTCTTTTCTTCTCGGTTCAAGTTCGCTTGCTAGTTTAAGCAAAATTGACTTTTTTGCATTTATGTTGCCCTTTAGCAATCTGTGATTATATCGAATAATATCGAGTGCAAGTGTCTCTGGAACAATCTCGCAGTAGCCGTCACCTCTGGTTTATCTTCAATAACCAAGACACACTCATCATCTTCTGGAATATAAGCAGTATAGTTATACTGTCTCAAAATGTCATCCATCACATCTTGCAAATGAAAAAAGTTCCCACTCCATAACAAGCCATTCGTTCCTTTTTCTAAGTCGCCAAATGCAAGATTCCAAAAATTATAAATAATCTCAATCAATGTAAAGATATCTTCTGCATTGATTGTCGCTGACCGTTTCAAATTATTGTAATTTACGGTTCTAAGGAAATCGTCGACATCCAAACAGTGATTTCTATATTTCCACGTTTCAAAGCAGTAATCTTCGACATAATCTTTCAACGTATATGGTATGCCACGATTAACTCTGAGAATTTCTTCTTTAAGAAACATTGAATCCAATCGCAGTACATCATTTGCCAGATTGGTATTGTCTTTTACGATATCAAAAATGCTTTTTCTCACAATTAGGTCTCCTGCTTCTTGATTTTTTTAAGTTCTTGTACCAGTTCAAATTTCTTCTTCGGTTGCTTTTCCTTACGGATTTTAGCTTCCAGTGCCGCAATCTGTTTTTCCATCTGTTCTCGTTGCTTCTGCTGCTCTACGCTGTCTTTCAGCGATGTGCTTTCTCCTGTGCCAAGCACATCACCTGCGATCTGACGGACAAAGTTTTCGTATACAGCATCCAGCGTAAGTCCTTCCAGATGCACCGGAAGGTCGTCCTCGTCCAGCCAGTCCGTAGAATAATAGCGATCAACCTTAAAGGCTGTCTTGCCCGCCGCAGCCTCCTTGTAGCCGATGACAGCACGATACTTGCCCTCGTATTCCAGCAAAAAGAGGATGTGATACGGAATTTCCCGGTCGATCTGGCGCAGCACACTCTCGTCCAGCTCCGGGGCAGACAGCCGCACCTCGACCACCTCGATCTCCGTCACCTGCTCCCCAGCCGCCAGATTCAGGGTGGTAGTCGCAATCTTATTGCGCCAGTAGATGATCCTGATCTGCTCGACAAAGGCTCTCTTCATAGCCGGGGTAACGGCAATGTTCTCATAGAACTTCTGCTTAGGGATGCGTTTATTAAACTCGGTAGATACAGGCAAGCCCAGCACGTTTTTTCACCTCTGTGCGTTCATTTTACAACAAGAAAGCAAATCAACTCAAAATCATCCAGCCCAGACACCTGACTGAGTAATGCTGTTGTTCCGCCCACAGAGAACAGGCTGTCGATATCGCTTTCTTCCTTAATATCAATGATTGAATCAATGGCTTCGCTCAGCAATTCGGACATTTCTGCCATGTCCTTTCCATCGTCTGTTTCCCGGTTGAAGCGTTCATACACCTCTTTGATTGGCTCAGTCTTTCCACGGCACAGCAGCCGGATATCGTCCAACATCTTTTTGGGGTTCAGGTAGTCGCAGATGATCTGCCCATCCATGCCGATGTAAACCATGTAGAACGGATGGATGCGGTTCCGATTGTCCACATTGACGCTGTTATTGATGTTTTTCAGCACGAAGATCACACCCTCCGGCAGTTCATCCGTAGCCGGAACCACCGCATGAAGTCCACGGGGCTTCTTGTCCAGATCACCATTGTGTTTGATGTAATCCAGCAGGTCGAGCCGGAACTCGTTCAGGCCCAGATCCATAATGGAGATGCCGTCCGACATATCTTCGATGTCAACGACCTCTTCCTGCAAGCGTTTCAGCTGTGCCTTGCGGTACTCCAAATCGCCCTTTTCTTCGGGGTTAATAAGGTCATCATCGCCGGTGGAGGTCATAACGGTGATTTTCATGCGGGTCTCCACACGGGATTTCAGGTTGATGTAATCGTCCAGCGTCAGATCAGGCCAGAAGTTCACAAGTTGGATGTACTGGTTTCTGCTGCCGATACGGTCGATTCGTCCAAAACGCTGGATAATGCGTACCGGGTTCCAGTGAATGTCATAGTTGATCAGATAATCGCAGTCCTGCAAGTTCTGGCCTTCGGAAATGCAGTCTGTCGCAATCAGCACATCAATCTCCGTGGTACTACCGGGCATCAGAACATCCCGGTCTTTGGAGATGGGAGAAAAACAGGTCAGTACATTGTTGAGTGTTGCCTTGAAGCCCTTGATCGTGGTTCGCCCATCAATCGATCCGGTAATTACAGCGGTATTCAGCCCATATTTCTGCTTTACAAACGCACTCACATTGTCAAAGAGGTACTCTGCCGTATCCGAAAATGCAGAGAAAATCAGCACTTTTCTGTTGCCGGCATTGATCGGGTGCTCAATTTTTTCAGACAGCAGCTTGAACAGTTCTTGCAGCTTTGTGTCATGCTGCGGCGTGATATCTGCCACCATAAAGGTCAACAGCTCCAGAATTTCTGCATCTTTCCGAAGCTCCGTACGCCAGCTCTTCCAGTCCATATCTGCAAGGTCGATTTTGACTTTTTTTTGCCGACGGTGAAAAAGTCAGTGTTTTCATCGTCCATGTCAAAATCGTCTCCGGCCATGTCGTATATATCCAGATCAGCGTGGCCGGAGCGTTCAAACTGGTCAATGGACTGAATCGTACCATCAATCAGTTTCTTGATGCGCATCAGGGTCAGCTGGAACGAATGTACAGAGCTTTCCAGCCGTTTCAGCAGGTTGATACTCATCAACGACAAATACCCTGCTCACGGCCTCTCTGGGTCAAATTCTCTCCCTTATTGTGCGTCAGCTCCTGATATTTCTGGATCTTACTTGCGAAGATGTAGTTGGAGGGCATATAGACGCACAAGCTCAGCTGAATCAGCTGCTCATAAATTTCGTTGTAGTTGATGGCATTATTCAGGTCCGTCAGGCATGGACGGACGGAAATCGGCTTCAACCGCTCCGGGAACTTTCCGATAGCGTTGGTGTTGTAGTACTTCTCGATATGCTTCCGAGAACGTGCGATGGTAACACTGTCCAGCAGCTCGAAGAAGTCGAAATCCAACGTCCGCAGCAGCGCATCCGTGGTTCTCTCTTCTGGTTTCAGCTTGCTCCATGCGTTAAAGGCTTTCTGCGCCTGCTTGAAGATGTCCTCATTGCTCTTTGAGGTGTTCAGCTTTTCATCCAGATACTCGGAGCTTCCCTCATAGGCAAGGGCCAGCTGATTTTTCAAGTCAACAAAGCGGTTGTTGACAGGCGTTGCCGAAAGCATCAGCACCTTGGTCTTGACTCCGGCACGGATTACCTTATCCATCAGCCGCTGGTAACGATTGTCCTGCGTCTTGCTATGAGTTCCGATTCCATTACGGAAATTGTGCGATTCATCAATGACGACCAGATCATAGTTGCCCCAGTTCAGGCGATCCAGGTCGAGGCCATTCGACTTTCCGCCGCTTCTGGACAGGTCTGTATGGAACAGAACATCATAATTCAGCCGATCCGATGCAATCGGGTTGTTCACATAGTTGTCCTTATAGGTATTCCAGTTTTCCGCCAGCTTTTTGGGACACAGCACCAGAACCGACTTGTTTCGATTCTCATAATACTTTACGACTGCCAGTGCGGTAAAGGTCTTGCCAAGGCCAACACTGTCCGCAAGGATGCAGCCGTTGTACTTTTCCAGCTTATTGATGATAGCAAGCACCGCATCCTTCTGGAAGTCGTACAGCAGACTCCAGATTTTGCTCTGCTTGAATCCGGTTGCCTCATTCGGCAGCTCGTCTTCTGAGATGTCGTCCAAAAACTCGCCGAACACATGATACAGCGTCATAAAGTAGATGAACTCCGGGGAATTTTCAGCATAAGCCGTGCTGATATTCTCCAGTACTACATCTGTGACATCCTGCATTTTGTCCCGGTCGTTCCACAGGGTATCGAACAACTTCATGTACTGCTGTGCGAACGGAGCCTCCATGCAGTTGACCATGTTGTAGCTGTTATTTCCGCGCTCACAGCCAATATCAACTGTCGTAAATCCGCCAATCGGCATATAGGCGATCTGTGCTGCGCCGGAATCCACAGTCATAAAGCCAGCCATATTTTCACCGGTGGTGTTCGATTTGAACGTAGCCTTCCTTCTGATCCAGTCTGCACACTCCTTTGCGATGGCTCTCTGGGTCATCTCATTGCGCAGTTTGATTTCAAACTCTGTACCGTAAAGGCTTGTTTCACGGGAAATGCGGGGAATGTAGAACTCCCGCTTCTGCTTTTCAGCCTTTTCTTTCACAAAAGTGGGCGATGTAAAGATAAATTTGAACTCGTCCACGGTTTCAAGCTGCTTTTTCAGCTCTTTGTACGCATACATTGAGAAGCAGGCTGCCGCAATAGATACTTTGCTGCCCTTTTTGATTTCTACCCGTAAATCATCTCGAACGGTATTGGTGATGTTATCCAGAATTTTCATATCATCCACCGGTTTTATGCTTATCCGCATTCTTTTATACCTTGACTATGAAGCGCTCTTACAAAACTCTATTTCTATTATACCACCCGCTTTTTCCCCTGTAAACGAAAAAGCTGACGGTGTGTAGCGTGCAGCATCCATCAGCTTTTCGTGACACAAAAATCGCACCCGCTTTTCAGCGAGTGCCGATTTTGTTACCCTATAGTGCGCTTTGATTTTTGGCGTAAGTGGCGTAAGTTTGGCGTAAATCCGCTTTTGCGTGCTCCAAAAATCAAGGATTCATGCGGTTTTTAGGCAGCTATTAGTACATGCCGCCCATACCGCCCATGTCACCGCCTGCAGCAGCGGGTGCAGCAGGGGGTTCCGGCAGATCAGCGACCAGGCTCTCGGTGGTCAGCACCATCTCAGCGACGGATGCTGCGTTCTCCAGAGCGGAACGGGTGACCTTGGTGGGGTCAACGATGCCAGCAGCGATCATATCGTCCACAAAGACCTCGTTCTGAGCATCAAAGCCGTAGTTGGGCTTGTTGGCAGAGATGATCTTGTCGATGATGACACTGCCTTCCAGACCGGCATTCTTAGCGATCTGGCGCAGAGGAGCTTCCAGAGCCTTCAGGACGATCTTGCACCGGTGCGCTCGTCGCCTTCCAGCGTGTCGCACAGCTCACGCACAGCGGGGATCGCATTGATAGGAGCAGTGCCGCCGCCAGCAACAACACCTTCCTGAACAGCAGCCTTGGTTGCGTTCAGAGCATCCTCGATGCGCAGCTTCTTGTCCTTCATCTCAACTTCGGTAGCAGCGCCGACCTTGATGACGGCCACGCCGCCAGCCAGCTTTGCCAGACGCTCCTGCAGCTTTTCACGGTCGAAATCGCTGGTAGCGGCCTCGATCTGGCTGCGGATCTGAGCGATGCGGGCTGCGATGGCATCCTTATCGCCTGCACCGCCAACGATGGTGGTGTTCTCCTTGGAGACCTTCACCTGACGGGCATGGCCCAGCATCTGGACGGTAGCATCCTTCAGCTCATAGCCCAGATCGGAGGAGACCACGGTGCCGCCGGTCAGGGTTGCGATATCCTGCAGCATTTCCTTGCGGCGGTCGCCAAAGCCGGGAGCCTTGACAGCGCAGACGTTCAGGGTGCCGCGCAGGCGATTGACGATCAGAGTG
>ENA-OQCN01001458-OQCN01001458.1-human-gut-metagenome-genome-assembly--contig:-NODE-1458-length-11689-cov-1.901834_pt1 | contig 11689 bp, 14 predicted proteins | sample MGYA00242497_ERZ504576 | MGnify/ENA primary metagenome ERZ504576 (study PRJEB26092, sample SAMD00036296) | human gut metagenome | host: Homo sapiens | study: EMG produced TPA metagenomics assembly of...
CCGCCCAGGCTTTGTTGCCCGCGGCGTCCCTTTCGCCACACTCTCCCCCTATCTCCCCCAAAACTCTTCCAGGACCTTCCCAACTCCCCTCCGGTCACAAACCACATACTCCTCCCATTCCCGTGGAAAAAGCCCCGTATAATCCGGCAAACAAAACCTCTCATCCAGAAGTAAAATCACTCCCCGGTCTTCTTTCGTTCGAATCACCCTTCCTGCAGACTGCAGCACCTTATTCATTCCCGGAAACCGGTATGCATAATCAAACCCATTCTCCTTCTTTCTGTCATAAAACTGCTTCAGAATCTCTCTCTCATAACTCACCTGTGGAAGCCCGGTTCCCACGATCACTGCTCCAACAAGCCGCTCTCCAATGAGGTCGATTCCTTCCGCAAAAATTCCTCCCATCACACAAAATCCAAGCAGCGTCCCTGTGTTTTCACTCTCAAATCGTTCCAGAAAATCCTCCCGTTCTTTCTCCTGCATCGACGGACTTTGCTGCAGAATCTCCACCCCATCCGTCCCATACAGTTCCATGTACCGTTCCAGAATATCATCCAACATTCGATACGACGGGAAGAAAATCATATAGTTTCCGGTATGAGAACACACTACCGCATGAATATACTCTGCAATCTTCCCATACTCTTCAGGTCCCCTCCTTGTGTACCGGCTGCTCACATCCCGGCCGAGGATCAGACACTTCTGTTCTTTGGCAAAGGGTGTCTGTGCATAGATCGCATAATCATCGCTTCGTCCGCTTAAAAGCTCCCGGTAATACATCACCGGAAGTAATGTAGCCGAAAAGAAAACAGTGCTTCTCCCTTTATCCATACAGTTTTGCAGGTTCTGTGCCGGATTCACACAAAACAGTTTCACACGAAATCTTCCATCCTCATCATGCTGTGTATAAATCACATAATTTTCATCGATGAGATCACTGATATACAGGAAACTCCGCACCTCAAAATAAAAATCCAGAAGTTCTTTTCGAAGTTCTCCATCCCCAAGTTCCTCCAGATAATTTTCCGTTTCACCCATCACAGAAAGCAATGCCAGCGAAAAATTCCCAATGGACGGAAGAACCCGGCAGGTCTCACATTCCCGTTTCCACTCAAGCATCAGCCGGTTACACCGCTCCAGTGCTTTTTCCAGCTTTTTCCTGTATGGCTTCACCAGCTTTTTCATTCTCAGGATATCCTCCTTGTACAAAACCGCACTGTACATCTCCCGTCCCCGTTCCACCAGATTGTGAGCCTCATCGATCAAAAATACGTAATCTCCTTTAACACCTTCCGCAAAAAAACGGCGAAGATATACCTGTGGATCAAACACATAATTATAATCACAGATCACTCCATCCACCAGACGGCGAGATCCAGACTCATCTCATACGGGCAGACCTGATACCTTTCCGCATAAGAAAGCAACATCTCCCGGTCATAAATTTCCTCTTTCTCCAAAAGCTCAAACACCGCATCATTTACCCGGTCAAAATGTCCCTTTGCCCTTATACAGGCTGCCGGATTGCACTCCATGCTGTCACACACACACAATTTTTCTTTTGCAGTCAAAAGCAGAGACTTCCAGCGAAGTCCATGCTTTTTCAGGATTTCAAAAGCTTCCCCTGCAACCGTACGGGTAATCGTTTTTGCAGTCAGATAAAAAATTCTTTCTGAGATTCCTTCTCCAACGGAGCGCACAGCCGGATACAGACATGACATCGTTTTGCCCACACCGGTAGGTGCCTGGATAAACAGCTGCTTTTCCCGCAAAATGGTCCGGTAAACACCATGTACCAGTTCCCGCTGTCCCTCCCGGTAAGGGAAAGGAAATTCCAGTCCGATCATTGATGCATTCCTCACTTTTTTCCACTCCTGATGCCAGTGGGCCCAGATATAGTAGGTATCGGCAAGTTTCTGAAACCATGTTTTCAGTTCCTGCGCATCGAACATATAGGAGAATCTGCGAATCTCTTCCGTTTCCATGTTGCAGTATGTCATCTGTACTTCCATCTGTTCCAACTGATTCTGTTCTGCATAGATCGCCGCATAACACCTGGCCTGTGCAAGATGTACCGGAACCGGTTCTTCCACAAACCTGAGTTCGGTGTACGCCTTTGATCTCATCGACCATCACATGATCTTCTTTTTCCTCTATTCCATCCGCCCGGCCTTCCACGAGCAAATCTAGATCTTCATAGCAGAAGCGGCAGTTGAGCGGCACCTCGGCCTGATAAGCAGCTCCCATCTGTCTCTGAATCTTTTTGTGGATTCTGGTTCCCTTTGCCAGCGACTCTTTATCTGCCCATCCGCCTCTCCTGTTATCTATATCACCGGAACGCAGGATAAACTCCACCAGCTCCCTGACCGAAATCTTTACTTCTTCTTTTTCCATCCGCCCACCACCTTTCACTTTGCTTATTATAACTCATCCACCTGCCTTTGCCTATATTTCCGTAAATCAAAATTGATCCACCGGATCAATTATTGATATGCAACGCAAACAAAAGAAAAATCTTCCGCAGGACCATTTGGCTTCACCACGGAAGATTTTTCTTTTTCGCATATCAAATCATTTTCAGATGCCTTTATGCAATTGCAAATTTTTGAATTGCTTTGTCGAATTCTTTGTCTTCTCCATAACACTGAACGGTAAGTTCCTGTGTCAGATCCATACTCATGATTCCGAGAATGGATTTTGCATCAATAATTACACGATTGTAGAAGATGTCAATATCAAAGTCACATTTTCCAGCCGCCTTCACAAATTCTTCCACTTCACTCGCCTCATTTAATTTGATTTTGCTTGTTTTCATATCCTGCATTATATCAATCCTTTCTGAAACTCGCGGTAACAAAATCTGTGTACCGGTGTAGAATATCGGTACTCCCTTTTCCAACTGGTAGTACCACATATTTCGAGAATTGATTATCGCATCTGATGCGAAATTTGTCAACTTTTTAATCTTCTCTGTTTTATGTTGGTGTTGCACTATTTTTTGTGCTTTCTTTTACATTTTTCACCTGTTTTTTTGCTATTTGCACAGCATTCTCTCCGCATTGAAATCGTTTACAATTCAGAGCGGGCAATATTCTCTTGAAAATCAGCTTCTCTTTTTCAAATTTCGTCAAAAACAACATAAAAAAAGGAACAGCATTTTCACACTGTTCCTCTGAAGGATTATCCAACGATTTTTCTACTGCTTTATCCAGATATTCATTTTCTACCGCATGGAAAGCTCCCTTGTCGGCTGCTTCCGCATACAGTGGATTGATCGGCATCTTGCCGAGCACTTCTGTTCCCAGCTCTGCCACTATCTCATCAATATGACTCTCACCGAATACAGAAATATGTTTTCCGCAGTCCGGGCATACCAGATAGCTGTAGTTTTCCACAACACCCAGCACATTGATTTTCATCATCTGTGCCATCTTATAAGCTTTACGTACAATCATCTTTACCAGATCCTGCGGGGAAGATACGATCACGATACCTTCTACCGGCAGAGACTGGAATACTGTCAGCGGTACATCACCGGTTCCAGGCGGCATATCTACGAACAGATAGTCCAGATCTCCCCAGATCACATCGGTCCAGAACTGTTTTACCATATTTGCCAGAATCGGTCCTCTCCAGATGACCGGTTCGTCTTCTCTCGGAAGCAGCAGGTTTACAGACATTACCTTAATGCCGTTTTTTGCCTCGATCGGATAGATACCGGCATCTACTGCCTGTGCCGGACCCTTGACACCATACATCTTCGGGATGGAGGGTCCTGTGATATCCGCATCCAGGATACCTACTTTGTAACCTTTCTGTGCCATTCTATTTGCCAGAGATGCGGTAACGAAGGATTTACCAACGCCGCCTTTTCCGCTGACGATGCCAATCACATGTTTTACGTTGGACTGGCTGTTCATCTCTTCCAGCATACTCTTGGGCTGTTTGCTTGGACATCCTTCACAGCTTTCTTTGCTGCAGGATGTGTTGCTACATTCTTTTGCCATTGTCTTTCCTCTTTTCTCTTTTTATTTCATAAAGCGATCGATTGCTTTGTTCAGTTCTTCCAGTGCTTCCATATCCCCATCCTTAACTGCATCCACAATACAATGCTGTATGTGATCCTGTAAAATCACTTTTCCGGTATTATTAATTGCCGATTTCACTGCCGAAAGCTGGATCAGCACTTCCGAGCAGTCTCTGCCTTCTTCCACCATCCGACGGATCGATTCCAGATGACCGATAGCTCTTGACAACCGGTTAATTACCGCTTTTGTGTTTTCATGGGTATGGGTATGACTGTGCTTGACAACCGTTCCATCTTCCAGTACATGTACATGCTCTCCCATCTTTTTCCTCCCATTCATACATTCCCGGATCAGATCTCGGAAAATGTATATCGCTGATGCATCCCGGAAAAATAGACGTCAAATACTATACTGCCATCTTTCTGAATGCTTTTTTCGTAAGTTTCTTTCCGGCCCCCGCATCGTTCCCGGATATAGCTTTCCGGATCTTCACACTGGATTTCCTCAAAAAACTGATCTCTGGAATGATTCAGCGGACACTGGTTTATAATTTCTCTGATGACTTCATATTGTTTCATCTATCGTCCCTCCCACATCGTTTTTATTATAACAATCTTTTGTAAAAAGGACAACACATCCGTAAGAAAAAGTAAGAAAACTGTTGCCTTTCCAACCGTAAGGTTGTATCATAGCATACAAGAAATTAAAATACATTTAAGGTGATTTTAAATGCATTTTGACTCGTAACTGTGAAGGTACTGAACATTTACGAAAGAAAAATAAATGAGTGATAAACAGCAGGAGGAAAAAGCACATGCAGCTTTTAGAAGAACGTATCTTAAAAGACGGAATTGTCAAACCGGGAAATGTTTTAAAGGTAGACAGTTTCTTAAATCACCAGATGGACATTGCATTCATCAATGAACTGGGAAAAGAATTCCAACGCCGGTTCGCCGATGCACCGATCACAAAGATTCTTACTATCGAAGCTTCCGGTATCGGTATTGCCTGTCTGGTAGCCCAGTATTTCCATGTTCCGGTTGTTTTCGCAAAGAAAGCACAGAGCCTGAATCTGGACGGAGAGATGTTTACCTCCAAAGTAGAATCCTTTACACACAAGAAAGTATATGATGTCATCCTTTCCAAGAAGTTCCTTGGACCGGAAGATCATGTACTCTTGATTGACGATTTTCTGGCAAACGGCTGCGCACTGATGGGTCTGATCGACATTGTAAACAAATCAGGTGCCACTCTGGAAGGTGCTGGTATAGTTATCGAAAAGGGCTTCCAGGAAGGTGGAAAGAAAATCCGTGAGATGGGTGTTCGCCTGGAGTCTCTGGCTATCGTAGAGTCCATGACCGACGATTCACTCACTTTCCGTCCGAATAATTAATCAGTCCCGGATCCTCTGAATCACCCGGGCAACCATTATATCTTGCAGATTTTAAAAAAGAACATTCCGTTTTATTTGGAATGTTCTTTTTATTTTCTGTGTTTTTTGATGAATCACCGGTATCAGTTCCCGATATCCTCCTCATCAAATTCCACCACCGTATAATATCCCCGGTCTGTTTCTTTAATATCTTTTACAATCCCTTTTCGTGACTGCAGTCTCTCATAACCGGGATAGTTTTTACTCATGGCAATCATTGGCTGTATCGTATAATAATATGACGTTGGCAGAGCACTTTCTGTCACATCCACTTCCTGTCCCACTGTCAGAAGTCCCTGACGTTCCATCTTAAACTCCATATTTCGCATGATAGGTCCTCCTTTCCTGTATGTCCGTTCCCATTTGCTTTTCTTCATAATCTTCCTTTCACTGTTTATCTGGTTTCGATACCTGTATTTTTCCGGTGTTATGTAACAGTGAAAGTACTGAACAGTTACGCTTTTATTATAGATTTCCCGTAAAAAAATACAAGACCATCTCTCCGCTTTTTCTTCCATTTTCAGTATTTTTCCAAAACACCGAAGAAAAATTGTGTAAAATTTTGTCTTGCGAAACAGGAATCGCCATTATATAATGGGGTACGTGATTTGAAATGCGGTTTCCGGAAGCTGTTGTTTTCGGAAACTACATCCAACCAAACATTCATAGAACAAAGGAGAACAAATATGGGTGGAATTTTTGGAGTTGCATCAAAAAGCAATTGTGTGTCTGATTTATTTTTTGGAACTGACTATCATTCCCATCTTGGTACACGCCGGGTGGCATGGCAGTCTACGGCAAAGAAGGCGGATTCAACCGGGCGATCCACAATATCCAGAACGCTCCCTTCCGTACAAAATTTGAACGGGACGTGCAGGAATTAGAGGGTACTCTCGGTATCGGCTGTATCTCTGATACAGAACCGCAACCGCTTTTAGTTCAGTCTCATCTGGGAAGTTTTGCGATCACAACTGTTGGTAAGATTAATAATATGGACGAACTGGTAAAACGTTCTTTCGCCAACGGCTGCACACATTTTCTCGAAATGAGCGGCGGAGATATTAACGCTACAGAGATGGTGGCATCTCTCATCAATCAGAAATCTTCTCTGATCGAAGGCATTCGCTACGCGCAGGATGTTATTGAAGGATCTATGACCATGCTGGTTATGACTCCTGAAGGTATCTATGCGGCCAGAGACCGATTAGGCCGTACTCCACTGATCCTCGGAAAGAAAGAGGATGCGATCTGCGCTTCTTTTGAGAACTTTGCTTATTTTAATCTCGGTTACCATGACTACAAAGAACTGGGACCATCTGAGATTGTCTTCTTTACACCGGATGGTGTGGAAACTGTTTCTCCGGCAAAAAATGAAATGAAGATCTGCTCCTTCTTATGGGTTTACTATGGTTATCCTACCTCTTCCTATGAAGGAATCAACGTAGAACAGATGCGTTATAACTGCGGCGATATGCTTGCAAAGCGCGATAATGTATCTGCGGATATTGTTGCAGGTGTTCCGGACTCCGGTACCGCACATGCCATTGGTTATGCCAACCGTTCCGGTATTCCGTTTGCCCGCCCATTTATCAAATATACCCCAACCTGGCCGCGTTCCTTTATGCCGACACATCAGAGTCAGCGAGAGCAGATTGCTCACATGAAACTGATCCCGGTACGTGAACTGATCAAAGACAAGAGCATGGTGCTGATCGACGACTCTATCGTGCGTGGTACACAGCTTGGTCAGACAACCCAGTTCCTGTACGAGAGCGGAGCAAAAGAAGTACATATCCGTCCGGCATGTCCGCCGTTATTATACGGATGTAAATACCTGAACTTCTCCCGTTCCAAATCCGAGATGGATCTGATCACCCGCCGTGTGATCCAGAAGCGGGAAGGAACCGTGACGGAAGCAGTCCTGGAAGACTACGCAAACCCGGATTCCCATAACTACCATGAGATGCTCGACGAGATCGGCAAACAGCTGAACTTTACTTCTCTGCGGTATCATCGTCTCGACGATATGGTGGCTTCCATCGGACTCGAACCATGCAAAGTTTGTACTTACTGCTTTGACGGAAAAGAATAAATAAAGCTTATACATAAAAATCCAGGCAGCCGGCTTTCACCGTTGCTGGATTTTTGTTGCATTGTATATTCTCTTTATTTTTCCACCGGATATCCGCATTTTTTACAGTACTCTGCTCCGGGTTCAAGTTCTGCTCCACAGTTCGGGCAGGTACCTGCCGTTCTGACCGGCTGCTGATTCTGGCTGCTGTTTGACGGATGATTCTCTCCAAAAAGCTCTTTTGCCTTATCTTTCAGATTATTTCCCACATCTTCCATTGTGGATTTGAAATCAAAACCGTTTGGATTCACCGATGTGCCATTCGGATTGGAACCGGAAGTCGACCATACCGGCGGCGGTGTCTGGGCTGTGGTATTCCCGGTATCGTAGTAATAATCCCGCTGGCTTTCGGTCTGCTGTGGTGCGGTCTTTTCATAGGCGTCTGCGAAATTGTTCATCACATCACAGGCATAAAAGTACGATAAAAACGGAATATGCATCACGATCGTAAAGATCACCGGTGATTCGATATGCACGTTGTAGCGGTCACCTGCCTGATCCAGCCGGGATGCCAGCTGATACGTCCAGTACAGTCCGTAGATGCCACAGGTGATCCAGGAAAGGATCCATGCCACGATATAGTTCTGCGTCATTTTCCGGTCATCTCTGCAAACCCAGTTGGTATCTTCCCCATACTGATACCAGAAAAAGATATGATACAGACCGCAGGTCACGAGCCCTAGCAGTGCACTGACCAGACCATTTCTTCTTTTTATTCTCATATACGTTCGTCTCCTTTGTCATGTTCTGTTATTTGATGCACTTATTATACCATCAATGAAAATCTCTCACAATGGCACAACCCCCTCAGAAAATGAAGCTTCTCTTAATTTTCTCTTGTCCGTTTCTTATTTTGCATCTATAATTACAGACAGGCTGATTTCAGTCGCAAAATCTGAACAGTAAAGGATATTTTATCTATGCATCTGGAAATCATTTTCAAAGATCCCAATCGAAAAAAATATTTTATTCCAAAACAAAAACGTTATGCGCGGTCATCCTTTCCTACCATCTGCTGACCTGGTTTACCGGCTGTCCGTTCCGCTTCTTTTTCGGCATCTCCTGCCCCGGCTGTGGAATGACCCGCGCGCTTCTCGCCGCTCTGCGCCTGGACTTTGCCGCCGCATTTTCCTACCATCCGTTGTTTTTCCTGCTGCCGTTTTTCCTGCTGGGATATTATCTCGATCCCTGGATTAACTGGAGCCGTCACTACCTTCTTCTCGGATCTGTAGCTGCCCTCTTTGTGCTCACCTACCTGGTTCGCCTGCTGTTCCTTCACGATCCGGTTGTAACCTGGCACCCGGCTTCCGGAACCCTCTTAAAACCATTCTTTCATCTTTTAAATATAAAACTTCCGGGATAGATTTCTCCGTTATTTTCACTGAAATCCATCCCGGAAGTTTTTAAAATCCAATCATCTGTACAAGAAAAACCGCCACCGCGGCTCCGACAGCCACAGTAAGCAATCCCCGTTTCATATACGCCAGCACAATCGCCACCACACAGCCGACAACTGCACTCACCTCAGATCCCGTACTGGAAAAAATCGCCGGAAAGGTCATCGCCGAAAGCACCGCATAGGCACGTAATACAGAAACGACTGTACTCGTTTGTCATTGATCTTTTTTCGGAAAATTGCCATTGGAAGCATACGGATCACATAAGTTGTCAATGCCATCACAAACATACTGACAATAATATACTTTGTACTCACCTGCATTCTCCTCCTCATTTCTCGGAAATAACCATGCCGCAATTCCACTGACCAGAATCGTGATCAAAATGATCGCCCAGCCACCGGACAGATGTTTCAGCACAGGAAGACTGGAAAAGGCAACACTTGCTGCGATTGCCAAAATCACCGTGAACAGCACATTTTTTTTGTTCTCTGCCGGAGGAATGATAATGGCAATAAACATACCATACAAAGCAATTCCCATGCACTGGATAATTTCTGCGGCATCAGCTGGGTGGCAGCACCACCACAAAAGTCCCAAGCGTCCAGCCAACAACCGGCGTCAGGATCAGTCCTGCCATATAGGAAGCTGTTAATTTCCTGGGCTGCTGCATGGAAACTGCAAAAATCTCATCTGTAATTCCATAAGCGATCCCCAGTCTCTTCTTCATGGACATCTTACTTTCCACTTTCTGAGAAACAGACAGAGACATCAGGAAATAACGGATATTAATGATCAGCGTGGTCATGGCAATCTCAATCATAGAACCTCCGGCTACCATCAGATTCACCCCTGCAAACTGACCTGCACTGGTTACATTCGTCAGGGATATCAACACAGCTGTCCATAGCGGCAGGCCGGAACGAACCGCTGTAATTCCAAATGCCGCCGATACCGAAAAATATCCCAAACAAATGGGAATTCCGTGACGAATTCCCTGTAAAAATTCACTCTTTTTCATTTTTCTCACCCTGTCCGCAACTGCTATCTGTCAGCCAAATTGCGAACACTTTCCCGTACAATTAATTCCGTGGGCAGTCTCATCCTGCCACCGGCACCTCTTCTCCATAGATGCGCCGCATCAGAAGCCCAACTGCTTCTTTTCCCTTTTCTTCCGGCTTCTGCCGCACGGTCGTAAGCATCGGCCTGGAAAGTCTTGCATAAATATTATCATCGAAACCGGTGACCGACAGGTCTTCCGGCACAGAGATTCCTTGCGAATAAAAGATACTGATAGCTTCATTTGCCAGAAAATCCGAGATAAAAAACGCCGCCGTATACCCTGCTTTCTTCACGTTTTGTGCAAACTGCCGCAGCACTTCGTGCCGGTAATTATCATGTTGGGGAAGATAAAAATAATCATCTTTGTCAAACTCCAGCTTATGTTCTTCCATCGCATCCTGCAGTCCGCGAAATCTACACAGATTACTTCCCATTGGATGTTGCTGATCCCCAAAAAAGGCAATCTTTCGATGTCCCTGACCGATCAGATAAGAGGTCATCTCATACCCACCCTCATAGTCTTCTAATCCGATATTGTCAAATCCCTCTCCATAAGAATCCACAAAAACAATGGGAATGGGAATCTGATGTACCAGAGCAGTACAAAACTCTGCTTCACAGCCAAGCAGGATCGCACCTTCCAGATTGGAATTCTTCAGTACCTTTGCAAAACTTTCATTATCATCTACCGTTCCGCAGACCATAGCGCGATGGTATTTTCGCAGTTCCCGGTCAATCCCCTCCAACAGACCCCCACAAAACGGATCCGTCAGCACATGTTTTTTCTTTCCAAGACAAATATAGACCGCTATCAGATGATGCTGCGGTTCCCCACTATTGTTTTTCTTTTCTTTCACATAATGATTACGGAGCAATGCTTCTTCGACACGTTGTCTGGTCTCCTGTGACATTTTTCCGGCGCGTCCATTTAACACATTGGAAACAGTTGTGGCACTGACCCCCAGCTGATCTGCAATTTCCTTAATCGTAATCATTTCTCTCATCCTTCTTCTCGTAAGGTATATGGAAAATCTACTTCATATCCCGGAAATAATATTCCCGGTCTGTTTCTGTAATCTCGCGTAGCACACGGCATGGGTTGCCCACGGCAACCACATTGGCAGGAATATCTCTCGTAACAATACTTCCCGCACCGATCACCGAATTCTCTCCGATCGTTACCCCAGGGAGCACAACAGAATTTGCTCCGATCCATACCTTATTGCCAATGTGGATAGGCAGCGAATAATGTGCACCCATCTCTCGATACAGCGGATAGACCGGATGACCGGTGGTACAGATGGTTACATTGGGACCGATCATGACCTGATTGCCAATATACACATCCATATCATCTATGATGACCAGATTAAAATTGGCATAAAACTGATCCCCCAGATGAACATGATTACCGTAAGACATATGTATCGGACTTTCAATAAACACACGGTCCGTACAATGCCCGAGAATCCCTTTCAGAATTTCTTTTTTCTTCACATCCTCGCTCGGACGGATGTTGTTATAGTCAAACATCACTTCTTTGCAGTGACGTCTCTGCGCTTCCAGTTTTCTTTTCCTGTTCGATATCATCGGATCTGTATGTCCATGTTCATAAAAAGGCATCCCGCTTTTGATTCGC
>ENA-OQCN01001459-OQCN01001459.1-human-gut-metagenome-genome-assembly--contig:-NODE-1459-length-11687-cov-2.459516_pt1 | contig 11687 bp, 19 predicted proteins | sample MGYA00242497_ERZ504576 | MGnify/ENA primary metagenome ERZ504576 (study PRJEB26092, sample SAMD00036296) | human gut metagenome | host: Homo sapiens | study: EMG produced TPA metagenomics assembly of...
GCGTTGTGGTCAACGTCAAGGGCGTCAAGGTGTTCGTTCCTCGTTCTCAGGCTACTATGCGCGTGATGAGGACTACACCGCTCTGGTTGGCCAGCACGTTCAGCTGGTTGTCACCGAGTGCTCCGGCCGCAAGATCGTCGGCAGCATCAACAAGGTGACCGCTGAGCAGAACAAGGCAAAGCGTGAAGAGTTCTGGGCAAACGTTGAGGTGGGCAAGACCTACACCGGCGTTGTCAAGAGCCTGACTTCTTACGGTGCATTCGTCGATATCGGCGGTGTGGACGGTCTGTGCCACATCAGCGAGCTGAGCTGGAACCGCATCAAGCATCCCTCCGAGGTCGTCTCCGTTGGCGATACCATCGAGGTGTATGTGAAGGACATCGACACCGAGAACCACAAGGTCTCTCTGGGCTACAAGAAGGCCGAGGACAACCCCTGGGAGCAGCTGAAGAACAACTACCCCATCGGCAGCACCTTCCATGCTCCGGTCGTCTCCCTGACCAAGTTCGGTGCATTCGTCCGCATCCTGCCGGGTGTTGATGGTCTGGTCCACATCAGCGAGATCAGCAATGACCGCGTTGAGAAGGTCTCTGACGCACTGAAGGTCGGCGATATGGTCGATGTGAAGCTGCTGGATGTCGACTTCGACAAGAAGCGCATCAGCCTGTCTATGAAGGCCCTGCTGAACGACAACGCTGAGTAATCAGCCTTTCGTTCGGAAGAAAAGCTTCTGACACAATGCGATCAACAGCCCCGTTGCCGGGAAAACGGCGGCGGGGCTGTTTTTGTTAAGGAGAGAACCCTCTCAGTCACCTGCGGTGACAGCTCCCCCGAAGGGGAGAGCTTTTGGCAAAAGAGGGCAGGCTCGCCGCGCCCGCAATAAAACCTCGCCCTTCGGGAGAGGTGGACGCGAGCAGCGCGAGCGGACGGAGAGGGTTTGACGAACTATGATAAATTTTTTCAAGAAACACTGGGAAGTGCTGAGCTATCTGGTTTTCGGCGTGCTGTGCACCCTGCTGAACATTGTGCTGTATGCGCTGTTCAACAAGCTGTTTGGCTATACAGCCGCCAACAGCTGGGGCAATGTGCTGGATAACATCATCTGCATCCTGTTTGCCTACTGCACCAACCGCGCCTTTGTGTTCCGCAGCAAACGCAGGGCAAGGCCATGGCGAGAGAATTTGGTGCATTCGTCACCTGTCGTCTGGGTACAATGCTGCTGGACACTGCAATTATGCTGGTGCTGGGCAATCTGCTGGCTGCGCAGGGTGCAGCGCTGATGGACGAGCTGATGCAGGGGGTGCTGAGCGTGGTGGCCCACTGGCTTGGCCCGGATACGGCCATCCAGATGGCAGCCTCCTATGCAGGCACACCGGCGGGGGTCACGGATGGTTCTGCCGCTATTGCCGTCATCGGCGGTGCAGACGGCCCCACGGCGATCTTCGTTACCAGCCGCTACAATGCGCAGGCACTGTGGGGCCTTGCCGTGAAGGTCTTTTCCAATGTACTGGTGATCGTGCTGAACTATGTGTTCAGCAAGCTGATCATCTTTAAAAATCGCAAGTGAGATATTCTCTCCGCCGCAGGCGGAGAAAATATCCAATATAATTTAGGAGGTACGGTTTTATGAAGCGTGGTCTGAAAGGTTTTGCATTTCTGGTCTCCGGTCTGGTGCTGGGCATCATTGGTGCAACGGTCTCTGCAACTGCAATTGCCCTGAGTGCTGTCGGCATGGCAAAGGTGCGCCGTGCCAGCAAGTAAAAAGGAGAAAAAAACATGACTCGTGAAGAAATTCTCTCCCATGTCGATCACACCCTGCTGAAGCCGGAGCCACCTGGCCCCAGATCCAGACCCTGTGTGACGAAGCCATTGCAAACCACACCGCATCCATCTGCATCAACACCTGCTACGTCAGGCAGGCGGTGGAGTATATGGCGGGCCGCATCCCGGTATGCTGCGTGGTAGGCTTCCCTCTGGGTGCCATGGATACCGCCAGCAAGGCGTTTGAAGCCAAGACTGCCATTGAGAATGGTGCCGCCGAGGTGGATATGGTCATCAACATCGGTCGCCTGAAGAACAAGGAGTACGATGCCGTGCGCGAGGACATCCGCGCCGTGAAGCAGGCGGTGGGCGACAAGGTCCTGAAGGTCATCATCGAGACCTGCCTGCTGACCGACGAGGAAAAGGAAAAGATGTGCGATATCGTCTGCGAGGCAGGCGCGGACTACATCAAGACCAGCACCGGCTTCTCCACCGCAGGCGCAAACTTTCACGATGTGGAGCTGATGGTCAAGGGCGTGCATGGCCGCTGCAAGGTCAAGGCTGCCGGCGGCATTTCTACCGTGGAGGACATGGAGACCTTCCTTGCGCTGGGTGCTGACCGTCTGGGCACCTCCCGCGCTGTCAAAATTCTGAACGGCGAGCAGGCAAAGGGCTATTGATCTTTCTGCGAAAAAATGCAATTATAAATAATATTTCCGCAGAACAGAACCAGAGCGCACGCGGAGGCTGTTCTGGATCGTCTGTTTTTCCCAAGGGCCGCTGCACAAATTGCTGTGCAGCGGCCCTTTTTGATACCAAGCCTTGCAAGCAGGGCGCGGCAGGGTATATAATACAGATAGATACTGTATAAAACAGGGGCAGTCTGCCTTGTGGGATAAGGCGGGCAGGGGAGGAAATGCAATGAATATACCCGAGATCCTTGTGGCCAATGGCACAGGGGCGGTGCTGGTATGCTTTCTGTTTCTGCTGCGAGTGCGCGGCGAGAGTAAAAACAGTGTTGGAAGTGAGCTGTTCTGCCGGATGCTGGTGGTGACTCTGCTGGCACAGGCGACAGAGACGATCAGCTTTCTGCTGGACGGCGTGCCCGGCGCGGCAAGCCGGTTCTGGCTGTACCTCATGAACACCGTCTGCACCGGCGCTGCCGTGAGCGTGGGCTTTGCGTGGTGTTTGTATGTGGACTTCCGGGTCTACCGCAGCACCGGACGCCTGCGCAGAAGGCATCTGTTTCTGGGTGCGCCGCTGCTGGCTGTTCTGGCGCTGCTGGCGGCGAACCTTTTCGGCACAGGATGGATCTTTACCATCTCCGCGGACAACGTTTACCATCGCGGTCCGCTGAACAGTTTGCTTTACCTGCTGCTGTTCGGCTATTATGCCGAGAGCGTGTGGCAGGTGCATAAGGCCAAGCGCGATGGCGTTACGGTGGAGTTTTTCTCGGTGTACTACTTTGTGATCACCTGTGCGGTGGGCACGGTGCTGCAGGGTGCGTTCTACGGTATGGCCTTCGGCTGGCTGTCGGTGGCCATCGCCTTTGTGTTTGTGGACAGTCAGCTCCGCAGTCTGCGCAGCTATATCGACGAGCTGTCCGGCCTGTTTGGCCGCAAGTACATGAACTACTGTCTGGAGCGCATCCACGCCACGCAGGAAAAGGATATTTACGGCATCATGATGGACGTGAACTGCTTCAAGGAGATCAACGACACCTACGGTCATGGTGCGGGCGACCGCGCTATTCAGGAGATCGGTCACATCCTGTCCGGGGCGCTGGTGGCAAACTCGGTAGCTATCCGCATAAGCGGCGATGAGTTCATGGTGCTGATCCGGCACGGCTCGGAGGAGATCCTGAATAAGATCTGTGCCGCCATCGAGCAGCGGGTGCAGCGCTATAACGCCGCCGCCCCGGCGGGCAGCTTTCAGCTGTCTTTCTCCACCGGTGTGGCAAAGTATGAGGGCGGCAGCGTGGAGAAATTTCTGGTGGAACTGGACGAGCGGATGTATGCGGAAAAGCGCGCCTTCACGCCGCCCGGAACGGCCATGCCGTACCGGAGCAGGGGAATGCTCCATCAATTTCAGAATAATGTCTAAAAAGAGTGATACTCTTCTTGACAATCTGACGAAGCAATGATAGAATACTGAACGTACCAACTGAATACCGACTTATCAAGAGCGGCTGAGGGGACAGGCCCTGTGAAGCCCGACAACCTGCGCGTGAGCGCAAGGTGCCAAATCCTGCGGGAAACCGAAAGATAAGAGTGCAACGCTCAGAGCTTTCGGGCTCTGGGCGCTTTTATTTTTCGCGCAAAAAAGCTTGAACGGAATGTTGGAGCAAGAAATACACACCCTGCTGTAAAAACTTTAGGAGGCAAAACAAATGGCAAGACACCTGTTTACTTCTGAGTCCGTCACCGAAGGACATCCCGACAAGATCTGCGACCAGATCTCGGATGCCATTCTGGACGAAATTCTGACCCACGACCCCGATGCCCGTGTGGCCTGCGAGACCTGTGCATCCACGGGCCTTGTGCACATCATGGGCGAGATCACCACCAACTGCTATGTGGATTTCCAGAAGGTCGTCCGCGAGGTGGTGGCAGATATCGGCTACACCCGCGCAAAGTTCGGCTTTGATGCCGACACCTGTGCCGTCATCTCCAACATCGACGGCCAGAGCCCCGACATCGCACTGGGCACCAACGATCAGGTGGGCGGTGCAGGCGATCAGGCATGATGTTCGGTTATGCCCTGCGATGAGACCCCGGAGCTGATGCCTATGCCCATCAGTCTGGCTCACAAGCTGGCAAAGCGCCTGACCGAGGTGCGCAAGAACGGCGAGATGGACTATCTGCGTCCGGATGGCAAGAGCCAGGTCACTGTGGAGTACGATGAGAACAACAAGCCCGTGCGTGTGGATGCTGTGGTCATCTCCAGCCAGCACAGCGACAGCGTCAGCATGGAACAGCTGCGTGCAGACGTGATGGAAAAGGTTATCAAGGCCACCATCCCCGCCGAGCTGCTGGACGAGAACACCAAGTATTACATCAACCCCACCGGCCGCTTCGTCGTGGGCGGCCCGCAGGGTGACACCGGCCTGACCGGCCGCAAGATCATCGTGGACACCTACGGCGGCTATGCCCGTCACGGCGGCGGTGCCTTCTCCGGCAAGGACCCCAGCAAGGTGGACCGCAGCGCAGCCTATGCGACCCGCTGGGTGGCAAAGAACATCGTGGCTGCAGGTCTTGCCAAGCAGTGCGAAGTGCAGGTGGCGTATGCCATCGGCGTGGCAAAGCCTGTGTCCATCATGGTGGATACCTTTGGCACCGGCACCGTCTCGGATGAGAAGATCGAGCAGCTGTGGAGAAGGTGTTCGACCTGACCCCCGCCGCCATCATCCGCGAACTCGACCTGCGCAAGCCCATCTACCGCAAGCTGGCCGCATACGGCCACATGGGCCGCGAGGATCTGGGCGTGAAGTGGGAGAACACCGACGCGTGGATGCCCTGAAGGCTGCGGTCGCTGCCCTGTAAGCGGAACACAAAGCACCTATCGCAATCATATAAAATAAGAAGGCATCTGCAACGATCGCTTCTGAGCTTCTGAAGCTCAGCAAATTTGCTGCAGATGCCTTTGTTTTTGCGGCTCTGCCGGGGAGGGCGAACGAGCGAAAACAGCAGCATCTCCGCTGCCCGGCACACTGCATTTTTATCTCCCGGAAGAGCGATCCCGGCAGACTGCTCAGGCAAAGAAAAGTCTTACTTTTCCACGAAAATCAGCCGAAATTTGCGAAATGGCAAAGAATCGGCTGTCTTTTTGTCGAAAACACACATTCTCTTTGAGAAAAAAGAAAAACAGCTGTGCAAGGCGCAGAAAATCCTGACATGAAACAAATTGATATGGCAGAATCGACGAAATGTGATAAAATAAAACTAGATATGCGCTCTTGTGTGCATGATACGGATCGTAAACAGCAATAAGGAGTTATGACTATGTCTATTGAAATTTCCCCGAAGTCGTTCTTTGAGCAGCCCAGCGTGGCAGATATGCGGCTGATCTCCTGCCCCGGTGCAGAGGAACTGACCGGCCTGATCGACAAGCATCTGGTCCGCTGGGCCAAGGCTGCCGGAATTGACAAAGAGACCTTCATTATTCCTTGCGACTGCCCCCGCTTCCAGAGTGGCGATGCCAAGGGTCTGGTGAAGGAGTCGGTGCGCGGCGACGATATCTTCATCGTGGTCGATCCCGGCAACTACAGTGTGACCTACAAGCTGTTCAACTACGAGAACCACATGTCTCCGGACGATCACTTCGCCAACCTGAAGCGCCTGATCCAGGCAGTGGCCGGCAAGGCACACCGTGTGTCGGTTATTATGCCCAGCCTGTACGGCGGCCGTCAGCATCGCCGTGTGGTGCGCGAAAGTCTGGACTGCGCTGTGGCCCTGCAGGAGCTGCAGACCATGGGTGTGCGCAACATCATCACTTTTGATGCTCATGACCCCCGCGTGCAGAACGCTGTGCCGCTGATGAGCTTTGATAACGCAATGCCCACCTATCAGGTGCTGAAGAGCCTGCTGAAGAAGGACCCGGACCTGTCCTTTGATAAGAGCAAGTTTACCGTGGTCAGCCCGGACGAGGGCGCCATGAACCGCAACATGTACTTCTCCAGCGTGCTGGGCTGCAATCTGGGCATGTTCTACAAGCGCCGCGATTACACCGCGTGGTGAATGGCCGCAACCCCATCGTGGCCCACGAGTATCTGGGCGAGAGCGTGGAAGGCAAGACCGTCTTTATCGCAGACGACATCATTGCTTCCGGCGAGAGCATGCTGGAGGTCGCCAGCAACCTGAAGGAGCGCGGCGCTGCCAACATCATCGCCAACGCCACCTTCCCCCTGTTCACCAGCGGTCTGGAGAAGTTCGACAAGGCTGTGGCCGAGGGCAAGCTGACCTATGTTGTGGGCACCAACCTGACCTACCGTATGCCTGAGCTGCTCACCCGCGACTGGTATGTGGATGTGGATGTTTCCAAGTACGCTGCATACTTTGTGGTGGCTCTGAACCACGACATGTCTGTTTCCAGCATTATCGACCCGCTGAAGAAGATCGAGAATCTGCTGGCAAGCCGCAAGTAAGTTTAATACGCAAAGCTCTGCATCCTTGCGATGCAGAGCCTTTTGCGTATCACAAATCAAATAAAACGATTATAATTCGTCTCCATGGCTGCGCAGATACCGAACCAGCATGGGCAGCTCGTAGAGCAGCATGACGACCCAGCCCACCGCATAGCTGTAAGGCAGAGCTTCGATCTCCATTTTCCACACCAGCACGAACACCGCAGCTGCCGCCGCACGGAACACCATGTTGAAGGTGCTGGACACCAGCGTGACCTTCAGATCGCCAATGCCGCGGAAGAAGCCCTGAATGCCATTGGTGGCTGCGGGCATCAGGTAGAACAGGGACACGGTGCGCAGGAAGCGCACGCCCAGATGGATGACCTCCGGGTCGGTGACGAACAGCTTCATGATAAAGGGCGCACCGGCAAAGCATACAACGGCGATCAGCACGCCGTAAGCGGCCTCGATGCGCATACCGCAGTGGAAGCCCTGCTTCACACGGTCGTGCTTGCCGGCACCCCGGTTCTGCGCCATGAGGGTGGTCATGGCGTGGCCGATGTTCTGCTGCGGGGTATAGGCAAAGTCGTCAATGCGGGAAGCAGCGGTAAAGGCGGCCATGGCGTTGACACCCATGGTGTTCACGATGGCCTGCACCGCGATCTTGCCAAGCTGCACGGTGGCTTGCTGCATGGCGCTGGCCCAGCCGTAGCTGACCGTTTTGCGCAGCAGCTTGCCGTCAAACACCAGCCAGCGCCTGCCCAGCTGCAGGATGGGCACCTTCCAGCGGATGTACAGTACGCACAGCACGCAGCACAGTGCTTCGCTGACCACGGTGGAAAGGGCGCAGCCGTTGCTGCCCCAGTTCAGCACCTGCACAAAGAACAGGTCGCCGCCGATGTTCAGCACAGAGCTGATCATCAGGAAATACAAGGCACTCTGCTGTCGCCCAGTGCACGCATGGTGGCGGCAAGGAAGTTATAGAAGAAGGTGAAAATCAGGCCTGCAAACACGATGCGCAGGTAGCTGACCGCAATGGGCAGGATATCGGCGGGCACTGCATCAGCTGCAGCAGGGGCGTGGCCAGAATGACGCACAGCGCCGAGAATGCCAGAGAAAACACGGTGCCTGCAATGGCGGTGGTGGACACCTGACGCTCCATCAGCTGGGTATTACCGGCACCGAATGCGGTACTGACCAGAATGCCGGCACCCAGACACATGCCGTTGATAAACAGGATGGCCAGAGTCATGAGCGGGTTGGAGGTGCCGACGGCGGCAAGGGCTTCCTCGCCCACGAACTTGCCCACGATGATGCTGTCGGCGGCGTGTAGGTGAGCTGGAACAGGTTGCCAAGTACCAGCGGAATGGTAAAACGGATCAGGAGCGGAGTAATGGCTCCCTTTGTCATGTCGTTTGTCATGGGAACTCTATGATTTCTCCTTATAACGTATTTACGATCTGCCGTCCGGGCAGGATGGCAAGGGCAGAGCGGCTGGCACCTACATGGATGAGCTGTGCGGCCGCCTGCAAAACGGCACCGGATGCCACCGAAGCCGGGATGGCATCGGTGCGCAGCACCTTTTGCGCGGCCCGCTGCGCATCGGTGGTGTTCACCGCCACCACGTTGTCCACCACATAGGCGTTGAAGTTTTCCGGCACAAAGCCGTAGCCCAGATCACTGATGCCGTGGGGGCCGGTCAGGCCGCCGCCCAGCGCCTGCGATTCGTAAGGCTCCACGGCGGCGATGCGCACATCGTTCGTCCATGCCTTGATGGTCTCGCCCACGCCGGTCACGGTGCCGCCGCTGCCCACGCCGATCACGATAGCGTCCACGGCGCTTTTGCCCTCCCGCGCGATGCTTTGCACAATGGCAGGGCCGGTAACGCGGCGGTGGTACTCCGGGTTATCATCGTTGGCAAGCCAGTCCATGTAGTACCAGCCGTTGGCGGCGGCGGTCTGTGCCGCCAGACGGCGGGCACCGTTCACACCGCTGCGGGCCGGGCTATGGCGGATCTGCGCACCAGCCGCAGCAGGGTCTCTTGCCGCAGGGCGGGGGCATCCTCCGGCATCACCAGAACCACCGGGTGACCGGCGGTCAGGCCCGCCAGCGTGAGCGCAGCGGCAAACGGGCCGGAGGCCGCTTCAATGATGGGCTGACCGGAGATCAGCTTCTTTTTTTCAATGGCAAGGGCCAGCATCCCTTCGGCAAGGCGTCCCGGGCCGTGCGGTGGGGCCTGCAAAGTCCAGATAGGCATACAGCCGTCCCTTCAGCCCGCAGGCGGCAGCATAGCCGCGCAGCTCCACGATGGGGCAGGCGCTGAGCGTCTGGTAAAAATTGGGGTAGATCGGCACGAAGACCCTCCTTTCATGGGATACAACAATATTATCCTAACGCAAAAGGACTGCGCGCGTCAAGATGCGTTTTAGCAAAAACGGCGAATTTTTGGCGGATTTTCTGGAAAAATCTCCGAAAGGCTCTTGACAGGATGCGGTGCATCTGCTATACTTCATCCGTAAAGCAAATGAACTTTACATCGCTTCTCGAAAGTACAGGCACAAAACCGGGGGATCAGAGGATGGCAAAAGATCTGGAAATGGGCTATCTGCTGGACTTCTACGGTGAGGTGCTCACCGAGAAACAGCGCGAAATGCTGCGCCAGTATTACAACGATGACCTTTCGCTGAGCGAGATCGGCGAGAACTTCGGCATCACCCGTCAGGGTGCGCGGGATGCCATCAAGCATGGCGAGAACGCGCTGAAGGAGCTGGAGGAAAAGGTCGGCTTTGCGGCGCGTTACCGCCGCGTGCAGCAGAAGCTGGAAGAGCTGGAGCAAATGGTGATCGATGCACGGTTCGAGTGCACCGGCCCGCAGGGCCTGACTACCACCGAGTACGAACACCAGCTGACCAAAATGTTAAAGCTCATCCGCTCCATCGACGAAGCAAACGAGAGCTGAAACCTGTGAAAGGAGCACCGTACAATGGCATTTGAATCCCTTACCGACCGCCTTGCCGGTGTGTTCAAAAAGCTGCGCGGTCACGGCAAGCTGACCGAGGCAGATATCAAGGCCGCGATGCGTGAGGTGCGCATGGCCCTGCTGGAAGCCGATGTCAACTACAAGGTTGCCAAGGACTTCTGTGCAAAGGTGTCCGAGCGCGCCATGGTCAGGAGGTCATGGAGAGCCTGACCCCGGCACAGCAGGTGGTCAAGATCGTCAACGAAGAGCTGGTTGCCCTGATGGGCGGCAGCGAAGCGGCCCGCCTGAACATCAAGAACAAGGGCCAGACGATCATCATGCTCTGCGGCCTGCAGGGCAACGGTAAAACCACCCACGCCGCAAAGCTGGCAAAGTACTTTATCAAACAGGCCGCCGCCCCATGCTGGTGGCCTGCGATATTTACCGCCCTGCGGCCATCGATCAGCTGCAGGTGGTGGGCAAACAGGCGGGCGCACCGGTGTTCACGCTGCCGGGCGCAAAGCCGCCGGAAATTGCAAAGAAGGCGCTGGCACACGCCAAGGATTACGGCAATGACATCGTGATCCTGGATACCGCCGGTCGTCTGCAGATCGACGATGTGCTCATGCAGGAGCTGGTGGACATCAAGGAAGCCGTTCCTGTGGACGAGACCCTGCTGGTGGTGGATGCCATGGCCGGTCAGGATGCCGTGAACGTTGCCAAGACCTTCAATGAGAAGGTGAGCATCGACGGCATCATCCTCACCAAGACCGACGGCGATACCCGCGGCGGTGCGGCACTTTCAGTGCTGGCCGTTACCGGCAAGCCCATCAAGTTCCAGGGCACCGGCGAAAAGCTGGACGATCTGGATGTGTTCCACCGGACCGCATGGCAAGCCGCATCCTTGGCATGGGCGATGTGCTGAGCCTGATCGAGCGCGCACAGGAGACAGCAGACGAAAAGGCTGCCGAAGAGACCGCCAAGCGGATGATGGAGAACAAGTTCGACATGAACGACATGCTGGACCAGTTCGCACAGATCCGCAAGATGGGCGGTGCAGGCGCGATGCTGAGCATGCTGCCTGGCGGCAGCGGCATCGATCCCAGTCAGGTCGATGAAAAGGCGTTCGACCGCATCGAGGCCATGATCTATTCCATGACCAAGGAAGAACGCGAGAAGCCTCCATCATCAACCCAAAGCGCAAGCGCCGCATTGCAGCAGGCAGCGGTACCACCGTGGCGGATGTGAACAAGCTGCTCAAGCAGTTTGAGATGATGCAGAAGATGATGAAGCAGTTCAAGAAAAGCCCCAAGGGCTTTGCCCGCCGCCTGGGCGGCATGATGGGCAACCCCAATGCCTTCCGCGGACTGAAATAATTTTTGTGATACAACCCCCTTGCGGTTTGTACAATATAATCAACATGCGCCCGCAAGGGCCGCACAAAACAATTTTTGGAGGATATTTACCATGGCAGTTAAGATTCGTCTGCGCCGCGTTGGCGCCAAGAAGGCTCCCTTCTATCGTGTTGTTGTTGCTGACAGCCGCTTCCCCCGTGATGGCCGTTTCATCGAAGAGATCGGCACCTACGATCCCAACAAGGAGCCTTCCGAGATCAAGATCGACGCTGAGAAGGCAAAGCAGTGGATCGCCAACGGCGCACAGCCCACTGATACCGTTCGCGTCCTGCTGAAGAAGTCCAACGTTCTGTAAGTAGGGAGGGCTGACTCATGCAGGAGCTGTTGCTGGCAGTTGCCCGCGGTCTCGTGGAGGATAAGGAAGCCGTTAAGGTTACGGTGGACGAGCCTCGCGAGGACGGCACCATCGTCTACCACCTGAGCGTGGCAG
>ENA-OQCN01001461-OQCN01001461.1-human-gut-metagenome-genome-assembly--contig:-NODE-1461-length-11671-cov-2.627426_pt1 | contig 11671 bp, 12 predicted proteins | sample MGYA00242497_ERZ504576 | MGnify/ENA primary metagenome ERZ504576 (study PRJEB26092, sample SAMD00036296) | human gut metagenome | host: Homo sapiens | study: EMG produced TPA metagenomics assembly of...
CCAGCAGCACGCAGACGGTATTCCATGCGGATTGCATTTTCGAGGCGAGAGAATGCGCCAACTTGAACCTTATACAAGTCGCCGTCCATTAAAATAAAAGCTGGAAAACCTTCTTCTGTGAGCTGAGAATTTAATTCGTAGGCATAATTTCTGTTTTTAAAGGCACCGACTTGAACACGGTAAGTTTAGAGGCAGGTGTATTGTCAGATAGAGGAGAAGGCGGCCGTTCATTTTGAGTGTTGTTGGAGATTTCAGGAGGATAAGATGCTGATGAGATTGAATCAGGCAGCTGACCTTCATTCCTAAGTGTTTCCAGTATTCCATTTGAAATTGCAGCAGCTATTTCCTCAAACTCCTCGTCAAATTTTAGATTGTCAGCATCATTGTCGATAAAACCAGTTTCAATTAAAACAGCAGGCATGCGAGAACGACGAAGCACCGCAAGGCCAGGGCGCTCAATTACGCCAATATCGCGAAAACCAAGTGCAGCAAGCTCTCTGTTAATATCGCGTGCCATTTGTGCAGCTACGCCGCGGTCAGCATAGACTAGTGTTTCAATGCCAGAGGCGTTTCCTGCGATTGGAGAGGCATTTCGATGAAAGGATATTAGATAATCAGCACCGCTTTCATTTGCAATCATTGCCTTTCGGTAAGGACTGTCATAAACATCATCTGTGCGTGTATACAAAACATCAACACCGTTTTGAGAGAGTAGTTCACCGACGGCAAGAGCCAGTCTAAGATTATCATCTTTTTCCTGTCTTCCCTTATAGACAGCACCGGGATCCATTCCGCCGTGGCCGGGATCAATAATAACAGTTGGCATGTAGGAATCCTCAAAAAGTTTGCTCCTTATAGGATATGTTTGTTTATATATTGTGGTTCCTGTTTAAACAGAACTAATTGCATATGATTTGTAACTGTGATAGGATATTTGCAGGAGGAGAAAAACATGATACAGGATATTACACCACATCAATATGATAATCATTATATTGAATATCAGCCACAAATCACAGATTTTTGTATTTGCATAAAGGATGGAACAGCGCTGTTATGCCAAGATAAAAAAGAAAAGAACAGCTGGTACATACCAACATTCAAGGAGCTTGCAGAGCCGCTTTATGGTGCTGTTTATTTATTTGCCATTGACGGAAGACATTATTTTTTAAAGCAGATGACAGGGAAGGACGATACGGGATTGATTGAGGATGAGAGCAACATGACATCTGGTCCATCAGATCGCTTACAGGCACTTGAAAATACAAAAGGACTTACGGGAGCATGGAAAAACAGACGTGATATGCGTGAGATAATGCCTCGTTTTATTGCTTTTGCTGGAATTACGGCGCTTCAGCTTGATGGCTGGTATAGAAACAATCGTTACTGCGGTCACTGCGGTGGCTTATTAAAGAAAGATCATAAGGAGCGTATGCTTTATTGCGAGAAGTGCGGCAGCCGAGTATATCCGCGTATAAATCCGGCAGTTATTATTGCTGTAACGAAGGGGTCAAAGCTTCTTATGACAAAGTATGCAGGAAGAACATATACTAGATATGCACTTGTAGCAGGCTTTACCGAGATTGGAGAGACACTTGAGCAGACAGTAGCAAGAGAGGTAATGGAAGAGACAGGTATTCGAATAAAGAATCTTCGCTATTATAAGAGCCAGCCGTGGTCCTTTACAGATACGCTGCTTACTGGATTTTTCTGTGAGGCAGATGGAGAACAGGATATTCGTCTTGATAAGGAAGAACTCGCTGTTGCCGAGTGGATCGAGCGCGACAAAATTGATCAGGCTCAGGATTCTTACGATGACCTGAGCCTGACAAATGAGATGATATGTTATTTTCGTGATCACAAGGATGTATGATGATATTATTTATTATTATAGAAGCGAAGCACACCGTCCATCTGCGCTGTCATATTGAGAAGCAGACTGTCTGCAATGGTAAGCGCACACATCGCCTCAACGACAACAACAGCACGAGGAACAATCAAAGGATCATGGCGACCTTTGATCGTCAGTTCCATCGGTTCCTTATTGCGTGAAATTGTCTGCTGCGGACGGAAGATCGAAGGTGTAGGCTTAACTGCTGCACGAACAATAATGGTATCACCATCACTTATGCCGCCCAGAATGCCGCCTGCATGGTTGGTTTTCTTGGCGGTATTTCCATCCTCATTAATATAGAAGGAATCGTTGTTTTCCGAGCCGACAGCATGTGCTGCTGCGAAGCCATCACCGATTTCAATTCCCTTAACAGCACCGATAGAGACAAGCGCTTTAGAAAGATTAGCATCAAGCTTTTCAAATACAGGATCGCCAAGGCCAGCCGGAACACCCATGATGCGGCATTCGATTACACCTCCGGAGGATTCCTTTTCTTCCATCATGCGGTCAACATATTTTTGTGCCATTGCAGCAGCTTCTGCATCTGGAAGATGGAATGGATTGTTGTCAATCTCTTCTGGACAAAATGTGTTGGCCGTAACAGGTCCAATAGATGAGGCATAGGCAGTAATAGAAATGCCAAGCTGCTCTAAAAGCTTCATAGCCACAGCACCACCTGCCACACGTCCGATTGTCTCACGACCGGATGAGCGTCCGCCGCCGCGATAATCGCGAAAACCATACTTTTGATCAATGTATAATCTGCATGACCAGGGCGATAGCTATTTGCAATTTCAGAGTAATCTTTAGAGCGCTGTGTCTCATTGATTACTTCCATAGCAATTGGTGTACCAGTTGTGCGTCCCTCAAATATACCAGAGAGAATATGAACACGATCTGCCTCATTTCGTGGGGTAGAGTAACGTGATTGTCCTGGACGTCTGCGGTTTAGCTGCATTTGGATATCTTCTTCTGAGAGAAAAAGCCCTGCCGGACAGCCGTCAACGACAACGCCGATTGACGGACCGTGTGACTCGCCCCAAGTAGTAATACGAAAAATAGTGCCGAAGGATGAACCTGCCATAAAAACCTGCCTTTCTGTGCAAAAAATCAGTTTTAAACAAATTGATTGGATGCTTCATCATAATAGTAATCAATCTGAGCGAGTGTGCTGCAGAGTGTTTGTTTGTCTGCGTTTAAACTGCTGCATAATTCGTCAAGACTTGGATAAAAATCGCGAAGCTGCGTATTGATATAGCTTAAAAGAATTACTGGATCTTTAGGTAAAACGGTCATGAAAAGCCTCCTATTATTAATTGTCAGAATGTGAGCAGCCGCATGAACAGGATTCATGCTGAAAATGTTCAGTCTGTGAGTGTGAAATTCCCTGACTGTCAAATTCACCGGGACAGCTGGTATGCAGGTAGCTGTCAACAAAGTGATGAAGGAGCGCGGCCTGTGTGGTGGAGGCAATGTGATAATGTACTTCCTTTCCATGTCGATTTCCTGTGATCAGCCCTGCATCTTTTAGACAGCGCAGGTGATGGGAGACAGCGGGAGCACTCATGCCGACAGCAGCAGAGATATTAAGTACGCATTCCTCACTGTGACACAGCAGCCAGAAGATCTGAAGACGTGTACCGTCACAAAGCTGTTTGAAGGCACTGGCCATATCTGCACAGGTATCTTTAGAGGCATTGCCTCAAGAACGTTATGGATATCCCCATGATTATGTGGGAGAATTGGAGTTGTCATATAAATTACCATGCCTTTCCGTAATCTGCTGGTGTAAGCAGACACAAGTATGAGATTGCTGTTTTTGCAAATGAGGGTTTTTATAGAGTTTTTTATAAAAAAACAAATATATGTTCACAAAATACAGCAAATTAGCAAGATTGATTGACAAAAAAACAAGAATCATCTAGCCATGTCATCTATTTTACTATAGGAAAAATAAAAATACAAGATTTTTTAGGATTTTCCACTTTACTAATTGCCAGATTATGTTATAATATTAACAGAGTGTCTGTGAAAACAGTAAAGGTCTGTTTGGACACAAAAGAAAACCGGGAGCAATCCCTTATTTTTAGGAGGTTTATAATGGCTAAGTGGGTTTACAAGTTCCAGGAAGGCAATGCTTCTATGAGAAATCTTCTCGGAGGCAAGGGCTGCAACCTGGCTGAGATGACCGGTCTTGGCATGCCGATTCCACAGGGTTTCACTGTAACGACTGAGGCATGTACCGAGTATTACAACTGCGGAAAGAAGATTTCTGATGAAATTCAGACTCAGATCTTTGATGCATTAAAGTGGTTAGAGGAGTACAATGGCAAGAAGTTAGGCGACGTAGAGGATCCGTTACTTGTTTCTGTTCGTTCTGGTGCACGTGCATCCATGCCAGGTATGATGGATACCATCCTGAACCTGGGTCTGAATGATGTATCTGTTGAAGGCTTCGCAAAGAAGACTGGCAATCCAAGATTTGCTTACGATTCTTACAGAAGATTCATCCAGATGTTCTCTGACGTTGTTATGGAGATTCCGAAGAGCCATTTTGAGAAGATCATCGATGAGATCAAGGCTGAGAAAGGTGTAACCTACGACGTAGAGCTGACCGCTGATGACTTAAAGGAACTGATTGTTCGTTTTAAGAAGGTTTACTTTGATGCTATGGGAAGTGAGTTCCCACAGGATCCTACTGTACAGCTGATGGAGGCTGTAAAGGCTGTATTCCGTTCTTGGGATAATCCGCGTGCTATCGTATACCGTCGTATGAATGATATTCCGGGTGACTGGGGTACCGCTGTAAACGTACAGACCATGGTATTCGGTAACAAGGGTGAGACATCTGGTACAGGTGTTGCATTTACACGTAACCCATCTACTGGTGCAAAGGGTATCTTCGGTGAGTACCTGTTAAACGCACAGGGCGAGGACGTTGTTGCTGGTGTTCGTACACCACAGCCGATCTCTACTCTGGAGCAGGCTATGCCAGAAGTTTACAAGCAGTTCATGGATCTGGCTACAAATCTTGAGAATCACTTCCATGATATGCAGGATATGGAGTTCACCATCGAGGAAGGCAAGCTGTACTTCCTGCAGACACGTAACGGTAAGAGAACCGCTCCGGCTGCTATCAAGATCGCTTGTGACCTTGTAGATGAGGGACAGATTACTCCTGAGGAAGCTGTATGCCGTATCGAGCAAAGTCTCTTGATCAGCTGCTTCATCCAACATTCGATACCGCTGCATTAAAGGCAGGTGAGGTTATCGGTTCTGCACTTCCGGCATCTCCAGGTGCTGCTGCTGGTAAGGTTTACTTTACTGCAGACGAGGCTAAGGCTGCTGGTAAGGGCGGCAGAGGCGAGAGAGTTATCCTGGTTCGTCTTGAGACTTCTCCAGAGGATATCGAGGGTATGCATGCATCTCAGGGTATCCTGACTGTTCGTGGTGGTATGACATCTCACGCAGCAGTAGTTGCACGTGGTATGGGTACTTGCTGTGTATCTGGCTGCGGCGAGATCAAGATCGACGAGGAGGCTAAGACCTCGAGTTAGGTGGCTACACATTCCATGAGGGAGATTACATTTCTCTGGATGGTACTACTGGTAAGATTTATAAGGGCGACATCAAGACCGTTGAGGCATCTGTAGGTGGTGACTTCGGACGTGTTATGGCTTGGGCTGATCAGTTCAGAAAGCTGTCCGTACGTACAAACGCAGATACTCCGGCAGATACTTTAAATGCAGTAAGACTTGGTGCAGAGGGTATCGGTCTTTGCCGTACTGAGCATATGTTCTTCGGTGAGGATAGAATCCCGAAGATCCGTAAGATGATCCTTCCAAGACTGTTGAGCAGAGAGAGGCTGCATTAGCAGAGCTTCTTCAGTTCCAGAAGGCTGACTTCAAGGCTATGTATGAGGCTCTTGAGGGACGTCCGATGACAGTTCGTTACCTGGATCCGCCGCTGCATGAGTTCGTTCCTACCGATCCGGAAGATATCGCAGCACTGGCTAAGGATATGAACCTGACCGTTGAGGAAGTAAAGGCTACCTGTGATTCCCTGCATGAGTTCAACCCAATGATGGGTCATCGTGGATGCCGTCTGGCTGTTACCTATCCTGAGATCGCTAAGATGCAGACAAGAGCCGTTATGGAAGCTGCTATCGAAGTTGCACAGGAGAAGGGTTATGACATCGTTCCAGAGATCATGATTCCGTTAGTAGGCGAGAAGAAAGAGCTGAAGTTCGTTAAGGACGTTGTTGTAGAAGTTGCAGAGCAGGTTAAGAAGGAAAAGAATTCCGACATGCAGTATCATATCGGTACCATGATCGAGATTCCGCGTGCCGCACTGACCGCTGATAAGATCGCTGAGGAAGCTGAGTTCTTCTCATTTGGTACAACGACCTGACTCAGATGACCTTTGGTTTCTCTCGTGATGATGCAGGTAAGTTCTTAGATTCCTACTACAAGGCTAAGATCTACGAGTCCGATCCATTTGCAAGACTTGATCAGGAGGGCGTAGGCCAGCTGGTTAAGATGGCAGTTGAAAAGGGACGCGCTACCAGACCGAACTTAAAGTGCGGTATCTGTGGTGAGCACGGTGGAGATCCAAGCTCCGTAGAGTTCTGCCATAAGGTAGGCTTAAACTATGTTTCCTGCTCACCGTTCCGTGTGCCGATCGCAAGACTGGCTGCTGCACAGGCTGCATTAAACAATAAGTAATTAAGTAACCTTTTAAGGTAAAAATAAAAATGGGCTGTAATCTGTGAAAACAGGTTGCAGCCCATTTTTTATCTATCAAATCCGGCAGGGTACCACGTTTGTAGGGCAGTGTATTGCATGGGCGTGGAGACTTCATTCATGTAAATGCACTGGAAGATTCATCCATACGACAGCATCCATTTAAAAATTCTTCCATGGCACGCGAAAAATAACGTCCTTTTTTCCAATAGAAGCAGACGCATCTTGTATTATGCTGCGTAGGCAGCCGATAATAGACTACATTTTTGTTGCGCGGAATACGGCTTAAAATAATATCACCGATAAAGCAGATTCCAAGACCAGATTGGCAGATGTTGTAAGCAGTCATCTGCTGATCCATATTTAAAATGATATTGGGTTTGAAATTGTTGTCCTGACAAATTAGACGGGCACGTCTGCCAGTATCATTTTCATTTCGCAGCATAATAAATGGAAGATCTGAAAATAAACGAAGCGGAACAACTGGCACAGAATCCATCTGGAAATCTTTTCGTTCAATCAGATCATTTGGAATCTGAAAGGAGGTTAATTCGCTGTTGATTGAAAAAGAGTGTGGAACAGCCAACACAAGATGTTCTTCTTTATATAATTTGCTGTCAAAGATAGCAGAGTCAAGAGTTGTGTTATCTAAAATCAAATCGACAATACCCTTCTGCAAAAGTTCAGTTAACTGTGTTGTATTTTCTTCAATTAAATTGATTCTAATGTTTGGGTAACGTGATGCAAAGTTTGAGATGAGAGATGGCAAAATCCAGGATGAAAATAGATTGCTACCACCAAGCGTTAAAGTTCCTGTTTCCAAATTGTCAAAATCATAGACAAACTGCGAAAATCCCTTTTCCACTGCGAGAATTTCTTCCACGCATCGGATGTATTCTTTTCCGCACTCCGTCAAAGAAAGCGGCTTTGTGCTGCGGTCAAAAATAGGAAAACCAACCTTTTTTTCTACTCGTTTTACATTAGCACTTAAAGAAGGCTGTGAAATAAAAAGGTTCGCAGCTGCTTTTGAAAAACTTTTATCCTTGTAAACTTGGTAAACATATTCCATTCCCTGAAACATAAAAATACCATCCTTATCGTGTTTTTTTGTAAAAAATATTAAAAATACTATAACTTAAACACTATAATAACTATAAAAGTATATGTATTTGATTATATTATACTGGTAATCTATAATGAAGACAAGGGTAAGATATTAAATCTTAAAAATATTCCAAAGATTGCAGTTCACGGATTAGCCAATATTTATAGCAAAGCACTAAGGTGAATGGATTTCACGAGCCGGACACTTGAAGCAGGTCTTTCAAAGTAATGTATAACAAGAAAGAACATAACAGGAGCCTGCGGAGTTTGGTCCGGCGACGAAACCATTACACCGAAGTGCTTTCGTAAAATGACACGTGAACTGCAACTTCCAAAGGGCTATTAGGGATAAAGTGGAGGAAATAAGAAATGAATGAAAAGGTATATAAGGAAGCAGAAGGGATGAATGATATGACAGAAAATGAAATGGAGTTTCGTGTTGAGAAGGATTCAATCGGAACTAAGGATGTGCCTGAAAACGTTTATTATGGTGTACAGTCACTGCGTGCAGCAGAGAATTTCCATATCACAGGATTAAATATGCACCCAGAGATTATTAACAGCTTGGCTTACATCAAAAAGGCAGCAGCTATCACAAACTGTGAGGCAGGTCTTCTTGACAAGAGACGTACACAGGCAATCGTTCAGGCATGTGATGAGATTCTTGAAGGAAAGTTTCGTGAGGATTTTATCGTTGATCCGATTCAGGGTGGTGCAGGAACTTCTTTAAATATGAATGCAAATGAGGTTATTGCAAATAGAGCAATTGAGATTCTAGGCGGAAAGAAGGGCGATTATTCCGTTGTTAATCCAAATGATCATGTTAACTGCGGACAGTCTACAAATGATGTTATTCCAACAGCAGGAAAGATGACATCACTTCGCCTGTTAAAGAAGCTTAAAAAGCAGCTGCTTCGTCTTCACAGTGCTTTAGAGCAGAAGGCAGATGAGTTTGATGGCGTTATCAAATGGGAAGAACACAGCTGCAGGATGCAGTTCCGATTCGTCTGGGACAGGAATTTAAGGCATACAGTGTTGCAATTTTACGTGATTTAAATCGTATGGATAAGGCAATGGATGAGATGCGCACCTTGAATATGGGCGGTACAGCAGTAGGTACTGGATTAAATGCAGATGAATCTTATCTTCGCCGCATTGTTCCAAACTTAAGCGAAATTTCCGGTATGGATCTGGTGCAGGCATATGACTTGATTGATGCAACTCAGAACCTTGATTCTTTCGTAGCAGTATCTGGTGCAGTAAAGGCATGTGCAGTTACATTGTCAAAAATTGCAAACGATCTTCGTCTTATGTCTTCGGGACCGAGAGCAGGTTTTGGAGAGATTAATCTTCCGGCAAAGCAGAATGGTTCTTCCATTATGCCAGGTAAGGTAAATCCAGTTATTCCTGAGGTTGTAAATCAGGTAGCATTTAATGCTATTGGAAATGATATGACAATTACAATGGCAGCAGAAGCAGGACAGTTAGAGCTGAATGCATTTGAGCCAATTATTTTCTATTGTCTGTTCCAGTCAATTGATACGATTGCATATGCTGTAAATACATTTGTAGATAACTGCGTAATCGGTATTACTGCAAATGAAACTCGCTGCCGCTATTTTGTTGAGAATAGTGTTGGAATTATAACTGCAATCTGTCCATATGTTGGTTATCAGAAGGCAGCTGAGATTGCGAAAGAAGCTATTAAAACAGGTGAGTCCGTAAGAAAGCTTATCATTGAGAAGGGTCTTCTTGCAAAGGAGCAGATGGATGAGATTATGGATCCAGTCCAGATGACAGAACCTGGAATTTCTGGAAAAACAGTAAACAAAATTTAAACTTTTCACCTATAAATTAGATATTGAGATTTTTAAAGAGGATATGAGTGATTTTCTCATATCCTCTTAATTATACAAAGAAGTTTGCTTTATTAAAAAATGATATCCCACAGTCCAGTAGACATGAAAAACAGAACTAACATTACAACAGGAACGACATAGCGCATTAAAATTCCATAGAGTTTTTCGCGTTTAAACGACTCACCATTTTTGTGACTTCATCTGTAATCCATTTTGGTCCGATAACCCAGCCAATCAAAATGCTGGTAAGCAGCGAGATGAACGGCATTAAAAAGCTATTGCTGATATAGTCGGCCAAATCAAGCAGCTGTCCAACAGAACCATTTGGAAGCTTCAAATCAAAATAGAACACGTTGTAGCCAAGGCAGATAATAACTGCGGTGACGAGAGAATAGGTGCCTATGATGACGCACATTTTCTTCCTTGATTTGTGAAACAGCTCCATGCAGTTTGCAACTAGTGTTTCCATAACAGAGACACATGAAGTAAGTGCGGCAAAGCCAAGCATCAAGAAGAATGCAATTCCAACAAAACGACCGGCAGCTCCCATTGAAGCAAATACCTTTGGCAGTGAAAGGAATGTCAGACTAGGACCAGAGGTCATACCGTCAGTTCCAAGGAAGACAAACACAGCAGGTATGATCATAAGACCAGATAAAAAGGCAACGCCAGTATCAAAGATCTCAATTTGGTTGATGGACTTGCTTAAATTTACATCATCCTTTACATAAGAGCCATAGGTGATCATGATACCCATAGAAACACTTAAGGAGAAGAAAAGCTGACTCATCGCATCAAGCAAAATCTCCAGAAAACGCTTAACAGTAAGACCTTCAACATTTGGAATCAGGTAGACTGCTAAACCATGAAGACCAGTACGGACTGTGCCATCTTCAGTCTCATAAGAAAGCGTTAAGGAAAAGATTGCAATACCGATAATCAAAATAAGCAGAATTGGCATTAAAATACGAGAATACTTTTCAATTCCTTTTTCAACACCAAGATAAACAACCCATGCAGTCAACGCAAGAAAAATAAACATAAATACAATAGGCGCTGCATTTGATGTGATAAAGGAAGTAAAATAGCCATCCTGTGCAGGAGCCTCGGTTCCAGAAACTACATAAGCAGTTAAATATTTGACGATCCAGCCTCCAATTACAGAGTAGTAGGTCATGATCAGTGCAGGAACAAGGAAAGTAAGATATCCAAGAAATTTCCATTTACTGCTTATTGCGGCATAGGCATTCAGTGCATTTTTCTTTGTTTTTCGTCCGATAGCGATATCAGTTGTCAGAAGGACGAAACCGAATGTGAGAACTAAAACTAGATAAATGATTAAAAATAATCCTCCACCATCCTTGGCACAAAGATAAGGAAAGCGCCAAATATTTCCGACACCGACTGCGCTTCCGGCGGCTGCAAGGACAAAACCAATCGAGCCGCTGAAGCTATTCTTTTTTTGTTGCATAATACACCCCTAATATAAAATAGTAATATTGGTTAAGAACCTTGAACTATCATATCATGGAATGTTATTCTTTACAAGTGACGAAAATATTTAAAAAACTGTTTTTGTGCAAAAATGCCAAAAAATACTTGATCTATTTTAACCTATTTCAGTTGCCAAGCGTCCAATCCATACTTTGGCGGATAAGCTGCTGATATTGTGGGCAGTCAAAAATTTCAGGCGTGTGACCAGGACAAAGATAAATCAGACGTCCTTTACCTGAATTTTTACACCATCCGGCAGGATATTTCTGATTTTTGTACTGGTAGGTAAGGATTATTTTTTTGTTATCTGGCACAAACTCAAATTGATAAGGTTCTTCATCAAGAGAAAAGCTTTTGCAGCCTTCTGTGACGGGATGAGCAGACGGCTCAAAGCGGATAACTTCATGATGTGGGTGACCAAGAAATTTTGCGCCAGCAAGTGTTAGAAGACGATCCTGACTTTGAATACTAATTCCATTATGAAGTAAAAGTGCACCGCCGCCGTTTTCTACGAAGTGTTCGAAAGCGTTAGCTTCGTCATCGTAAAGTTTTGATTGCCAGATATCAAGATAAGAGAT
>ENA-OQCN01001462-OQCN01001462.1-human-gut-metagenome-genome-assembly--contig:-NODE-1462-length-11669-cov-19.606394_pt1 | contig 11669 bp, 13 predicted proteins | sample MGYA00242497_ERZ504576 | MGnify/ENA primary metagenome ERZ504576 (study PRJEB26092, sample SAMD00036296) | human gut metagenome | host: Homo sapiens | study: EMG produced TPA metagenomics assembly of...
TTTATTTTTTGTATCTTCATTTGATGCAATTTTATCCAGAGTTTTTTCCATTTCCGACAGGGAATTTCGGATGTGGGCGGCCTGGGCGGTGATACTGCGATTTACGGTGTTGATGCTGCGGCGGAAAGAATTGGATTTTCTTTTTTTCATAATGGAAATCTCCCGGATATTTTAACCGATATCCTATATAATCTTGTAGTATTATATGCAAACAGGCACGCCTTTGTTCCGGCCTGCCTGTATATCAACATAATATCTATTTCTCTTTCACTCCGTAGCAGTACTCAATCACATACCAATATAGGCACTCGCAATCAGATTCACAGACAAACAGCCAATCCTATTGTTTCGTAAATACTATATCAGAAATCCACCGATCTCCACCACCGCCACACAAGCACTACCGCCAGCGCAGCCGTAAGAAAGTCCGAAATTGCCTGGGATGCCAGCACGCCATGATATCCTGCAACGCGAAGTGCCACTGTCAGCACAATGGCAAAGATCACTCCCTGTCTGCTCACAGACAGAAGGAATGCCCCAACAGCCTGACCTGCTGACTGGAATGTGCAGGTACTGATCAGCACGATTCCCATAAATACCATACCTGCCAACTGCAGACGCAGCATCAGTACACCATTTTCCACAACGGACGGATCTTTCATAAAGACACTAACCATCTGCGGGGCAAAAAATCCCAGCACAGTCATCAGTACAAGAGCCAGCCCACCCTCAAACAGATATGCAAACTTCAATGTCCCTTTCAGTCTCTCCCGATTCTTCGCACCGTAATTGTAACCGATCAGCGGCTGCCGCCAAAGCAAAGCCAACCAGCACCAGGGCAGCGATCATATTGATCTTCATAACGATTCCCATAGCAGCAACTTTATCATCACCAAATCCAAGCAGCGCACGATTGGTCAACGCGATCCCGATACTCTGCATCAGATTGGTCACAGAAGCCGGAATGCCGATAGCAAAAACCGCCCCAATCTCTGCACCTGAGATGTGAAAACCTTTCGGATTCACAGAAAGATTTCTGCTCTTTTTTATAAGAAATCACAAAGTAATTTTTGATTATCTTTTCAAAAGTTCTTATATGCCGGTATAGTCTATTGTTACAGGCTTTTCCGGCATTTTTTGTTATGGAAGATACTCTCAAATCTTCTTATATCCCCGTATGTTTTGATGTTCAAAAGTAGTATGTGGAGTAGTAAATTCTCCGTTTACTACTTATGCAATTAGCCGCTTCATTTCTGTTATCGACGTTTCGGAAGTCGTATGCGCGTAATAGTTCAGCGTCATATTGATGTTGGAATGTCCCATGATGTACTGCAATGCTTTGGGGTTCATTCCCGCATTTGCTAACGTGGTGCAGAATGTGTGGCGTAAGGTGTGCGGTGTCATTACTTTTGGCAATGCTACCTTTTGCGTTTTGTTGTATTTCCTCACAAGTCCTCGGAACATACTTTCATAGTTGACCGCCACTTTTGGCAAGCCGTTCCGGTTAAGGAACAGAAATTTTGTGTAGCCCTCTAAAATAATAGGCTGTGCATATTTCCGTTTGTTCAGCACCCGCTGAAATGCTTCCAACACTTTTTCACTCATAGGAATAACCCGGTTGCCGCTTTTCGTCTTAGGTGTTTCCACATAGTAGCCCACGTCTGCAATTTTCAAAAGTTGGTGGTCTACATTGATAAGCTGTTTGTCTAAGTCAATGTCAGCTTCCGTCAGTCCGCAGAGTTCCGAAATGCGAAGCCCTGTCCCTAACAGTATGATAATCTCGTCGTAGTATTTCTGATAGACTTTATCATGCTGCACAAAGGACAGAAAAGCCGCTTCCTGCGTAGGGGATAGAGGTTCCTTTGGTTCCGTATCATCTTCAAGGACGGTGTTCAACTGGAAGTCAAATGGATTTTTACGAATACAATCGTCCTGTATGGCTGTGTAAAAGGCAGCCTTTAAGGAACGCTTGTGGTTGTTAATAGTCTTGAAGCCGTAACCTTTTTCTTTCATGCGTAACGCCCATTCCTTTGCGTCGGAGAGCTTCACATTTTCAATCCGACAGGCTCCAAGTTTATCCTCCTGCAAAATCCGCATGAGCTGTTTTCGCCCCTGCTTTGTACCATGCCGCACATTTGCCCGGTGGCGTATCTGCTTTGCGTAGAGTTGGCAGACCGTCTTTTTCTTTCCGATATGGTCGATACCGTCGTCAAGGTCTTTTTGGATTTCTTTCTCTTTTTCCCTCAACGCTATATCGTCGCGCTTTCCTGCCGGGGTTTTGTCCGTAGGCACTAACTTCCAAGAATAAACAAACTGCGGTTTCCCAAAGGTATCTATATATTTGTAGGCATATCTTCCGTCTTTTCTCTGGCTCTCTCCGGTTCGGAGAATACGATTTTTATTATCCCGTCTTTTTTCCGACATCGTTATGCTCCTTTCCATAATGGAAAGAGCCTTGATATGCTTGACTACATTGTACCACATTCAAGGCTCGATTTCACTATCAGATTGCGTCCACCGTATCAATCATTTTTTCAAACTGCTTACGCTTAATCTGAATACGGTTTCCGTTCATCATTACCCAGTCCGGGACGGGATTTTCTTCTGCCAGTTTCCGCAGCTTGCTTTCTCCGATACGGAAATATTTTGCTGCTTCTTCTATGGTAAGCGTGTACTTTTCCCAAATCGGCACGTCGTTATTGTTCAATTTGTCGTCCCCCTTTCTTAACGGGTCAAAAATCAATCTGTGACATAGGCTTTAATCGGACGGCTATTAGCGTAACCTCATGGGAGTTGCACCCCTCCGGCGGTCTGCCGAAGCCCTACCCATTGCCTGCGACGCTTCTAACGCTCGGACTATGGCTGTAAGGAAGTATCATTATATATTCTGTGCGTTATCGCCCGCAGGGTGCTATCCCTACTTTACGGTGTGGTATTTCTCGCTCGCTTTTCGGTTAAGAAAAAGGTCATGGCGTACCCACCGCATGGCTCGGCACAAAAGGAACGTATCCGATTTGCCTTATGCTGCGTCGCCGTTCTCTTGCGTCGCTTTCTTTGTCAAGGTTCAAAATGGCTGTGCTGCCGCGTCAGCAGCGGAACGGAAAAGGGGGAGTAAAGATGTTCCACCGCCGATTGCGGTTATTTCTCTGTTCTAAAATTGAGGACAGCCATCATCAGTTTGGCTTGCAGCCGTTCCCGAATGTCGTTGTCTATACCAAAATAAACATTTCCACGCTCGTCATATAACTTTCGCATGGATAAACGGGCTATATAACCGCTGAAATGCTGCAAGACCATTTTCATAGCGTCCGGGTCGCCCTTTGTCGCTGCCACAATGACAGGATAAGGAACAAGGGCATTTTCAGGGTAGCCGGGTTGATTACCATTCGTCCCATTCATCAGCATTTTCCTCCAAATATTTTCTTAATTGTTCAAAAGAGCTTGTCCGTCTGTACTGTATTGTACTTCTCGGTGTATTGAGCAACTCTGCAATTTCTGTATCGCTCATTCCCTCGAAATAATACAGCAATATGGCTTTGCGCTTTTCTTCCGGCAAAGTACGGATTGCTTCAAGAAGCAACTTCGGCGTGATTTTCTTTCCGGCTTTTTCAAAGACGGTTTCAGCAGTTTCCCGTTTGAAATATTCATCAAAGGTATGTAGCTGTCGCGCTTCATCTAAGGTCATGTCGGAAAAGGTTACTTCCTTTGCCTTATGTGTACGAAGCTCTCTATGAGCGTCGCACGCTTCATTGTGCAATACCGCATTGCAATACTTCTGAAAAGAACGTTGCTTATAAAACTCCCTGCTATTAGGTTCCACATTCTCACCTCCTTTCTCGTTGAAAGTTGGTGGTGCTTCCCCCTTTTCGCGGGGTAATACGGAGCTTTGAAAAAATGCCAAATATTTTCGGAAATTTTTTCAAAAATTTTTTTAAGCATACAAAATGCGCCCGTCCGCAAAAAAACGCGGACAGGCGCATAGGAATAATAAAAAGTATTTAGATGATTTAATAGTTCATATCTAAGGGTAGGAATATCCCCGGTGGCGGTCGGGCTTTTTTTGATAAATCAAAGAATGTAAGAATTTGTTGTTGTGGTTTATAACTCATGGCGGCTACCTCCTAAAGCCGCCATGTCTACATGGTTAAGGGTCGTCGTACAGACAAAAAGAAACGGCGGCTCTGAAAATCAAAGCCGCCGAAATAGAATAGGCGCGTGAAAATATGGCTGCTCTGCGACGGCTTTTTTTCTTTGCCGTCGTCCGGCAGATGTTGGTTGTATCATTACTTATTTTTGATTGTTTTTTTAGATATTAAAATCAAGACAGAAAACAACCCACAAAAGAACAAACTCATAAGGCTAATAATGATTTCTCCAAAGGTGGCAGAATAATAGCCGGAAATATTGAATGTAGCAGTAATAGGATAGCAAGCCGAAAGAACATCGGATATACTTGTGAATAATCCTGCAAAAGAATAAATTACTGTAAAAATCAAAGCAATCCAATAGCCTTTCTTTATTCTTGATACAACCGCAATAACAGGTGCAATAGCAAAGAAAATCCCAATGCCGTCAAGTAAATAGATTTTGAAAAAACTTAAAATCATTTTGATAGACAAGCCCCTAAAATGTAAAATAACTTCAACTAAAAATGTAATGTCGAAAAGCAGCAAATAAAAGAGTACGCTAAATGCAAAAGTAATAAGTAATTTTGCAATCGTCATTTTAGCTTCACTTATAGGAATTAAACGTAATGATTTAATAGTATCTTCTTGTTCCTCACGACAAATCATATAGCTCCCCAAAAGTGCAATAACCGCAGGAAGAACAAAAAAAGTTGCTAAAGACTGTGCTGCGTTCATAAACCACCCTGCGTCATCTATATAGCGTTTTTCCCCAAAAGAAAACTGCCCTTGAGTAAAAACAATAATTGCAACCATAATAACTGCGAATATGGCGACCAACACAATTTTTGAACGTCGGAGTTTTTGATGTTCTGCCCAAATCAATTCTTTCATCATTCAATCACTCACTTTCTATGCTTTAAGGAAATGTACGCAAATACGATAGAAACAATAGTCCATATACCGATACAAAAAAGTGCAGCCGGAATATTGACTTCCTGTGCCAAAATAACACCGGGAATATCTCGCATGATAATTGCTGTTGCACTGGATAGAGGGTGTAGGTACATATTAACCATAAGCAAAATAAAGCTAAGAAAGGTGTAAACCAGTGTCACACATACAGGGAGTATATAGTTCTTCCCGGCAGCTGCAACCGCCAAAAGTGGTAATATGGAAAATGCGGTAAGTATGGCGATTTCAATACATTTCTTAAATAGATAACTGATACTATTCCATTCAAAGGTTATATAACCGGGAAGCATACCGAAAAATACAGACGCTATGGCTGTAAGCAACATAAAACAAACGGAATAAGACAGTACAACAATAAATTTGCTAAAAAAATATCCTGTCTTGCTAATCGGTATAATCCACAACTGTTTGAGCATATCGTTTTGATTTTCGTCATACATGAGCATAGTAGAAACCAAACCCAATACAACAGGAAGTATACAGGAATAAATCTGCTTCGGGTGCTTGTCGTTGGTGTAGCGGATAGTCAGTGATTTCCCACACTCGCCACATTTGAGAAGCCCCGCAAACAGGCTGATTTCCCCGGTCTGGCGGGAACGCTGCCGGGATTTCAGCTTGTCCTGCACGATGTCAAAGCTCTTGCGGTCAACAATCGGCTCATGCCGTTCCTCCACCACAATCCAGTCCTGCGGCTTTTTTTCCCCGATGGTGCCGATTTTGAAGCGGTAGTCCTTCTTCTGGGAAGCGATAGCCCCGGTATAGACGGGATTCATCAGGATGTCCTTGATTACCGAAAAATCCCACATATACCGCCCGTTTACCGGGTCTTTCTTTTCCCATTTAGTGCGGACATTGCGGAAGCCCCGTTCCCGGTTCCACCATGTAGGGCAAGGCACCTTCTGTTCTTCCAGCCTGCGCCGGATAAAGTTCGGGCCGTGTCCTTCCAGCGCCCAGCGGAAGATTTGCCGGACAATGGGGGCGGTTTCCTCGTCCACCAGCAGATGGTTTTTGTCCTCCGGGTCTTTCTGATACCCGAAAGGGGCGATACAGCCGGTAAACTGGCCTTGCTGGGCTTTCAGAAGGTAAGAGGAATGTACCTTCTTGGAAATATCCTTGCTGTACATCTCGTTGAGGATGTTCTTGAACGGCGCAATGTCGTTATTCTCCCGCATGGTGTCGATACCGTCATTCATGGCGATATAGCGGACGCCGTGGCGGGGAAAGAAGTCCTCAATGAGTGTGCCGGTCTGCAAATAATTTCTGCCCAACCTCGATAAATCTTTCGTTATGACAAGGTTTATCTGCCTGCGCTCGATGGCTTTGAGCATCCGTTTCAGGTCGGGGCGCTCCATGTTCAGCCCCGTGTAGCCATCGTCCTGATAGACTGCCACAACCTCCCATCCCTGCTTTTCGCAGTATTTTTCCAGCATATCCCGCTGGTTGGCAATACTGGCGCTCTCCCCGTCAAGGTCATCGTCTTTGGAAAGCCTGCAATAGATGGCTGCCCGGAAGCTGCCTGCCAGTATTGCGTCCATGTCTGTATATTCATATCCGTTCATCATAACCGTTTACCCGCACAATCCAGACGGAACACGGTTCTTCTGAACCTCATCCTTATTATACTCTAAATCTTGTGTTTTCGCAAGATTTTCTTTGCTGGTATTCTGCCCATATTTTTGGGCAATCAGCTCACAAAGACGTCTGTGGCGTCCAGTTCGCCGTCAAAAACTGTGGTAACATGAATCTCTGTTTTCGTTTTTGCCATAGGCAGTTATCCTCCATAATAGAATAAGCCAGACAAGGAGAAGGTCGGCAACGAAGTCCGGCAACGGGCTTCAAAAAACCTGAAAACTATCTCTGTCTGGCAGTTTGGCTCTTATTTTTATTTTCTTTTATTTTTCTGTTGTTTTGGTTGCTGATAAGGGGAAAAGCCCGCAGTTACGGGGGGTTTCCCGGCAACGGCTCGGCAACGGGAGTGCAACAGGGTCGGCAACCGGCTGCATTTTTCAGAAGGGAAGCTCCATCTGTTCCGTGACTTCCTCAAATCCTTCCGGGATTTTTTCAGCTCCGTTGCTGATGTCCGTTGCTTTCGTTTCACGCTCCCAGCCCTTTTGCCTGCCGTATTCCGGGAACACACGGGGGTTGGAAAAGTAATTCCAGCCCGTCACGCAATGGTTCATGATGTCGTTGACTTCCCGGATTTCCCATTGCTTCGGCTCGTCAAAGGGGTGGTTCAGGGCTTCCTTGAAAAGCTGCTTGGAACACACCATGCCGCCGGTATAGCGGTCAAGGTATGCCTGTATCATCCCGGCCTTGGTGTCCTCCGGCATGAAATCCCGCTGGTGTTCTTTGAGATAGCGCACCATTTCCGGGCTGAAAGACAGCTTAAAATCCCCGCTGCGGTAAACCGTCATGGCTTCTGCCCAGACCTGTGCAAGATAGGCTCTGGAAGCGGCTTCGTCCTCCAAAATGTGAACCTCGGCCTGTTCCGGGTACACCATGACCGGCAGGAAGCGCCGGTTGCCGGAACGGTCAAGGGGCAGGAAGTCAAGGGCATTGGAAGTGCCGCCGAACACACATTGCCGCAGCCTGTCCTCCGGGTGGGTTTCGTATGGGATTTTATAGACCTCCTTCTGTCGGCTTAAAAATGACTTGATTTCCTCAATGCTCTTGGCATTGGCGGTGGCAATCATCTCCGACATCTCGATAATCCAGTGGCCTTGCAGCTTGCGGTACACGTTATCATCATCCAGCTTCCGCAAATCATCGGAAAACCACTCGTCTTTTACTGCCAGCAGCCGGAAAAAGGTGGATTTCCCGGCTCCCTGACCGCCCACCAGACAGAGCATGACTTCAAATTTACAGCCGGGGCAAAATGCCCGGTGGATGGCTCCCAGCAGGAACAGCCGCAGGGCTTCATAGGTGTACTGGTCGGTGTCGGCTCCCAGAAAGTGGCGCAGGCAATAGCGGATACGCTCCTGCCCATCCCATGAAAGGCCGTTCAGGTAGTCCCGGACGGGGTGGTAGCCGTTTTCATTGGCAACAATCCCGATGGCGGCGGTAATCTTTTTCTCACTGGTAAGCCCATAGGTTTCTTCCAGATACAGGAGCAGATAGTTCATATCCGTGTCCGTGATGGCGGTGCCGATGCGGTGGTAGCCGATGGGCTTTACAATGTCCACTCGCTCGGTCAGCAGATTTTTTGCGATTGCCCCGGAAAGCAGCGGGTCATTCTGAAAGACGGTCAGGCAGTTGCGGATACTGTTGCGGACGCTGCCTTTCTCGGTGCTTTCCAGCATGGCCTTTACTTCCTCAATGCTCCGGGGCGGGGCTGCTTCTTGTATGGTCTGTTCTGCGGCCTGCCGTATCTTGGGCGGCAAGCTCTGCCATTCGTCTTTCAAGATTGCTCACTTCCTTTCCATAGTCAACGATAAGGACTGCCCGTTCCTCCATATCCGGGGAGAGCAGCACATCCAGCAGATATTCCACATGGGATTGCTTCTGCAAGGCTTCCACAAAAAGCGGGTGCCATGCTTCTTCCGGCATCTTAGGGGCATAGTCCCGTTTCCAGCGGCGCAGAAGATGGTAATAATCGGACAGCACCCGGAAGCAGTAACGCTCCATGCGGCAAAACCGCTGTTCCGGGGTTTCCTGCCGGGGTTTGGGTTTTCTCCTGCCGGGTGGTTCCCTGTCCTCATAGGGGATGGAGAACTCCTGCGCCAGCATGAGGGCGGCTTCCTTCGGACTGACAGCTTCCAGACGGGAAACAAAGTCAATCACATCCCCGTCTGCCTGACAGCCGAAACAGTGAAAGCGCCGGTCAACCTTCATGCTGGGGTTTTTATCAGCATGGAAGGGGCAGACACACATCCCGTTTCGTCCCACCCGGATTCCAAAATGCTCCGCAGCCTGCCGGGTGGTAACAGACTGCTTGACAGCTTTAAATACATTCAAATAAATCCTCCTGAAAATAAGAAAAGCGCCTGTCATTCTCGAAAAAGAAAATAGCAAGCGCCTATTAAAGTTCCATATCCTGTTTTTTCTCTGTGCGGGGCTGCTTCCGTTTCTCGGCCTGTTCTTCCCGGATACGCTGCGTCCGGCCTTTGACTGCCTGCTGGATGGACGGTTTCTTTCCCGGCTCGGCGGTCTGGCGGTACTGTTCAGACGGAAGAACCTGATTGAGCCAGTGACGCACATCCCGGAGAATCTTCACATCCTCCTGTAATGCGGACAACCGTTCCTTATATCCGGCAACTTCTCCGGCAAGCTGTGTCTGTTCCTCATTCAGCTTTTTAATGCTGTACTTCTTCTCCTTCAAATGCACCTTGAAATAACGGATAGCGGCATTATAGCGTCCAGCTCGTCCCGATGGGCGGCGGCAAACTGTTCCCGTGGCTTCTTAAACCGGATGGCAGCATACTCCACATGAACCGGCTTATGGGCTTCAAAGTTGGCGATATGGGAAAGCAGGGTGTTGATTTCTTTCATACGCTGTTCTTTCGGCTTCATCTCTGCCCGGATGGAAACGGCCTGCCCGCTGACGGTATCCAGATAAGCGTCCAAACTCTGCACAGTGGACAGCTCCTTTTCCCGCAGATAGCGGATAGCTTCCATAACCTTGTTGAAATCGGCAACGCTGCCTGTAAGCTGGCCTTTGCTTGTCCAGCCTGTACGTTCCTCCCGGCGCAAATCCAGATATTTCCCCAGCAGCTCCGGCAGGGTGGGTTCCTTCGATTCCTGCAAGGCTTCCAGCAGGGCGGCTTTTTTCTCCTTCAGGTCTGCAATCCAGCCTTTCAGGTGGCGTACCATCTGCCGGATAGATTGCATAAGGGAATTGGCGGCTTTGATGTCCCGGTTCAAGTTGCCGATGTTGGTCTGTATCCCTCGTTTCTCCATCTGGCTGACTGCTGGCCCCATATGGACGGTGGGGATTTTATCAAGCCCCTGCCGTTCATAGGAACGAAGGTCAAGGCGCTCCGGGCGTCCGTTGGCTTCCAGATAGCGGTTAGCGGTAGCCGCCCAGCCCTGCCGCCAGATCTCTCCGTACTTCTGGTCGTTCCAGTCCACGGTATCCTCCTTGTGGCTTTTCCAGCTCCCGGACGGGAGCCGGATACGCTCGCCGTTCTCGTCAAGGTCATAAACCTTCCGGCTCTTGGGAAGCCATTTCCCGTTTTCGTCCATTGCCCGCATGGTCAGCAGGATGTGGGCGTGGGGATTCCCATTCCCTTTGTCGTGGATGGCAAAATCGGCAATCATGCCTTTAGAAACAAAAAACTCCCGGCAGTAGTCCCGGATAAGGTCGGCGTGCTGTTCCGGGGGGATTTCCCTCGGTATGGCAAGCACGATTCTCCGGGCAAGCTGGGAGTTCCATTGCTTCTCGATAGCTTCGGCGGCGTTCCACAAAGTATTGCGGTCTGCATACGCTGGTGGGGCGTGGGGCGGCAGCATGATTTCTGTATGGACAATCTCGCTTTTATGGGAATAGTATTTCTGCTTCTGGTCGTACTCGGAAAACAGCCGTTCCCCACTCTGGTAGGCGGCAGACGCAACGGCTGACTGGTGGTTGCTGCGCTGGATTATTTTTATATCATGGTGTGGACAGGGCATAGCGTTCCTCCTTCCTGTGGTTGATTTTGGGCAAAAGAAAAGCAGGAAACCGTTTCTGATTTCCTGCTTAGTGGTGTCGCTGGTAGGCGATTAGTATTCAGTTTTGAAGGTTCGGGTCAGGTTGGCTCGATGATGGAAAGCTGTCTAATAGCTTAAAAGTTTTTGTTCGCAAATTTACTTGTAATTCCAGTTTCTGTTTTATAAAATCCAAAAATCAGAAAAATAATTCCAACAACTACTCCTGCAAATACGGTAGTCTGTGTAGAAATATTAAGAAGAAGTAAGGATATACACAAAACGATTTCTACCAAACCTAATGTTTTGCCAATACCAATAAAAATATTAGGTGCTATGCTTTGTGCATAATCCCAATGCTCTTGTGACTTCCGAGATGTAGGCGTATTGTATCCGTTACCGGATGTCATATCTTTTACCGGGTGCTTCTTTAAGATATATCCTACAAAAACCATAACAAAGGGTATGATGAAATTCAAAGCAATCAATCCATACATAAAACCATCTCCTTAGATAGTGTTCGTCATTAGCTTTATTATACTACGGGCAGTCCTGTTTTGGAATAGATAAATTGTAAACTTGCTGGACGGAACAGCTTGCAGCGCAAGGTGTTCCCGGGCGGCAAGTCCACAAAGGGGTAGCTGGCGCAGCCAGCGCAGGGGAAGTGTAGCGTCCCCTGTGATGATTGGAAGCAGCCGCAACGGTGCTGAAAATCATCCGCTTTCCGCAGGAAGCCCCGGCAGGGCGCAACGCACCGGCTTGACCGGTGTATAGTTGCGCCTTACTCCGTAAGGGATTCCCCGGCTACCCGCCTTTCACGCTTCTGCAACTATTCCTTCATGCCACTTTGAGAAAATGCCTGTTTCAGAATGTCCATCACATCCTCTCTGTCAGCACTTCCGGCCTTAAAAGGAAACTTCCAGCATAGCTCCTCTGGTACAGAGCCGG
>ENA-OQCN01001464-OQCN01001464.1-human-gut-metagenome-genome-assembly--contig:-NODE-1464-length-11653-cov-5.684800_pt1 | contig 11653 bp, 15 predicted proteins | sample MGYA00242497_ERZ504576 | MGnify/ENA primary metagenome ERZ504576 (study PRJEB26092, sample SAMD00036296) | human gut metagenome | host: Homo sapiens | study: EMG produced TPA metagenomics assembly of...
TTATTTTTTTATTTTGTGGATAACCATTCGCGGCAGGAAAAACTGTGTTTATAGTTTTTCCTGCTGTTCTTTTTGTTAAAAGTTATACACCAGATTCTAGTTTTGGGAACCCATTCTTGAAGTTTCAAGGTCTGCATGAATACTTTTTTTATTATAAAACAGCTATTTATCCACAGTCAGATTGACGAAAAGGCACTTTCTGGTGATTCGCTTTTTTTCTATGTTTCTGTTATACTTTTTCTTAAGAAAGAGAGGTTCACTTATGAATATTGATTTTAAAGAAGAACTTAGAAAACGTGATGAACTTCTTGCCGGTTATCTCAAACAGATTGAAATCCAGGAGGAATTTATCCAGAAACAAAAAGAATTGATTGAATATCTGGAAGAGCATATCTCAAAGATTACAGACATTGTCAGTGGCGTTTGATTATAACTGTACTGGAGGAAAACATATGCCTGATGCGTATGATTACATCTCACTCATGTGTCGGCTGAAAGCCGCACAGACAAGAAATAAAGAACTGGAATCCGGTGAACACTATATTAAGCTGAAAGAACTCCATCAAAAGGAGTGCAGAGCCTATGAACGTAAGATTCAGGCGCTGCTAACGGAGATAGCGGATGCACATAAAGAAACCATCCGTGTCCGCAATTACTGGTTTCAGGTACTGGAGGATATGCTGCTGGAGTTTGAGGCAATGCAGAAAAAAGCTGACCAGAAGCTTCGGGAGATGGAGAAACGTGCTCTTCTTGCTGAGAGACAAAGAGATGATGCATTGGAGAAAGCAAAAGAATTCCGCCTTAAGTTCTATGAAACCGCCACCCAGCTGGAAGAAGAACAGGGAAAGAACCTGAAACTTCATGCACAGATCAACCGTGATTATGAAAATTCATCTATTCCTTCTTCAAAAGCCATCCGGCGGAAAAAGATTGCAAACAGCAGGGAAAAAACAGGACGGAAACCCGGTGGACAGCCAGGACATAAAGGGCATGGCCGAAAAAAGCAGGAGCCTACACATCCGGTAATCCTCCTTCCGCCACCAGAAGAAGTGCTTGAAGACTGTGCTTTTAAAAAGACAGCAAGAACAATCATAAAACAACTGGTAAGTATCCGTATGGTCCTGGATGTAACAGAATACCATGCAGATGTTTATTATAACAGCCAGACCGGCGAACGTGCACACGCTGCATTTCCGGATGGTGTTATTGATGATGTGAATTATGATGGCAACATCCGGGCATTTTTGTTCCTTCTGAACAATGACTGCTGTACCTCTATTGATAAAAGCAGGAAGTTCCTGTCTGATCTGACGGATGGAAAACTGAATATTTCCAAAGGCATGATAAGTAAACTCAGCAGGGAGTTTGCTTTAAAAACAGAGCCCGAGCGCAAGGCAGCCTATGCGGACATGCTGCTTTCCCCTGTTATGCATACAGATTGTACAAGCGGCAGGGAAAACGGAAAAAGCTGTCAGATCTATGTCTGTGCCACACCAGACGGAAAAGCATTGTACTTCGCTCGTGAGAAAAAAGGACACGAGGGAGTAAAAGGGACTGTTACAGAGGATTATCAGGGGATCCTTGTCCATGACCATGATATTACCTTTTATAATTATGGAGCAGATCACCAGGAATGCCTTGCCCATGTGCTGCGTTACCTGAAAGACAGCATGGATAATGAACCAGACCGCACCTGGAACAAAGAGATGCGTTCACTGGTACAGGAGATGATCCATTTCCGAAACGAATGCCAGCCATTTCAGGAACCGGATCCGGTAAAGGTATCTGAATTCGAAAAAAGATACCGTGAGATACTGGAAATAGCCAGGGCGGAATACGGAAATGTTCCGGCAAACAATTATTACAGAGACGGGTATAATTTATTCCTGAGAATGGAGAAATATATGCAGAACCATTTGCTGTTCCTGCATGATTCCCGAATACCTGCCACTAATAATGAAGCCGAAAGGCTTCTAAGAAACTATAAGCGGAAACAGGCGCAGGCTGTGACATTTAGGAGTTTCGAAAGTATCGATTATCTCTGCCAATGCATGAGCATGCTTGTTTTGGTGCGGCTAGAAGAACCAGCGAATATATTTGACAGAGTATCCAGAATATTTGGATAAGAAAACCGATGGCTTTGACTGTTATTAGTCTACACCATCGGTTTTCTCATGTCCAGCTAACCTCTGAACAGTAACGTCTGAGAAATATAAGGCCTGTCACTGTTGTGTAAACGGTTGACAGATGGAATTTCCAATGATAATATAAATTCATTCGACATAAAAAATATTCAGTTGTATTTTTTATATATAGATGTGTGAAAAAACAGTATAAAATACGACAACAGGAGGGAAAAAGATGGAGAACGAAACAGTTTCCAAAAATTTTATTGAGAATATCATTGATAAAGATTTAGCAGAGGGTGTTTATGACACCGTGCATACGCGTTTCCCGCCGGAACCGAATGGATATCTTCATATCGGTCATGCGAAATCTATTCTTTTAAACTATGGTCTTGCACAGGAATATAACGGCAAGTTCAACATGCGTTTTGATGATACAAACCCGACCAAAGAAAAGAGTGAGTTTGTAGAATCCATCAAGGCAGATATCAAATGGCTTGGTGCAGACTGGGAAGACAGACTGTTTTTTGCATCTGACTATTTCGGACAGATGTATGAAGCTGCTGTAAAGCTGATCCAGAAAGGCAAAGCCTATGTATGTGACCTGACAGCGGATCAGATCCGTGAATATCGTGGAACTCTTACAGAGCCGGGTAAAGAAAGTCCATACAGAAACAGAAGCGTAGAAGAGAACCTGCAGCTTTTTGAAGAGATGAAAGAAGGCAAATATGCAGACGGAGAGAAAGTGCTTCGTGCCAAGATCGATATGGCATCTCCGAACATGAATATGCGCGACCCGGTTATCTATCGTGTTGCTCATATGACTCACCACAGAACAGGTGATACATGGTGCATCTATCCAATGTATGATTTCGCCCATCCCATCGAGGATGCGATTGAGGGAATCACACATTCCATCTGTACTCTGGAGTTTGAGGATCACAGACCACTGTATGACTGGGTTGTAAAAGAATTGGAATACCCACAGCCACCGAAGCAGATTGAGTTTGCAAAACTGTATCTGACAAATGTAGTTACAGGTAAACGTTATATCAAGAAATTGGTAGAGGAAGGCATCGTAGACGGATGGATGATCCACGTCTGGTTTCCATCGCAGCACTGCGCCGCCGTGGATTTACACCGGAATCCATCAAAATGTTTGTAGAACTCTGCGGTGTATCCAAAGCAAACAGTTCTGTTGACTATGCAATGCTTGAATACTGCATCCGTGAGGATCTGAAACTGAAACGTCCACGTCTGATGGCTGTTCTTGATCCGATCAAGCTTGTGATCGATAATTATCCGGAAGGCGAAGTAGAATATCTGGAAGCTCCGAACAATATGGAGAATGAAAAACTGGGAACCGTAAAATACCGTTTGGCAGAGAACTCTATATTGAGAGAGAAGACTTCATGGTAGATCCGCCTAAGAAATATAAGAGAATGTTCCCGGGCACAGAGGTTCGTCTTATGAACGCATATTTTGTAACCTGTACAGGATATGAAGCTGATGAAGATGGAACTGTACGTGTTGTACACTGTACTTATGATCCTGCAACAAAGGGTGGCAATGCGCCGGATGGCAGAAAAGTAAAAGGAACCATTCACTGGGTAGAAGCAAGTCAGGCAGGAAAAGCAGAAATACGTCTCTATGAGAATATCGTAGACGAGGAGAAGGGTGTATACAACAAAGAAGATGGTTCTCTGAATGTAAATCCGAACTCTCTGACAAAAGTTACTGCATATGTAGAACCAGCACTTATGGAAGCAAAAGGCTATGACAGCTTCCAGTTCGTAAGAACAGGATTTTTCTGTGCAGATATCCATGATTCTAAAGAGGGTGCACCGGTATTCAACCGTATCGTGTCTCTGAAGAGCTCATTTAAACTTCCGAAAGCATAATGAGACTGAAATAGTAATATAATCAGAATAAAAAGGGAATGTTGCTTCTACGATTGTATAATCGTGAAGTAACATTCCTTTTTGGTTACGTTACTGTGAACGGTAACGTTTATTCTTCAGATTCAGATGCAGCGTCCATAGTCTCTTCAAAATTCTCGGGTTCATCGGCATCTTCTTCCTCTTCTGCATCTTTAATCTCAACTTCAGCAGCTTTATCGGAAGACTTCTCAGAATCGTCTGTATCAGCAGCTTCTTCAGCTTCTTCGCTTTCGGTGTCATCTGTTGCAGACTGTTCGCCTGTATGTTCCCAGGACTGGAAATCTTCGGCAGGTTCCTGATCTTCCTTAGCAGTTTCCTTTTCATCAGTCAGATCGAAATCATCAAAGTCATCTTCAAAATCAAAATCCTCTTTACAGGATCCTTTTTTGGCAATAAGGGCAGCTACAGCACCGGCAGCAGCTGCTGTAAGGGCACCTATTGCAACATATCCCCAGTATTTATTAATTTTAGCCATGATAATCATAAACTCCTTTCTGATATTCTCCTATTTTTGACAGCGAGTCAGGATAAAAATATCTTTTACTCCTGACACCATTTTATTCAGCTATAGGTTATTGTTATTTTAATACTTTTCAGATAAAAAGAAAAGCGAAATTTTATGGAAAGAGTTAATGAAAGCAGTTGCATACCAAAAAGATACAAGGTATACTATGACAGGAAAGAAGAGGTTATTATGAGAAAAATTATTTTGGCATCTGCTTCACCCAGACGAAAAGAACTGTTGGAACGGGCTGGCGTGGATTTTGAAGTGCTGCCTGCATCAGGTGATGAGAATCGTATCTCAGACAATCCGGGAGAGGCAGTAAAACAGCTGGCTTCGGATAAAGCAGCTTCTGTTATCCGCACTATGAAAGATAGTGCCGACGGAACAATTGTGATCGGATCTGACACAGTGGTAGTGTTTGAGAATGTGATCCTTGGCAAACCTTATGATACAGAGGATGCAGTGAATACATTAAAGAAACTTCAGGCAAATACTCATCAGGTATATACCGGCGTTTCTGTATGGGAAAAGAAAGAAAAAGTCTGGACAGAACATACTTTTTATGAAAGTACAGATGTGACTTTTTATCCGGTTTCAGATGAGGAGATCAGAGAGTATGTTGCTACAGGAGAGCCTATGGATAAGGCTGGAAGCTATGGCATCCAGGGACTTTTCGGAATTTATGTAAAGGGGATCAGCGGAGATTACAATAATGTGGTAGGACTCCCGGTTGCCAGATTATTTTATGAAATGAAGAAATCAGGAATTAACTTAAGAGGATGACAAAAGATGATTAAAGCATGTATATTTGATTTGGATGGAACACTGGCTGATACGCTGGATTCCATGGCTTATGTGACTAATATTATTATGGAAAAATTCGGGTTGAAAACACTTCCGGTGGATAATTTCAGATATTACAGCGGAGAAGGGGCAAATATGCTGATCCGCCGCGCACTTAAGGATGCGGGGGATCCGGAACTTGCGCATTATGATGAGGGACAGAAGCTTTACCGGGAAATGTTTGAAGCAGATCCGATGTATAAAGTAGTTCCTATAAGGGAATGCCGGAAACCTTAAAGAAATTGAAGGAACATGGAATGAAGCTGGCAGTTTGTTCAAATAAACCTCATCCTGCAGCTGTGAAAGTAATTGCGCAGCTTTTTGACGGGGAATTTGATATGGTAGTTGGTCAGAGTGAAGCAATCCGCAGGAAACCGGCACCTGATGGTCCGCTTATGGTTGCGGAGAAATTTGGTGTAAAACCGGAAGAATGTATGTATGTGGGAGATACAAGTACAGATATGAAGACCGGTAAAGCAGCAGGAATGTATACAGTAGGTGCGCTATGGGGCTTTCGTGACCGAAAAGAACTGAATGAGAATGGAGCAGATCTTGTCGCTGAGAAACCGACAGATCTGGTGAAGATTTGCGAGGAATATGGAAATGATTAAGCTGGTTGCAAGTGATCTGGATGGGACGTTACTTTTACATAAGGCACAGTCTCTGCCTGAAGAAATTTTTTCACTGATCAGGCAGTTAGAGGAACTGGGGATTATGTTTGTGGCAGCCAGTGGAAGACAATATCCGAATATGACAAAGCTGTTTGCGCCTGTTGCTTCAGAGATTTCCTATATTTCGGAGAATGGTGCACTGGCAGTGGATCATGGAGAGGTACTGTATCAGGATTCTTTTGACAGAAAGCTGGCAGGGGAGATTATTTCTGCAATCCTGGAAAAGAAGGATGCCGAGTTTACCTGTCTGCAAAGGATTACCACTACCTGATGCCGAAGACAAAGAGATTTCATGACCATATGTTATATGAAGTAAAAAATGAATGCAGATTTGTAAACAGCATGGAAGAGATGACGGCTCCTATCATGAAGCTGGCTGTGTTTGAACCGGCCGGCCTTACAGAAGAATCTGTGAAATACTGGATGGACAGATTTGGAAAAGAATGTGTTGTTGTCACTTCGGGAAATGAGTGGATTGATTTTATTCCTTTTGGAACAAACAAGGCAAAAGGAATCAGAGAATATCAGAAAAGATATCATATTTCGCCGGAAGAATGTATTGCGTTCGGAGACGAATATAATGATATAGAGATGCTTAAAGCGGTAAAATATGGCTTTGCATGGAGCATTCCAAGGAGGGGGTACGGGCAGCTACGTCCTATATGACGAAACAGGTTGAACCGGTCCTTGAGAAGCTGATCAGGGCAAAGGGAAAGATTGAGGAGGTTATTTAAATTGTTTACAGAAGAATGTATTAATACGTTTCTTGAAAATCAGGAGCAGCTTTTTCCACAGGCGGTAGCAGAATCATATGAAGCAGCGGAAGCATTCCTTGAGGATTGCATGGCGCAGGTTGTGGATTCTATTGAAGAAGTGAGAGAATATCTGGAAGAGTCAGGCGCTGATGTGGAAGGAATGTCAGATGAAGAACTGGAAGATGCAAGTGAAGTATTTGCTCTGCCGGATGGAAAATATCTGATAGTAGAAGGATAAAAACTGTTCGGTCAAATTATGGATATCACGTGATATATCGGAGAAATAACTGTAAAACACAGTTCGGTCCCTGAATATTGGAGAAAATTGAACTCTGATACTCAGGGGCTGAAGTTGTTTTAAGGGAGAAAATACAGATTACATTTCCGGAATGTGATGCTATAATGCTTTTATACAGAGAAAAAACGATGTTGTGGTCTGTGATGGGAATGAAAAGGGCAGACAGACACAGAAGCATCACAGAACTGTAATTATTCAGTACCTTCAGAGTGGATGCTGAATAATTACAAATTTTATTATAAATGAAAAGGAGGACTACAGATGGAGAGAAAGAGATTTCTTGCAGTTGTAATGACTGTGATGATGGTTATTTCAATGATTCCATCCATGGTTTTTGCGGCAGCTCCGTCAGGAGAATTGGGCGGTAAGCTTAAGATTAAGGGACTGGCAGCTGTAGGCGTAGTAGTGAGTGCAGATTATGCAAAGGTTACACCGGAAGAGGTTACAGATGAAGATTTCACTTTTCCTGGTCAAGACAGACCGGGGAGAAGGAGTTAACACAGGTAGGTACTGAGAAGACCTATACGATCACTCAGGATGATTTGGGATGCAGACTGGTGCTTGATCTGACCCCTGTAGATGGAAGCGGACTGACAGGTACTCTTACTGCAAAGACGTTAGAGGTAGCTGCAACTGAAGAAGAGGCGAAAGCAGAGGATACACAGCAGGCAGAAACGGCAGATGGAACAGAGAATGCACAGCTGGAAGAAACAGCAGATAATGCAGAAGGCAGTCAGGATTCTGAAAATCAGGACACAGATAGAACAGAAGATGTACAGCAGGATGCAGGAAATGAACAGGAAGATGGATCTCAGAACACAGAAGGTCAGCCGGAGGAAACAACAGAAGGTACTGATGATTCCCAGATGAAAATTTATACAGAAGATCAGCTGCAGGTGGATGAGAACGGAAATGTGCAGACAGATGGATCAGAGAAAGATCAAAAGACTTACGAAGCGACTGCCACTGTAGAGGACAGCGAAGATCAGATTTGTGATTTTGGAACAGTAAAGAGTGATCTTGAGGATGTGGAAGCACAGTATGTGCAGATTACGAACACCGGAAATGAGAGCTTGAATTTTCAGGAGATCAGTCCGGAACATTTTATGGCTCAGGATATTATAGAACCGCTGAGTGCAGGTGAATCTGTAAGCGTATGGATACAGCCGAGGGAAGGGCTGGAACCGGGTGAATATGATGATATGATCACATACCGGACGGAAGAAGGTATTGAGGTTTCTTTTGAAGCGAAGATTGCAGTTGAAGGTGAGGATGATTCATCAGATGACGAAGATCTGAAGCCTTCGGATGAGCCTTCTGCAGAACCGACAGAGACGCCGGATGACAGCGAGGCTCCATCGGCAGGTGACAATGCAGATGCATCTCTTGAGGCACAGTCTCTTGAGGTAAATACAGGAAGTCTTAATTTCAGCGATATCGAAGAAAATTATACACAGGCCAATGAGACACTGTCTGTAACCGTAATAAATACAGGGGACGGAATTGTCACTTTAAAGATACCGAAATCAGATTATTTTGAGGTGATGAACGAAGATGGAAGTGAAGCTGTATCAGGAATACAGATTGCAAAAGGTGATTCTCTTATGTTCATGGTACAGCCAAAAACCGGTCTGACGAAGGGTGATTACAGTGATACCCTGATATTTGAAAGTGAAGAGGATTCGGAAGTAGCAGCGCAGGTAACTGCGGAAGTATCTGTAAAAGAGGCAGAACAGGAACAGATCACAGCAGTTCAGGCAGATCCGGAATCTTTCAGTTATGATGATCTGAAGGAAGGTTATGATACTCCTGAAGCGACGACCATTACACTTACCAATACAGGAAATACAACTGTTTCGCTGATGCAGCCATATGCAGAGTATTTTGATATTGGGGAACTTTCGGCATCAGTGCTGGAGCCGGGAGATTCTGCTGCATTTACAGCAGTACCGGTGACCGGTCTGAAAGTCGGCAATTATCTGGACAGTATTCAGATAGCCCAGACCAGTTCGGAAGGACAGGAAGATGTATTGACAACGATCAAAGCTTCTGCGACTGTTTCGGAAGTGAAAAAGATTTATAAATTATCCGTAACACCGGAAGAACTGAATTTTGGAAAAGCAAAAGAAGGATATAGTGAGGCACCGGAAGCGCAGAAAGTTACAGTGACGAATGAGGGGAATACAAATGTAACTTTAAATGCACCGTCAGGTAAAAACTTTAAAATCGGGAAACTTTCAGCCACAGAGCTTGCACCGGGGGAGAGCTGTACATTTAAAATCCGCCCGAGGCGGGTTTAAAGGCCGGCTCCTATACAGAGTCAGTTGTGATTGATAATGAACAGCAGATCAGTGCAGAAGTGAAAGTTCAGTTTACGGTTAAAGCTACCCGCAAGGCGAAAATTGCAGATCCGGCAGATAATAAGATTACAGGAATCAGTTCAGATGGATACACAACACAGTCAAAGATTACATTTACAGCAGTCGGAGCGGGTATGGACAATGAAAGTCCGGGAAAGGGAGATGTCCGCTATGTACCGTATAACTGGAAAGTGATCAATACAAATAGCTGGAGCAGTGCACCTTATACTGCTGCATTTGGAATTACGAAGGCCGGAACCTACACATTGACAGTTACATTTGACCGTCAGAAGTATAATGGAAGTGAATGGGAGAATACAGGGGAGCAGGATACTAAACAGGTGAATTTCAGTATTACACAGGCACAGACTGTAACTGCAACTCCGACTCCGCAGCCGAATGGAGCAAGTGCGAAAACAGCGGTAAAGACAGGAGATACGACTAATATCACACCGTTTGTGATTATTCTGGCGATTGCAGCAGGATGTATTGTGGGAGTTGTGGTATACAAAAGACGAAAGAAATAAGAGTTATCTGAAGAAAAAATACAGGGGAATATGTAAAATATAAAATTATTAGCACTCATTTTTAGTGAGTGCTAATTTTTCTTGACTTTTGGAATAAATGGTATTACTATATCTTTCAGAGAAGCAACTTACAGGAGTCAAAAGCTATTTCAAAGGATAAACAGGAGAGGATAGTTTTGGCTCCGGAGGCAGAGCAGATAAGAATGCAGTATATTGACAGATAAAGTTGCGGCAAATGATTAAAAACAAAAAGGAGTGTGGACAGCATGGCTGTAAAACATGGAAATTTATCAATTAACAGTGAAAATATTTTCCCAATCATCAAGAAATGGTTATATTCCGATCATGATATTTTTGTAAGAGAGCTGGTCTCCAACGGATGCGATGCGATTACTAAACTGAAAAAACTGGAAGTAATGGGAGAATATACTTTTCCGGAAGGATACAAACCGGAGATTCAGGTAATTGTTAATCCCGATGAGAAAACTCTGAAATTCATCGATAATGGTATTGGCATGACTGCTGATGAAGTAGAGAAATACATTACCCAGATTGCTTTTTCAGGTGCAACTCAGTTTCTTGAGAAATATAAAGACAAAACTACAGATGATCAGATGATCGGTCATTTTGGACTTGGATTTTATTCTGCATTTATGGTGGCGGATGAAGTGCATATTGATACACTTTCCTATACAGAAGGTGCACAGCCTGTACACTGGTCCTGCGATGGCGGAACAGAATATGATATCCAGGAAGGTAACAAGAATACGATTGGTACAGAAATCACCCTGTTCCTGAATGAAGACTGCTGGAATTTGCAAATGAATACCGTATGCGTGAGATTCTTGAGAAATACTGTTCCTTCATGCCGGTTCATATTTACCTTTCCAAAGCAAATGCACCTCAGGAATATGAGACAATTGATGAATCTGAATTAAGAGACGATGATGTAGTTGTTGAACATATTCATGAGGAAGCAAAGACAGAAGAAAAAGAAAATGATAAAGGTGAAAAGGAAGTTGTTGAAATTTCTCCTGCAAAGGATAAAGTAAAGATCAATAAACGTCCGGTTTCCATCAGTGATATTAATCCGCTCTGGATGAAGCATCCGAATGAATGTACAGATGATGAATACAAGGAATTTTACCGCAAGGTATTTATGGATTATAAGGAACCGTTATTCTGGATACATCTGAATATGGATTATCCGTTTAATTTAAAAGGTATCCTGTACTTCCCGAAAATCAATACAGAGTATGATTCCATTGAAGGAACGATCAAACTTTATAACAATCAGGTATTTATCGCAGATAATATCAAGGAAGTAATTCCTGAATTCCTGCTTCTTCTGAAAGGTGTGATCGATTGTCCGGATCTTCCATTGAACGTGTCACGAAGTGCATTGCAGAATGACGGATTTGTACAGAAGATTTCTGAATACATTTCCAAAAAAGTGGCAGATAAGCTTACCGGAATGTGCAAGACTGACAGAGAATCTTATGAGAAATACTGGGATGATATCAGCCCGTTTATTAAATATGGCTGTATTAAAGATGCTAAGTTTGCAGAAGAAAATGGGAGATTATGTACTCTTTAAGAACCTTGATGGCAAATATCTCACATTAAAG
>ENA-OQCN01001466-OQCN01001466.1-human-gut-metagenome-genome-assembly--contig:-NODE-1466-length-11646-cov-2.541280_pt1 | contig 11646 bp, 18 predicted proteins | sample MGYA00242497_ERZ504576 | MGnify/ENA primary metagenome ERZ504576 (study PRJEB26092, sample SAMD00036296) | human gut metagenome | host: Homo sapiens | study: EMG produced TPA metagenomics assembly of...
GCAAGCCGGAGGATCTGACCGAGTCCATGATCTGCGCCTGCCTTGCCAGTGTGTCGGACATGGCGATCATTCCGCTGGCCGACTGGCTGCATCTGGCAGTGAGGCCCGCATCAACACCCCCAGCACCAGGGTGCCAACTGGCAGTGGCGGCTCACCCAGCCGCTCACCCCGGCCCTCAGCGCTCACATCGCTGAGCTGACCGCGCTGTACACCGTGTGCCGGGCGAAGAACTTTAAGTTTTCCCCATTTTTCTCCGATTCATCCTGATAGCAGCAGCGCCCTGCCTGCCGTCCCCTCACCGGACAGCAGCCGGGGCGCTGCTGTTTTTGCGTTTTTCTTCAAATTTCACACAACATTTTTTCGGAGTCTCCGGCCTGCTTTGCTCTTTATATTTTATCGTTTTTTCGTTTGTTTCTCCTGGATTTTCCGTTTCGGAGTCCCAAATCCCGTTCCAATTATGTTTTTTCGCTCTCTTGTTGTTTTTGGGCAATTATGCTATAATTCAGGTAACTTAGTCCCCGTCTGTGGACGGAGCACATGTGCGAAAGGAGCATTCCCACTATGGAACTTACATATCAGAGCCGCTGATGCCGGCTTCCTACACTGCCCTCTCTGCCGATGAAATGACCTATATTGATGGCGGTGCCATCCAGATAGGCTCTTATCTCATCGAATTCCATCCCGAGGCCCTGCTTCAGTCTGTGGTCAACTTCACGATCAACTTTGGCCAGCTGATGGGCAAAGCCGCCCTCGGCACAGCCGTTGGCGGCCTCATCCTGATGCACAAGGATGGTCTGACTCTGTCCCAGTCGGTCTCCTATTACTGGGATGGCCAGAACAAGGCCGGCAAAGCTGCCACTGTGGCGGTCGGCGCTCTCGCTGGCTGGTACGGCGCAATGCAGGCTATCCAGATCTATAACACGGTCAAGTCCATCTTCATCGAGCTCAAGAAGCTTACGCGCAGACCAAGCAAATATTGCCGCGTCCCAGCAGCAGGATGCCGGCCATCACCGACCCACTCGTGGCTGCAGCTGCCTGAGTCTGTTTGATTTGACGGAGTGATAGAAAGGAGTCGTTTATGAAACGCATCCAGATGCCTTCTTCCTATGCTGTTGTACCGGACGGAGAAAAAGCCCTTCTTGGCGGCGGCGGCGCATTTCGTGACGTATGGACCTCATTTACGGACCATCTCCGTTTCACTGATTTCTTCTTTAGAGGTGGACTGCTCTCTCTCTCCATCTCGTTCATTCCGAAGCTGCTGTTCAATGTGGTCAAGGCCGGCTTCAATGCCGTGGAAGGCGTCCACACCTTCTTCTTCGGCGGACCGAGCAAGGCTGCAGAAGACCTTCAGACCTACAAGAACGATATGAGCGCTCTGCGTGCAGACGCAAAGTCTCAGCGCGGCTGATTTTTCCTGAAATCAAAAATGCCCTGCGGCGGTGGATCCTCACCATGCCGCAGGGCATTCTTTTTGTGTTTTACATGACCCGCACGGCTCCCTGTTCCCGCAGCGAGAGCAGATAGCAGCAGCCCGGGCCGAACAGCGCCTCCATCGCAGCGCAGTAGCGCTTTACCAGCGCATCCGGTACAAAAGCCTGGATCGTTCCGGCAAAGCCGCCGCCCTGCATCCGCCATGCACCGCCGGTGCCTGCAAGGATGCTCTGGCTGATAGCCAGCGCCGCCGACAGCCCCTGATGCTTCGGCGAAGAAGCACAGTAGACATTCTGGCAGCACTCAAAGGACGAGTGGCCGCTCTTCTCCACCAGCCGGGCAAAGGCGGAAAAGTCTCCTGCCACAAGAGCATCTCTCTGGGCAAGGGTACGGGCATTCTCCTCAAAATAGTGGATGGCACGCAGCACGGCGCGGTCGCCGCATTGTTCCCGCAGGCGGGGCAGCTCCTGCCAGAAGCGTTTCTCCTCCACCTCGCCCAGCACCCTGCCGTCCAGACAGGCCGCCACGGCCTCCATCTCGTTCCGGATGGCCGCGAACTCGCCGGTCAGCTCGCTGTGGCTGGCGCGGGTATCGGTGACGCAGAGGGTCATGCCCTCGGGCAGGACGCCGTCCGCATGTATCTTCTCAATTTTCGGTGCCGTCGGGTCGGCAAAATCCGCAAAGAGCACCCCGCCCACGGCGCTGGTCAGCTGGTCCAGCAGGCCGCTGGGCTTGCCGAAGTAGGTATTCTCCGCAAACTGGCAGATGCGGGCCAGCGCAGGGGCGTCCATGCCGCAGCCGTATTCCGTGTTGAGGATAATGGCCACGCCCATCTCAAAGGCTGCTGAGCTGGACAGTCCCGAGCCCCGCAACACATCGCTGGCCGTGTAGGCATCGAAGCCGCCCACATCGCAGCCCTTTCCCCGGAAGCCCTCCGCGATGCCCCGGATGAGGCTGGCCGAGTGGGTGCTCTCCCCCTGCTGCGGCTCCGCTTCGGTCAAATCAATGACGTCCAGCTTGTTGAAGCCACGGGACTTGACCCGGATGAAGCCATCCTCGTTCCGGGACGCCACCGCCACAAGGTCCAGCGTGACCGCACCCGCAAGGCCGTAACCGTGCTGGTGGTCGGTGTGGTTGCCGCCAAGCTCTGTGCGGCCCGGGGCCGAATAGACCTGCACCTGCCGCCCCGGCCCATAGTAAAGCTCAAACTGCTCGAGGGCCGCACCATAACGCTGCGCTGGCGGGACAGGACCTCTTCGCTGCCGCCGTAGAGCGCGGCCAGCGCGGCGTCCCACCTCCCTGCTGCGATCTGTTCTCTGAGCTGCCTGCTGGTTGCCATCCAGAACCCCTCCCTGCACTCTCTGCAATGTTCGGTTTGTTACCGCTATTGTAATGCATCCGCTGCCATTTTGCAATTTCAACCCGCAAAAAAGTAATTTTCGGTGTCCAGCCCAAAGAATAAGATGTACTTTTGTTGAATTTGCGGGGGCAGATGTGGTATACTCAGCTATAAAGCCAACAGGCAGGAGGGAACCGCAATGGCAGACGTCTACAAACAGTCGTTCAAGCAGAACTACACCAACAACATCGAGCTGTCCATCTTCAACTGCGGTCTGGAGCGCTGTGCTCCGGGGCAGACCTGGGGTCGGCATCCGGGACCACTACCTCATCCATCTGTCGTCTCGGGCAAGGGCGTGTTCGAGGTCGGCGGGCGCACCTACGAGGTAGTGCCGGGCGATCTGTTCTTTGCCCGCCCCAGCCAGCTCATCCGCTATACTGCCGACGAGGCCCAGCCGTGGGAGTACAGCTGGGTCGCTTCAACGGTGCCTGCGCCCACAAGCTTGCGGCGCAGCTGCCTTTCACCGACGCTGCTCCCGTCCACCACACTCAGGACCTGGAGGGGATGCGGGCGGCCTGAGCAGCATCTACTCTTCCCGCGGCCTGCAGCCCCAGGACGAGGCCGCATGGTGGGCTATCTCTACCTGTTCATCGCCGCCTGATGCGGGAGACCAGCGAGAGCCGCCCCCACAGCACCTCTTCTTCCAGCCAGTATGTCCTGAACGCCATCAAGTACATCCAGTTCAACTACTCCCACGACATCTCCATCGACGATGTCGCCAAGAGCGTCGGCGTCTCCCGGAGCATCTGTACCGGGTGTTCATGCTCAATGTGGGCAAGAGCCCCATCGACTATCTGACCGAATACCGGGTCAACGAAGCCTGCAAGCTGCTGCGCAGCGGCACACTGTCCATCGCCGAGGTGGCGGCATCGGTGGGCTTCCTCGACCAGTTCTATTTTTCGCGGGTGTTCAAGCGCGCCAAAGGTGTGCCGCCCAGCAAGTATATGACTTCGCAGGCTGACGCAGACGTCCAGCCCGCCCCTGACGAGACATAAGGAGAGATCATTCCATGCCCTTACAGAAAAACCAGCTTCTCACCCTCCGCATCGAGCGTCTTTCCAGCGACGGCAGCGGCGTTGCCCACTCGCCGGAGGGCGAGGCCGTCTTCATCCCGGGTACTGCCCCCGGCGATGAGGCTCAGGTGCGTATCGTCAAGGACTGCGGCCGGTATGCCTTCGGCATCCTGGACAAACTGCTCACCCCTTCGCCTGACCGCATCCCGGTGGACTGTGCTGTCGCCGGCCCCTGCGGCGGGTGCAGCCTGCGGCACATGGACTACGCCGCCGAGCTGCGGTCCAAGCAGGAGAGCGTCGCCGACGCTTCCGCCGCATCGGCGGACTGGATGTGCCGGTGCTGGATGCCCTTCCCTCCCCTGAGGTGGACCGCTACCGCAACAAGGTACAGTTCCCGGTGGGCCGCGACAAAAACGGTGCGCCCTGCATCGGCTTTTACGCCGGCCGCACCCACCGCATCGTCCCCTGCCCCGATTGCAGATTACAGCCCGGCGTCCTGAACGACATCGGCAACGCGCTCTGCAGCTTCTTCGCCGCCCACGCATCCAGCCCTACGACGAGGAGAGCGGCAAGGGCCTTGTTCGGCATATCTTCCTGCGCCGGGGTACACACAGCGGCCAGATCATGGTCTGCCTCGTCTGCACCCGCCGAAGTTTCCCCACAGCGAGAAGCTCGTGGCCGCGCTGCGGGAGCAGTTCAGCGATATTGCGTCCGTCCTCATCAACGTCAACGCAAGAAGACCAACGTCATCTTGGGTGAAGAGACCGTCTCGCTCTACGGCCCGGGCTACATCGAGGATACTCTTTGCGGTGTGCCGGTCCGACTCGGTCCCCTCTCCTTCTATCAGGTCAACACACTGGCCGCTGAGCGGCTCTACAGCATCGCTGCCGAGTACGCCCAGCTGGAACCCTCGGACGTTCTGCTCGACCTCTACTGCGGCATGGGTACCATCGGTCTCTCCATGGCCGACCGCTGCCGGGAGCTCATCGGCGTGGAGATCGTGCCTGAGGCTATTGACAGCGCCAAGGCCAATGCCGCCCGGATGCGACGCCGTCGCCGCCAAGAGCCGCTTCTTCTGCGCCGACGCCGGTCAGGCTGCGGCCCGCCTCGCCGCTGAGGGCCTGCGGCCTGATGTCATCATGCTCGACCCTCCCCGCAAGCTGCGACGAGACGACTCTTTCCGCCGTCGTCCAGATGTTCCCCCGCCGGGTGGTCTATGTCAGCTGCAATCCCTCCACCGCCGCAAGAGATGCCGCATGGCTCGAAGAGCATGGGTATCATGCGGAGAAGGTGCAGCCGGTGGACCTTTTTCCACGAACGAAGCATGTCGAATGTGTCATTGCGCTTTCCAAGGACGAGATCGACTCCTGAAAGGGATGCACTGAAATACTTTAAGATGATTTAACCCCAAAGCACAGCTCGTTGGAGCATTATGTTCTCTGCGAGCCGGTGGTTTTCCCTCGCTCAAGCTACTCAATAACAAAAACGGTCGGAGTTACTCGTCAGGCAACTCCGACCGTTTTTTCTCTTTTTATTCCTCTTCGTCCCTGGCCCAGTGATAGGCGCAGCGGACAGCCTTATTCCAGCCTTGATGCGCTTGGTGCGTTCCTCTTCCGAGATGGCCGGGCAGAACACGCGGTCCACCGACCAGTTGCGGGTGATGTCCTCGGCGGACTGCCAGTAGCCTACGGCGAGGCCGGCCAGATAGGCCGCGCCCAGCGCCGTCGTTTCCACGCAGCGGGGGCGCTTAACTTCGAGGTCGCTGATGTCGGCCATGGTCTGCATGAGGTAGTTGTTGGCCGACGCGCCGCCGTCCACCCGGAGAGACTTCATGGCGATGCCGGAGTCCGCCGCCATGGCGCGGAGGACGTCGTTGACTGATAGCAGATGCTGTCCAGCGTGGCGCGGATGATGTGGTACTTGTTGCAGCCCCGGGTGAGGCCCACGATGGTGCCGCGGGCGTACTGGTCCCAGTGGGGCGCGCCGAGGCCGGTGAAGGCCGGCACGACGTAACAGCCGTTTGTGTCCTTGACCTTCTGAGCCATATACTCGGAGTCGCGGGCCTCTTCCAGCAGGCGCAGCTCATCGCGGAGCCACTGGATGGCCGCACCGGCCACGAAAATAGAGCCTTCCAGCGCATAATTCACCTTGCCGTCGGGGCCGCAGGCGATGGTGGTGACAAGACCATTCTGAGAAGTGACCGGCGTCTCACCGGTGTTCATGAGCAAAAAGCCGCCGGTGCCGAAGGTGTTTTTCGCCTCGCCGGAGGCAAAGCAGGTCTGGCCGAAGAGGGCCGCCTGCTGGTCGCCTGCCGCACCGGCAATTTTTATCTCGCCGCCGAAGTGCATCGGGTCAGCGTACTCATAAAAACCGCTGGACGGCACCGGCTTCGGGAGCATACATTTCGGGATGTTCAGCTCCTGCAGGATCTCGTCGTCCCATTCCAGCGTGTGGATGTTGAACATCATGGTGCGGCTGGCGTTGGTATAGTCGGTGACGTGCAGTTTTCCGCAGGTCAGCTTCCAGATGAGCCAGGTCTCCACGGTGCCGAAGCGCAGTTCTCCCCGCTCGGCCTTTCGCGGGCGCCGGGGATATGATCCAGTATCCACTTGAGCTTAGTGGCCGAGAAATAGGCGTCGATGATGAGGCCGGTCTTCTGCCGGAATTTCTCCGTCAGGCCCCGGGCTTTCAGCTCGTCGCAGTATTCGCTGGTGCGGCGGCACTGCCAGACGATGGCGTGGCAGATGGGCTCCCCGGTCTCCTTGTCCCAGACGATGGTGGTCTCCCGCTGGTTGGTGATGCCGATGGCGGCGATGTCCTCGCTCGGGCGCGACTTTGTTCATGGCCGAGAGGGCCACGCCCAGCTGGGTGGCCCAGATCTCATTGGCGTCGTGCTCCACCCAGCCGGGTCTCGGGTAATACTGGGCAAATTCCTTCTGCGCGACGCTGCAGATCTCACCCGCTTTGTTGAACAGGATGCAGCGGTTCGAGGTGGTTCCGGCGTCCAGCGCCATGATGTACGACATAGGCTCTTTTCTCCTTTTCCTGCTCTGGTTTTATAGTGTCAGAACGCCAGCGCGGGGCTCACTTCATTCCGCCGCTGGGTCTGGACGATACAATCCTTGTCCGGCACGACGCCCGCCGTACCGAGGGTGGAAAAGACGGTCTGCAGCGCCAGCATAGGGGTGTTGTTCTCCTGCGAGAGGTGACAGAGGCAAACTTCTTGCAGCCCTCCTGGATGAGTTCCAGCAGCTTTGCCGCGCACTCGTCGTTGGAGAGGTGGCCCCGGACCGACTCGATGCGGGCGCGCAGATAGTAGGGGTACGGCCCGCTGCGGAGCATATGCAGGTCGTAGTTGCTCTCGAGGGCCACAAGGTCGCAGCCGGAGAGGGCTTCATGTACAGCAGGAGTCAGCACACCGAGGTCGGTGGCGATGGTCATGGTCTTCTCGTCGGGGGTGTGGATGCGGTAGCCCACACAGGGGACGTCGTGGCTGGTGGGGAAAGCTTTGACCCCGAAGACACCGATGTCCTCTTCCCTGCCCGGCGTCAGAGCTGTCATGTCGCAAGTGGCCGGGACAACGCCGTTTGCGTCCAGAAATTCCAGTGTTTCCTCTGCGCCGTACACTGGCAGCGGATATTTTTTCAGGAAGGTGGAAAGGCCCTTCACATGGTCGCTGTGCTCATGGGTGACAAGAATGCCATCGCAGTCGGAGATGTTCAGCTCCAGCTCCTTGAGGGCTGCGCCGGTGGTGCGGACGCCTTTGCCCATATCCACGATGAGATACCGCTCCCCACAGCGCACGACGCTGCTGTTACCGGAGGAACCGGAATAAAGAGAGATAAATTCAGACATGATAAACCTCAACAAATAAAACCCCTCCGTCTGCTGCGCAGTCATAAAAACGCAGGGACCTGACAGACTGCCAATGCCTCCCCTCGACAGGGGAGGCGGCACGCCGCAGGCGTGACGGAGAGGTTTTTCTAATTACAGAGCCTGTTCCAGTGCAGCGGGCATCCGCTCCACCTTCCTGATGTCAGCACCGAGGCCGCGCAGCTTCTCCACGATGTTCTCGTAGCCGCGCTCGATATGGCCGATCTCCTCGATCTCGCTTGTGCCGTCGGCCATCAGGGCTGCAACGACCATCGCTGCACCGGCGCGCAGGTCGGAAGCGCGGAGCGGAGCGGGAGAAAGCTTCTCCACGCCCTCGAACACGGCCACCTGACCGTCCACCTGGACATTCGCGCCCATCTTGCGCAGCTCATCCACATAGCGGAAGCGGTTATCCCACACGCTCTCGGTGACGGTGGAAGTCCCCTTTGCCACGCTGAGCAGAACGCCCATCAGGGGCTGCATATCGGTGGGGAAGCCGGGTGGGCATGGTGTTGATTTTGAGGGGCAGGATGTCGCCGGTGCGGCGAACCCGCACAGCATCGTCAAACTCCTCCACCTCAATGCCCGCACGGCGGAGCTTTGCGGTGATAGGCTCGAGGTGCTTGGGGGTGACGTTCTTCACCAGCACATCGCCGCCGGTGGCCGCTGCCGCCACCATGTAGCTGCCGGCCTCGATCTGGTCGGGGATGATGCTGTAGGTGCAGCCGTGCATCTGCTCGACGCCGCGCACCTTGATGACATCGGTGCCTGCGCCGCGCACATCAGCGCCGCACATATTCAGGAAGTTGGCCAGATCGACCACATGGGCTCCTTGGCACAGTTTTCCAGAATGGTCTGACCCTTGGCCATGACAGCGGAGAGCATACCGTTCATGGTAGCGCCCACGCTCACCTTATCAAAGAAGATATGAGCGCCGTTCAGCTCGTCGGCGTGGACGGTGATCATGCCGTAGTCCACACTGTCCTCTGCGCCCAGAGCGCTGAACACCTTCAGGTGCTGGTCGATGGGGCGGGGGCCGAGGTTGCAGCCGCCGGGCATGGCCACCTCGGCCTTGCCGAAGCGGGACAGCAGTGCGCCGAGGAAATAGTAGCTGGCGCGCATCTGGCGGGACAGGTCGTCGGGGACGTTGGTGCCGGTCAGATGGGTGGTGTCGATCTCGTAGGTGTTCTTGTTCAGCATCCGGACCTTAGCGCCCAGCACGCTGAGGATCTTGAGGCTCACCGCCACATCGCTGATGTCCGGCAGGTTCTCGATGACGCAGACGTCCGCTGCCAGAATGGTAGCGGGCAGGATGCCCACAGCCGCATTCTTCGCGCCGGAGATGATGACTTCGCCGTGCAGGGCTTACCGCCCGTAATAACAAACTTTTCCAATTTTATGATCTCCTTGTCACAGTCCCGCTCCCCGCAGGCCCAAAAGGTCAGTTCAAGGTACGTTATTCCTTCTCGCTGTACAAAGCTCACAACCAGTTGGCATAATTACAGCTACTTTATTATACACAACTTCCAGCAAAAAGCAAAGCCCCAATGCACGCTCGTCGATTATTTTCTGTTTTGCCCAGTTTCTTTTCTATTATTCTCGGATTTTGTCTCTTATTTTCAGGAAAATTTTACATTTGCCACTGCTTACCACACACTATCGTCGCAGCGGGTCTCCTTGATCCAGCCCAGCTGATAGGCGCGGACCAGCTGTTTGAGGTCGTGGACCTTCTCCCGCAGGATCTCGCCCTCGTCGGTCTCCTCCACGAGGATGCGGTGGTTCTCCGTCTCGAGGATGTTCTTCTGGGAGAGGATGTCCAGATTCTCGTTCACAGCCTTTTCGGCGCTCTCGAAGGGCTGGTGGGTGCGCAGGGACATGGTGCGGCTGGAATAGACCAGCGTGTAGCCCGCGATGCCGGTCTTTTCGTGGTAGGCGCGGCAGAAACCGCCGTCGATGACCACGAGGCGTCCACCGCCCTTGATGGGGCTCTCGCCCTTCTTCTCCTGCACGGGGACATGGCCGTTGACGATGTGGCTGGTGCCGGGCAGGCCGAACTCGGCGAGGATGCTGCGGCAGACAGCTTCCTCATTATACCATGTATAATAGGGGTCCTTTACCTCGGTGTGGGTGGAAGCGTCTTCGACATACAGCCGCTCGAAGGTGGTCATGGCGCTGCGGCCATACAGGGGCGACAGCTTGCCGCACCACAGATACCACAGGAAATCCTGTCCGCTCTGGCGGGCGGCGCTGCCCTCGGGGGCGAAGTAGCCTCGGCGGGCGCGCTCGTCGCAATAGTCCATGAGGCGCGGCCCGAGTAGGCGTGGCCCTCGAACCGCTCCACAGCGAAGGTGCCTTTCTTAGTCATCGGCACAGCGCCGTGGTAGAGCAGGTTGCCGTTCTCGATGTGGTAGACACTGCCCTTGGCGTATAGGAACTCGACGTGCTGCTGTAATTTCTCACTCTGGCGGAAGGACTGCACCAGCTTTTGCAGCACCACCTTCTCGTCGCTGTTCAGCGCGGTGGGGTCGGCGGGGTCTACCGTCGGGAAAGACGTATCCCGCAGGGGGTACTCCCTGCCGCCCACCATGACGGTCCCCTTCTCCCAGTTGATGCGGCGCAGGAAGTCGCGGTCCTGCATCTTGAAATCCGGGTTGCGGTCGATGACCTGACACTCGAGCTTGAGCATCAGGATGGTGATGGCCTTATGCATGACGGCGCAGCGATGGAGCATACCGGGGGTGTAGGGGCCGCGGGCGGTGTCGGTGTGAGGCATCCAGATGGTCAAGTCGTCGTCGCCGTAGAACTGCTCGGCCATCCGCTGCAGGTGGCGGAGGTTGATGCCGTAGCAGTCCTCCACCATGCCGTGGTTGTGGTAAGAGAGGGTGGTCTTCAGCACCGTGCAGATGCAGATGGGACTGCCGGCCGCCGCGCCCATCCAGACCACGTCGTGGTTGCCCCACTGGATGTCCACATCGTGGTGGCGCATCAGCAGGTCAAGGATGACGTCGGGGCGGGGGCCGCGGTCGAACAGGTCGCCCACGATGTGGAGCTTGTCCACGGCCAGACGCTTGATGAGCTCACAGAGACGGACGATGAACTTATCGGCGCGGCCATTCTCGATGATGCTGCCGACGATCTGGCCGTAGTAGAGGTCTTTGTCGTGGTCCTCGAAGTGGGCGTGGAGCAGCTCATCCAGAATGTAACCGCAGCTGGACGGCAGGCAGGCCCGGACATGCTCCCGGGTGTGCTTGGAAGAGACGAGGCGGCAGATGTCGATGAGCCGCAGCAGCGTTTCACTGTACCACTGTTCCAGCGCTTCCTCGTCGGCGCAGCGCTCCTTGAGCTGGGGCAGCTTCTCGTTCGGATAATAGATCAGAGTCGCCAGCTCGGCCCGCGTCCCCTCCGGCACGGTATCCCCCAGCACAATGTCTACCTTTTCGCGGATGACGCCGGAAGCGGAGTTCAGGATATGTACGAACGCCTCGTTCTCACCGTGCAGGTCGCTCATGAAGTGCTCGGTGCCTTTGGGCAGCTTGAGCAGTGCCTGTGTGCTGATGATCTCGCTGGCGGCCGCTGCCTGCGAGGGGTAGTCCCGGGCCAGAAGGCTCAGATATTTCAGGTTGTCCCGGATCTCTTCGGTCTCTGTACGCATGGTGTCCTCCAAATCATGTAGTATTCTTGCATGACATGCAATATTCAATCTTAGTATACCACTTCCAGGGGCAAAAATGATATAATAGCCTCGGATAATTTAATATGATTCTTTCTCATAGGAGTTGGACAATATGTCTAAAAACATTTCCACAACGCCGCCTGTCTCCTGTACCCTCTGCCCCCGCCGCTGCGGCGCAGACCGTGCCGCCGGGCCAGGCACGAGGTTTCTGCGGGGCGGGTCCGGCACCCGTGGGCGAAAGCCCGGCCCGCCGCCTG
>ENA-OQCN01001467-OQCN01001467.1-human-gut-metagenome-genome-assembly--contig:-NODE-1467-length-11643-cov-6.238277_pt1 | contig 11643 bp, 10 predicted proteins | sample MGYA00242497_ERZ504576 | MGnify/ENA primary metagenome ERZ504576 (study PRJEB26092, sample SAMD00036296) | human gut metagenome | host: Homo sapiens | study: EMG produced TPA metagenomics assembly of...
CATCAATATCGTTGTCCTTCTGTTCCCTGATAAATTCTCTTTCCACCTCCGGCCCGTCGATCTCTTCCGTATTGCAGATGATCATATGAACGTTGTTCTCTGCCGCAGCTGCTTCATTCCCTTGATCAGGGCATCCCAGCGTTTGTCACCGGACTCCGGAAGAATCACGGCAATCCGGGGCTCTGCTACGTTCTGATCGAAAATTTTCCATACAAAGAATACTGCCAGCAGCAGCAAAAGAAACTCAATTATAAGAAATTTCATTCTGTTCTTTTTCATCTGCCCGGTCTCCTTTGTATGTATTTTTGTAATTCCAATGCTTCTGCGTTTTCCGGTGCATATGGGATTGCCGGAATACGGATCGTAACCCTTGTTCCTTCGTCCGGTTCACTTTCTATGGAAAGTCCGTATTCTTCTCCAAACATCAGCCGGATTCTGGAATGCACATTGATCACACCCACGCCGGAACCGTGCTTCGGAACCTTGCTGTTATCCGTCAGAATATTTTCCAGGACTTCTTCCCGCATGCCCATCCCATTGTCTTCGATGGTGATCAGAATGTCCTCGTCTTTCTTTTTTCCGCTGACGATGATCATGCCGCCATCATCCTCATCCATATTGCCAACGCCATAATAGATGGCATTTTCCAGGATAGGCTGGATCACCAGCTTTACAATGCAGTAGTTTTCAATCTCTTCCTCAATCCGGAATTCTGTTTTAAATCGCTCTTTGTACCGGGCCAGCTGGATATTCATATAGCTTCTGCTGTGCTGCAGCTCATCCTTAATGGGAATGATGGTCTTACCCCGTGACAGACTGACACGAAGTAATTTTGCCAGTTCGGAAATCATACGAACCGCTGCTTCATTTTCCTGGGCTTCCACCATCCATGTGATGGACTCCAGTGTATTATACAGAAAATGGGGGTTGATCTGGCTTTGCAGGGCATCCAGTTCACTTTTTCTTCGTTCATTTTGCTGCCGGATGATCTCGTCCATCAGTTTTTCGATCTGTTCATAGGACTTCTGCACAGAATGTCCCAGATGGCGGATCTCCGAGGAGCCGCCGATATAGATATCCGGTTTTCCTCCTGCCTCATGGGCCTTGACGGAAGCATCCAGCTCCCGGATCGGTTTGGATATCTTCCGGGAAACCAGCTGATTTCCCTCCAAAAGCATGACCAGAAGAACCAGAATCGTGGCAAATACATAGTAACGGAAGTTCTTGTAGTTTGCCGCCTGCACGCTCTCTGGCACAACACCGATCATCTTCCAGCCTGTATAGGCTACGCTGCCGACGATCACGGTCTCGTTCTGACCGCCGGAACGGATCTCGTAGGTTCCGTCCTCGTATTTTGCCGCGTCCAGACTGTTTTCTTCAAATAATCCGCGGTTTAACTCCGTTCCCCGTGGATGATAGATCATCTCTCCGTCCTGACTGGTCAGATAATAGTAGATTCCGCCGGAACAGTCATTGATCTGCTTCATCACGTCCCTGATCACAGAATATTTCATATCCAGTAAAAGAATACCGGTTTCCGGTGTCTCTCCCTTGTTGACATCTACATACCTGCTCAGGGAAACTACCCATTGGTACCGATAAGAGCCGTCCTCAAACAGCTCCTGGATATGCGGTGTGGAAAAGTGTATATTTTCAATGGCATCTTCCGCATTTTTATACCATTCCTGCGTCTGCACCTTCACATTTTTCTTTTCTGCCGCCACCGGCTCCGATGCAATCAGATTTCCTTTGGGGTCATACAAAGCCAGGCTCTGAATCTTATCGGAGTTGGTCTCATAGAGCAGACTGAACTGCTCCGAGAATTCCCGGCTGGATATATCAAACTGCTGGACTACGTTGTAGTTTGCCCCGTTCAGGATCTGCCGGATATCCAGCAGGTCTGCATCTAACCGGTCCACGGTAGCCTCTACAGTAGCTTCCGTGTTGTCCACTGCTGTTTTTTCCAATGCCAGCTTGAATCGATGGTAAAGCAGCAATCCCATTACAATGATCGTAACCAGTGAAATCGCCATAAGGACAGACAGGATAATCGACTGTATGTTAAATACGATGTTCTTCCGGGAATCCGGCTTTCTTTTTCTATCTTTCATGTATTTTCCCTTTCACCTGTTCCCTATTTTCCGGAAGCTCTGTATTTGGAAGGGGAAACACCGAATTTCTTTTTGAATACATAGCTGAAGTAGTTCGCATCCTGATATCCCACTTTTTCTGCGATCTTATAGCTTTTTTCATCGGTGTTCAGCACCATTTCTTCTGCCCGGTCCATTCGGTAATCGGTAAGATAGGAGACAAAGGACTGACCGGTCTCCTTTTTAAAGATGGACGAAAAGTAAGAATTGGACACCCCAAGATCTGCGCACACATCATCCAGCGAGAGCGCCGGTTCCATATATCTGTCTTTTACGATGTTCTGCGCATCGGTGATGATCCGTCTGGAGGTACTGTTTCTGGTACTTCTCAGTTTTTCGCTGATCGCCATAGACATATTGATGATCCAGTTTGTCATAGAGCTTTCATCCAGCTGAGTCACTCTTTCGTAAAGATTCTGTACATTTCCGGAAATTCATTGAAATCCATGGAATTATTGGCACAAAATTTGAAAAAGCCGCTGACAATCTCCATGGTGGCCAGATTGTACTGGCTGATGGTGGCTGCATTCTTATGGAGCTTTTCTGTCTCTTTGATGGCTTCTTTCCGGATCTTTTCCTGATCCCCTACATGGATGGCACGAAACAGCTCCTGCATCTTTGTTTCTTCTAAGGGAACCGCCTTTTTTGACTCTTTGGGAACGATCTCTGCGATATTGATGGCTCGTTTCGTTCCGTACAGGACACGGTAGGATACCGCCTCTCTGGCTCCCTCGTAGGAAATACTGATATCGTACAGATTGTTGCAGACGGTTCCGACCCCTGCGGTAACCGCCGCCCCCATAATTCTCCATGCCCAGCGGCAGAACCGGTCACACTTGTCCGTCAATTGAGCTATCTCATCTTCTGAATGGAGTTCCATAATCAGAATGGTATTACCCATATAGATGAATTCCTGGCAATTACAGTTCTCCATCAGCCGCTGTTTGATCTCCCGTTCCACAGACATGGATAATAATAAGGGATTCATCCCATCCGGCACATCATTTTCCGAGGTATGAAAGATAATACAGCAAAACAAAGGTCCCTTCATATCCACCTGATAATCCAAAAGGAATCGTTCATAGTCCTCTTCTCTGACTCTTCCTTCAATCAGGGAAATGAAGAAATTGGACTGCAGCTTTGGTAATACCTCCTGGAAATAGTCTTCCAGTTTTTTTACATTTAACTTTTCTTCCCGTTCCCTGTCCAGTGTGGTTTTCAGCTTCATCAGGCTTTCTGACAGCTCGGTGGCGCTGATGGGTTTCAGCATATATTCCTTAATTTCCAGATGGACGGCCTCTTTTGCATATTCGAATTCATCAAAACCGGTGCAAAGCATAATGTAAATATTGGGATAGTCCTGGTTCAGCTTTCTTGCCAGCTCCAGTCCATCCATATAAGGCATCTTAATGTCCGTCAGCACCACATCAGGCTGAAGCTTTTCTACCAGCTCCAGAGCCTTCACGCCGTTGGTGGCACTTCCCACTACGTCAAATCCCAGATCATTCCAGCGGATCTTTTTTTCATAACATCGATGACCTCTACTTCATCATCGACAAGAATCACTTTATATTGTTCCATTCTTATCCTCCTGTTTTGCGGAGCATATTATTGTTCCTTTATTATAGCAGAAGATTGCTCTCTGCTGAATGAATAGTTACAAAAATTTTGTAATTATTCAGAGCCCCATCTCGATTCCGCTTACGCTGCATCTCGATGTTGCTTCTCGCCATATGAAATTCCAGAAAAATAGCTCATTCATGTAAACATGATTCGCGATTTTTCTTCCATTTCGCATGGCTCTGAATAGTTACAAATTTTGCCAAAACAGAACAAAAGACCGCCCTGGTCATCCATCGGACGACCGGGCTGTCTTATATTCTATCTGTTTATGAAGATGTTGGAATCAAAAGTTTTTCTGACCCCTTTGATACCAGATTGCTACGTGCTTTGCACTCCTGGTATCTTTATGAATGTCTCATTATTTTTTCTGTACATATTTCAGACAGTCAAGTGTTACGGCTGCCAGAATAATGATACCTTCGAAGATGAACTGAAGGTTGGTATCAATACCCAGAATCGTCAGGGCATATGTCAGGGAGGTAAAGATCAGTACACCGGTTACAACTCCGGAGATCTTACCGATACCACCGGTAAAGGATACACCACCAACTACGCAGGCTGCGATGGCATCCATATCCCATCCCTGTCCGTAAGCTGCACTACCGGAACCAACCATACGGTTACATTCCAGCCAGGAACCGAAGCCATACAGGATACCTGCCAGCATAAATGCTCCCATTGTTACTTTAAATACAGAGATACCGGATACTGCTGCCGCTTCCGGGTTTCCACCTACCGCATACAGGTTTTTGCCAAACGTTGTTTTGTTCCAGATAAACCATACAATGGCAACTGCTGCAACAGCCCACAGAATGATGGTCGGGAATTTTCCGATCTGCGGAATGAAGGTATTCGGGATGGCAGAATCAATCGCACCGAAGGATACACCCTTGGTCGCATAGGTAACCAGACCGAAGATGATCAGCATGTTCGCCATGGTAGAGATAAACGGATGCATTTTGAATCTCGCCATGAAGAATCCGGCAATCATGGCAAATGCTGTCGTAAGGATTACACACATTAACAGTGCAAACAGTGCTTTCGCTGTAGCAGGCATAGCGGAGAAGTCAAATACATGTCCGAATACGGCACCTGTATTGATTCCGTTATGCATGATGATGGTTGCTGTAACCATACCCATACCAACCATACGTCCCACGGAAAGGTCGGTACCTGTTAACAGGATCAGACCGGCAACACCAAGTGCAAGGAACATACGCGGGGATGCCTGCTGTAAGATATTCAGGATGTTGGTAACAGTCAGCAGCTGTGTATTTTTAACGATCGGTGTGATGATACACAGTGCGATGAAGATCAGAATGATTACGATATACAGACCGTTTTTGTACAGGAACTGAGATAAATCGAAGGTATATCTGTAATTTTCCAGTTTCTGTATTCTCTGCTGCTGGAATGTGAATTTGGACGCTCTCAGCAGGTCGATCAGATGATATTTATGCATGAATGCTTCATGTCTTCTGTCCTTGATTTCCTGGAGCTTTGATTCATGAGCCATCTGTGCGTCAAACAGTTTGTTTTTGAGCACGTATTTCTCGGCCTTGATCTCTTCTGCATCCTTCAGAGAAGCAATCTTTTTCTGATGCTCGCTCTTCAGATCTGCTTTGATCTTCTCGTATCTGCTGTTTTCTTCTGCTTTTGCAGCTTTGCAGCTTTTGTTTACTACATCGTAATAATCCTTTTTGTAATGCGCAGCCAGATAGCCTTCTGCCTCTGCGACCAGCTTTTTAATTTCTTCTTTGTTGTCTGCCTCTACTTTTTTTTGCATTTTCCAGCTCTTTTTTTGCTGTTTTCAATGATCTTATCTCTCTGTGTTGCGGATAAGTTCTTGTTTTCTTTTGCGATCGCGATCTGTTTTTTCAGATCGCTCACTTTGTCAAAGCCGTCTGCACGTAATGCATCGATTTTTTTCTGGATTTCTTCCACATATTCATCGATCGGCTTCAAAAGCTTTGCTTCTTCTTCCGACGAAATAATAACGCTGTTTTCTGCCATTTCCAATTTTCCTCCTGTTACAGGTATTTAGCACTGAGTCTCAATAATTCTTCCTGGTTTGTTTCTTTGGTATTTACGATTCCGGCCAGACGTCCGTTAGACATAACACCGATTCGGTTGGTAATACCAAGAATCTCCGGCATTTCGGAAGAAACAACGATGATTGTTTTTCCCTGTTTCGCCATATTGATAATCAGTTCATAAATTTCATATTTTGCTCCAACATCAATTCCTCGTGTCGGGTCATCCATCATGAATACGCTCGGTGAACGCTCCAGCCATTTACCAAAGATGACCTTCTGCTGATTACCACCGGAAAGGTTGGCGATCATATCATCCGGTCCCATACATTTTGTATGCATGATCTTGATTTCTTCAGCCGTTGCACGCACCATCTTGTCATGTGATAATGCGACTCCGCTCTTATAATGCTTCATATTCGCAATGGTAGTATTGAATGTAATATCGCCCTTCAGGAACAGACCATTGGCTTTTCTTTCCTCTGTAATCAGAGCAAATCCGTGATCCATAGCATCTTTCGGGGAGGAGAAGTTCAGTACTTTTCCATCATATACGATATTTCCTTCTGCTCTTGTACGAATTCCGAAGATTGTCTCCAGAAGTTCGGTACGACCGGCACCGACCAGACCATAGAATCCGAAAATTTCTCCTTTTTTAATATCAAAAGAAATATTCTGCAGTTTCGGTGCATATTTTGTTGATATATTCTGTACGGAGAGAATGGTTTCTCCCGGTGTGTTGTCCACAGGCGGAAATCTGTTGTCCAGAGAACGTCCAACCATGGCGGCGATCAGTTCGTTCATATCCGTTTCTTTACTTGGCTTGGTCATGACCAGGCTTCCGTCTCGCAGTACGGATATTTCGTCACAGATTTCAAATATTTCATCCATTTTATGTGAAATGTAGATCAGGGCAATTCCCTGTGCCTTCAGCTGACGCATCATCTTAAAGAGCTTTTCAACCTCCGGTGCAGTCAGGGATGATGTAGGTTCATCCAGTACAATGACTTTGGAATGATAGGAAATCGCTTTTGCGATCTCACACATCTGCCTCTGAGATACAGACATTTTCTTCATTGGCTGCGTCAGATCAACTGTAATTCCCAGCTTTCTGAACAGGTCTGATGTTTCTTTTTTCATTCTTCCTTCGTCGATCACTCCAACGGAATTCTTTGGGTATCTTCCAAGGAACATGTTATCTACAACACTTCTTTCAAGACACTGGTTCAACTCCTGGTGTACCATTGCCACTCCGTTTTCCAGTGCATCCTTCGGGCCGGAGAAATTCACTTCTTTTCCGTCCAATACGATGGTTCCTTCATCTTTCTGATAGGTTCCAAAGAGGCATTTCATCATTGTCGATTTTCCGGCACCGTTTTCACCCATCAGTCCCATAATGGTTCCAGGTTTGACATTCATGCTGATATGTTTCAGAACCTTATTTCTACCGAACGATTTGCTCATGCCGTTAATCGATAAGATATATTTATTCTTATCTTCTGTCATAGCTGCGCTTCCTTTTCTTAGTAAAGAAGGGTATCATTGCTGACACCCCTCTATAATTTCATTCATTTACGGTAACGATTCAGAAACCTCATCTCGATTTCGCATGGCTCTGAATCGTTGCCATTTACACTTTTATTCTGTCTCTAAATTATTTGGAGAGAAGTGATGTATATGCTGCTGCATTATCGGTCTTAACCATGTTAATTGCAAAAGCATCATACTCGCTCGGGTTTCCAAGACGGTTTGTGATATTGGACTCTGTCTGTCCGTCTCCACCGATGTAATCTACCTTCAGGTTCAGCAGATCATCATATTTCTCCAGCAGTGGCTGATAGGTAGAGCTCAGGAAGTTATCCGATGCGTTGTAGATATTCAGCCATACTTTTTTGGATGGGCTCTTGCTTTCATCCAGCTGTTTTGCAACTTTATCGTAAACTTTTGTGGAATCTGTGAAATCGTTGTAGTTATCGGCTGTTACAGCAATATTTAATGCGTAGTAAGATCTCTCTTCTTCGCTGTATCTGTAATCTTCACCCTCTGTCAGGCAGTTGCCGGCTTCATCTGCTGTACCGATACCGGTATCAATGTCTACACCGTCCAGTGCGTTACGCAGAACTCTCAGTGTCAGGTAAGCCTGAACGTCTGCATGCTGAGAAATTGTTCCGCCATATCCTTCACCGATTGCTGCTACAGCATCGCTGTTTGCATCGTAACCGAAGGTAGGAACTTTGTTGTCTTTTGCCCATGCATTGAACATTGACATTCCCATACCATCGTTATTGGAAACTACAACATCGATCTGATCACCGAAGGAAGCTGTCCATGTTCCGATCGCGTTACCAGCTGTTGCAGCATCCCATGTTGCACCTGCTGAGTTTTTCATTTCCTGAGAAGCCAGCTCACGGATGGTATATGTTTTTCCGTCTACATCCAGAGTTGCATCCTGCACAACCTTTGCTTTTCCGTCTACGTTTGTTCCGGCCGGTGTAGAATCTACTCCGCCGTCTGCATCTACACCTGTTCCAAGTGCGGAACGAACACCACGTGTACGGGCGATAGAATCGTTATGTCCGATATCACCGATTGCCAGAACATATCCGATTACGCCGTCACCGTTTCTGTCGATCGTGTCTGCGTTTTTCTTGATGTAATCCAGAACCATCTGTCCCTGCAGTTCAGCACCCTGGTTTGCATCGAAACCTACATAATAAGTATTTCCGTTGAAGTTCAGAGCATCTTTGTCCAGTTCGCCGGTAGCACTGCTGGATGGCTGACGGTTGAACCAGCACAGAGGTTTGTCCTTGTTTTCTACGCTTCCGCCCGTTGATGCCGTAGAATCTGCTGTTTCTGTTTTCTGGGTAGAATCTTTAGACTCTGATGTGGATCCTCCACAACCAGCCATGGATACTGCCATAGCTACTGCCATAATTGCTGCTAATGCTTTTCTTTTCATTTTCATTCCTCCCGTTTGGTGATTTTGCTAGATTCGCTTCGTTCCTAGCTGATGAATTCATTATAATCACAAGAGGCCTAAAAAAAAATAGAATATTTTTGGATTAGTTATTGAAATTTTTGGTTATTTCTTGTCGTAATTCCCCAAAACTCCAAGAATCATGCAAAAAAGCAGTCCCACAGAGCGCAAATTACCGCATGACAGATTTTTGTCGTACCTCGGGTACGCCTTCCCATCTGTTTCCTGTAGTTTGCGTTCTGCAGCACTGCTTTTTTTGTATTATTTCTTACTTATGCTTTAAGCGGGGTAAGAGATCTAAAATCCTCTTGCAGGCGAGACTGCATCAGCTTTCTGACGTTTTAGCATCTTTATATTTTCGTATCAGAATCATATAGCTTATGATCAGTAAAACAGCCGCACTGCTCCATGCACAGATCTCGGCATAGTATATTCCCTCTTCGCCGATCCATTTCGGCAGCAGCAGCGCAACGCTGACACGCATCACAAATTCTGCAATGCCGCTGGCAAGCGGAATCAAAGTATTGCCCAGCCCCTGGATCGCGGAACGATACACATGCAGCAAATACAGTATCCACAAAAAGACAGCCATGATAAACAAATACTTATATGCAATATCTAATACCTGTCGGATCTGCTCCGGTTCACCGGATACAAACAGAGACAATATATTACGCCCAATCAGCACCATCATACCGGAAATGAAAACAGAAGTGAGCACTGCCATATACGTACCGCTGCGCACACCTTTTCGGATTCTCTGATATTTCTTTGCGCCAAGATTCTGCCCTACATACGTTGTAATCGCATATCCATAGGAAACGGCTGCCATCTCCAAAATTCCATACAGCTTGTTCGTTGCCGTAAATCCGGCTACAAACAGAAAGCCAAAGCCATTGATCACATACTGCACCGTAAGTCCTCCCACAGAAATGATCACGTTCTGTATGGCAAGAGGAGTCCCCAGCTTCAAAAGCCGCAGACTCATAGACGGCTGCCTGTAAAAATCCTCCTTTTCCAGTCGGATATCCCTGATTTTCCGTAATACAAGCAGACAGTACAAGGCTGAAAATCCCTGTGCAATAACGGTCGCTATGGCTGCTCCGGCTACGCCCCAGCCAAAAACTGCCACAAACAGCAAGTCAAGTCCCACATTGATCACTGCTGCCACGGTCATTGCAATCAATGGAGATCTGCTGTTTCCAAGTGCCCTCAGGATCGCCGCAAAGATATTATAGGCAGCTATAATCGGGACTCCCGCAAAAATCAGCCGTAAATATAGCATCGTCAGATCAATAACATTATCCGGTGTCTGCAAAAATAAAAGAACGTGATAAACTGCTCCTTCACTTACTGCGAGTACAATCACAGACAGTAATGCTGTCATAATATAGCTTTTCGCCACCGCACATTTCAGATTTTCCTTTTCCCCTGCTCCATAGTACTGCGATACAAGAATCGAAAAGCCCTGTGTGATACCTGTCATGATGCCCAGCACCAGCCAGACCAGCCAGTCTCCGGCGCCTACTGCCGCCAACGCTTCTACTCCTACCACCTGGCCAACAATCATGGTGTCCGCCATCGTATAAAACTGCTGGAAAATATTTCCGAGCATCAGTGGTATGGCAAACGTTATGATCAGTTTTCCGGGGGATCCCGCAGTCATATTCTTTTCATTTGTTCCCATAAGATTAAGAATCTCCTTTTCTCTCTTTCTCCTCCTGCCCGCTATTTTACATGGGACCCTTGCAAAACACAATTCTATTTTTTCACAAAGTTTTTCCGATATTTTTGGTGGCTATTACTTTCTTTTTCCGAAGAGAAGCCAGAGCGTGTCTGAAAAATCATTTCCGCAATCAGGAAGAATCAACCGATTGTATCGTAATGCACAGGAGGCAGCGCTATGAGAGAGGTAAAAAGAGATTTTCCTTGGTTTTCCATTACAGAGTATGAAAAAGAAGCAGCGTATTTGAGACGCAGACATAAGCAAATTTTCCACTCATCGAGTGGAAATTTTACAATACCTAAACTACTTCTTGAATTTATATTTTCCTTTTCCGTGACCGGATACTGGTTCAATAATATCTGCCTGCACCAAATTGGAAAGATGTTTTGAAGCACCTGATGATCATTGTTTTCATCAGATTATTATCGCTTGTAAAAGAAGATTTATAATCTACAATCTTTGCAAAAAAACTGCGACATTTTTACACGTTTTCCAATCAAAAACCTGTTTTTGTCTTGGGATAATCTCCCATAGCTTCATTTCAAAAGAATTATCACTTAATCTCTGTAAACAAGCCACTCTGCATCAGAGCAAATACCGATGCAGAACCAACAAAGCCACAGCCTATCATTACTGCTTTTTTTGAATTAATCACTTTCTTCTTCGTAATAATCTCATCTCCTTAATAATTCTCTTCATGTACTTCAAAATAGCTCTGTGGATGATTACATACCGGACATACTTCAGGCGCCTTAGTTCCTACCACAATATGTCCGCAGTTACGGCATTCCCATACCTTAACTTCGCTCTTTTCAAATACCTGTGAAGTTTCAATATTCTTAAGAAGTGCACGATATCTTTCCTCATGGTGCTTCTCAATCTCACCTACTGCCCTGAATTTTGCTGCAAGCTCAGGGAATCCTTCTTCCTCAGCTGTTTTAGCAAAGCCATCATACATATCTGTCCACTCATAATTTTCGCCTTCTGCCGCTGCCACCAGGTTTTCCTTTGTATCACCAATTCCTGCTAATTCCTTGAACCACATCTTTGCATGTTCTTTCTCATTATCTGCAGTCTTTAAAAACAATGCTGACATCTGCTCGTAACCTTCCTTTTTCGCTACAGAAGCAAAAT
>ENA-OQCN01001468-OQCN01001468.1-human-gut-metagenome-genome-assembly--contig:-NODE-1468-length-11642-cov-2.512028_pt1 | contig 11642 bp, 16 predicted proteins | sample MGYA00242497_ERZ504576 | MGnify/ENA primary metagenome ERZ504576 (study PRJEB26092, sample SAMD00036296) | human gut metagenome | host: Homo sapiens | study: EMG produced TPA metagenomics assembly of...
GCAGGAATTCGGGCGTGGAGCTGCTGTAACCCTTGACAAACCCTGCCGATTGTGATATTATATTAGAGTTCCCGCTAGTATAGCACAATTGGCAGTGCAGCTGATTTGTAATCAGCAGGTTGCAGGTTCGATTCCTGTTACTAGCTCCACTTAAAAAGCGCGTTAGCAAATCCACTTTGCTACGCGCTTTTTTCTTGATTTTGTATGTCTTTTTGCGTCCTAAACAGTAAAAAACAGGTCGTAAACAAGTTGTAAACGCAGTAGAATCGCATAACGCGGAGTCAGGGTTGAACTCAGGAATGCTTCTGTACATAAAGCTGATGGATTGTTCTTGAGGAATATTTAGAGAAGCTTTTCCTTATTGCACCCTACTCTATATACTCCTAAAAAACGCCGGTAGGCGTGATGCTTACCGGGCGTTTTGCTTTGCTGTTTAAGTGTTTGCCAGTGCCGTCTGCAGAGCGCAGTAATTCTCCAGTGTCAGCTGCTCGGGGCGGGAAGCTCATCAAGACCGGCGGCTGCAGGGCGGAGATGACCTGCGCTTGGGCAGGTGCAGGCCGTTGGCGATGGCGTTGGCGGCGGTCTGCGGCGCTGGGAGAAGGGCGGCGCGAATCAGCGCGAAGAAGGCGGCTTCGTCGCCGTTCGGCACGGTTACGGCGGGCTTCTCCCTCACATCCAGGCGGATGACGCGCTTGTCACCTTAGGGGCGGGGGTAAAAGCTGCCGGGCTGGACGCTGAACAACAGCTTCGGCTCGGCGTAATAGGCCACGGCGTAGCTGATTGCACCCGCATCCCGCGTACCGGGGGCGGCGCAGAGGCGCTGTGCGGCCTCCTTCTGCACCATTACGGTGATGTTCCGAATAGGCAGCTTTTCCTCCAGCAGGCGCATCAGAATCGGGCTGGTGATGTAGTACGGCAGGTTGGCACAGACGGCGACGGGCTTGCCGCCGAACTCCTCGGCCAGCAGAGCCTTCAGATCGACCTTCAGCACGTCGTTCAGGACGAGCTTGAAGTTGTCGTAGTCGGCCATCGTCTCTTCCAGCAGCGGCGGCAGACGCTTGTCGACCTCGATGGAGACGACATTGTCCGCACGCTTGCAAAGCTGCTCGGTCAGCACGCCGATGCCGGGGCCGACCTCAAGTGCGCCCCAGCCGGGGCCGATACCGGCGGCCTCCGCAATGCGGGGGCAGATGCCGGGGTTGATGATGAAATTCTGGCCGAAGCCTTGGACAGGGCAAAGTCATACCGTGCGCAGAGGTCACGGATGGTGGACAGGTCAGTCAATGTGGGCACGGCGGACGTCCTTTCCGAGTCAATAAAAATCAGTTCTGCCCGGCCAGTGCCGTGGCCGCGTTGACGGCCTTGCTGATCTGCGGGTCAGTATCAAGTGTGTAATCGTAGTAGGCGTTCTGCTCGTCGACGGAGAGCGCGGCGTCAATGTCGGGGCGCAGGCCCTCCTCATTCCAGGTCTGATCCTCGTTATCGAGCAGCAAGCCCACCGTGATGTAAGCGGCGGAGCGTCGGAGAAGCTCTGGGCGTCGCTCAGAACGACGCCCTTACCCGCAGTTTTGGTGCCGACGAGCGTCGCACCGGCCATCTTGCGCAGGGCATTGGCGAACAGCTCGGCGCTGCCCGCGGTGGAGCCGTTGACAAGGCAGACAATCGGAACGTTGATCTCGGTCTCATCGGACATGCGCAGCACGGTCACATTGCCGTCCCTGTCCTGCTGCTTGGCGATCTCACCGGAGGGCACACAGTAATCCGCGGCCACAAGGGCGGCGTTCAGGTTCTCGCCGGTGTTGTCGCGCAGGTCAAAGACAAGGCTGTTCGCTCCCTGCTGCAGCAGCTCATCCACAGCAGCCTTGAACTCGCTGGCCGTGCCGGAGGTGAAGGCGTCAATGCGGATGTACCCGCAGGTGTCCGCGACCATCTGACAGGTGTAGATGGAGGGTGTTTTGTAGTTGGAGTGGACAAGATTCAGCTGCTGCTCCTGGCGATCCGGCGTCAGGTAGGTGATCGTGGTGGTCGTACCCTCCTCACCCAGCAGCTTGGAGGTCAGGCGTGCGGTGGAGGTGATGTTGCGCGTCGACTCATCGTTGATAGCGGTGATGAAGCCGCCGACCTGCATCCCGGCCTCTGCGGCGGGCGAGTTGTCATACAGGCGGATGATGCGGCGTAGCCGGAGGATGTGTCATTGACGACAGCGACGCCGATGCCGGTCAGTGTGCCCTTCTCCACAGACTGCTTCTCGCTGTATTCCTTGGCGGTGTAGTAGACGGCGTACTTGTCATTGATGCCGTTCATGTAGCCCGCAGCCAAGCGGTCATTCAGGGTGTCCTCGTCGATGGTGAAATACTCCCCTGCGCGGACAAAACGATCAATTTCGGACAGCTTGTTGTACTGGCGCTCCTTGTTTTTGACGCTGGACACTGTGGTGTTGAACATCTTCATGGACACGACCATGGTCAGCGAGAAGGTGACGGCCATTGCAATGATGGCAATGGTGGCCGCCACGCCAAGACTGATTTTTTTGCTCATGGGTCTGATGGCTCCTTACTGTGTTTGCGTTATGCCCCGTAGGCTAGTGAGAAAAATACCGTAGAGAAAAGGCTGAGTATCATCAGAACGGCGACTACAAGGCAGAAAATACGCACGGAGGTTTTGTGCTTCTGCGGCTTCATACAGATTCCCCTTTCGTTATGAGAGGTAGTTCATGACATTGACCAGGACGTTGTTGACCTTCATTTCCAGGTGCAGATGGTTGCCTGTGGAGTTGCCGGTGGAGCGACATAACCAAGAACCTCGCCCTTTTCCACGGGCTGGCCCACGCTGACAACGGGCGCGCTGTTCATGTGGGCGTACAGCGTCGAATAAGTATTGCCGTTGTCATCCTTGCCGTGGTAGACCTGCACGTAGTAGCCCCAGCTCCAGTGGTAGGCCGCAGCGGTGACGACACCGCCGGAGACGGCGTAGATTTCGGTGCCGCCCGGTGCGGCGTAATCGGTGCCGCGGTGGCCGTTGCCGCCGAAGTAGCAGGAGACGTACTTATAGGTGGCCAGCGGGCGGCCAAAGTCCAGCGAGCACTGGATGGACGCATTGCCGTAAGCCTGGTTGGCGGCGTTCAGCGCGGCGTCCAGCTCGGCAGCGGCCTTATCCACGGCCTTGTTGGCTTCGATCAGGGCAGCCTTGTTGGCTCGATCTCGGCATCCGCTGCGGAAATGTTGGCGTCGGTCTGGGAGATATTCTGGGCAAGCTCATTTGTCTTGCCGTCCAGCGCGGTCTTTTGGGTCTCCAGATCGGCCTGCGTGGCCTCCAGGTCCGCCTTGGCCTGCTCCAGCTCGGCGCGCTGCTGCTCCAGCTCGGCGTGTTCATTTTCAAGCTGTTGGCAGGTGTCCTCGTCCTTATTAACGATCTGATCCAATGTGGTGGCAAAGGTCAGCAGCTGATACAGGTTGGTGGCACTGGACAACAGTGCGATGGAGCCGCCGTCATTCAGACGCTGCATCGCACGCATACGATCTTTAAAGTCCGCCCAGCGCTGGTCGTATTCGGCCTGCTTCTGGTCGACCTCCTGCTGCTTCCGGTCAATCTCGTCCTGCTTGTTGACGATTTCCTCATCCAAAGAACCGATCTGCTCGGACAGGTTGCTGATCTGGCTTAAAATCAGTGCCTTCTGCTGCTCAAGCTGCGTTTTGAGAGCCTCAGCGTCGGCCTTGTTGCTCTGCGCGTCCTTGAGCTGCTGGTTGACCTTTTCCTGCTCAGACTGCAGTTCCTGCAGCTTCTGGCGCAGGTCGCTGACGCTGGAGGAGGCGGCCAGCGGCGTCATGACGGTGGAAAGCGTCATGCTCATGGCGACAGCCACGCTCAGCAGAAGCGAAATCAGCTTTTTGCCGTGTTTTACATGCTTCATGGTCTTATACGTTCCCTTTATCCCCTGTTATACATTCAGATGCTTGCGGATGCTGGTGGCGGTGCCGAGGCCGCAGAGCACGAAGCCCAGCAGCACAAAGCCGCCGACGATGTAGTACCAGACGCTTTCCAGCGGGACAAGCGTGCCGCCGAACATCTGCGAGAGGTTGGACGGATTCTCGGCATACCAGCGCAGAGTGCATAGTACGCGCCGCAGACGATGCCGGACGCAATGCCAGCCGAAATCAGGCCGGAGGTGACGCCCTCGACAAAGAAGGGAAAGCGGATGAAGCCGTTGGTCGCGCCGACGAGCTTCATAATGCCGATCTCCTTGCGGCGGTTAAAGACGGTGATTTTGATCGTGTTGTTGATGACGACGATGGAGACGATGGCCAGCACCGCGACCAGGCCGTAGCAGGCGTAGTTGATGACCTTCTGCAGGGACGTGAAGGTATCCGCCATAGCCAGCGGAGCCTTGACGCTGTAAACGCCGTCGATCTGCATGAGCTGGGCGGAGACTTCCTCAATGTTGTCGGGGTCGTCCACGGTCACGCGGTAGTTGGGAGTGAACGGGTTGTCATTGGCAAAGACCTGCTGCAGGTTTGTGTAATCCTTCAGCATATCGCTGTAGGTCGCCAGAACGTCCTCCGGCGACATATAGGTCACGCTCACAACGTGGGGCGTGCTGCGGATGGCCGCGTCGGCGGCGGCAATCTGCTCATCGGTGGCGACCTCGCTCTCGCCGGTGCCGCCCATGTAGACGACAGTCTCGTTCTGGTTGCCGATGTATTCGACCATGTGGTCAATGTTGATGCCCAGCAGCGAGGCTGCGCCGATCAGCAGCATGCAGACGGTCAGCACGCCCATGGAGGCAAAGGTCATCAGCCGGTTGGCGCGCAGATTGTGCAGGCCCTGGCCGACTAAGTAGATAAAACTGGAAAAACGCATGGTGTCCCCTCTTACTTACAAATCAGTCCTCGTCGTACTCGTAGTCGTCCTCTTCGCGCTCGGCCATGGCGGCAGCATAGCGGCGCGCGGCAGCAGGGTCAGCGGTGTCGGAGGCTACCATGCCGTTGGCCAGCGTGATGACGCGGTTGCCGTACTTGCGGGCCAGCTTGTGGACGAGCTCGTGCTCATGGGTGACGACGACGACGGTGATGTTGACCTTGTTGATGGCCTCAAACAGCTGCATGATGTCCATCGACATTTCGGGGTCGATGTTGCCGGTGGGCTCGTCCGCGATGATGAGCTTGGGGCCGTGGGCCAGCGCACGGGCAACGGCCACACGCTGCTGCTCGCCGCCGGAGAGTTCATCCGGCAGGCGGTCCATTTTGTCCTCCAGACCGACAAGGGAGAGTGCAAACGGTACGCGGTCCTTGATCTTTTTGGTCGAGATGTTCGTCACGCGCATGGCGAAGGCGACATTCTCATAGACGGTCATGGTGGGGATCAGGCGGAAATCCTGGAACACAACGCCCATCTGGCGGCGCAGGTAGGGCACCTTGCGGCGCTTGATGCGCGTTAAATCCTGCCCATTGATAAAGACCTTGCCCTCGGTGGGCTTCTCCTCCATCTGAATGAGCTTTAAAAACGTGGATTTGCCCGCGCCGGAATGGCCGAGGATAAAGACGAACTCGCCCTCGTCAATATGGATGTTGATGTCCTCCAGCGCGACGTTCTCATCGTTGTGGGTCTCGTAAGTTTTATATACATGTTCAAAATCGATCATTCGGGGTTCTCCTGCCGTGGTTTGGCTTTGCTGTTATGGTTACAGTCATACATATAATAGAATACCATGTCAGACCCCTGCGGTCAAGGTGCTTTGCGGCTATAAAAAGCAGGAAAATGGCGCTGCCTTGCGGTGCAGCGCCATTTGTGAAAGTTTTTTTAAAATCAATATTTGGCCGGGTTGGCGGACAGATATTTCTTGACCATCAGCGCCACCTTAAAGACGATGGCATCATCGAAGTTGCGCAGGTCAAGGCCGGTCAGCTTGCGGATCTTCTCAAGACGGTAGACCAGCGTGTTACGGTGAACGAACAGACCGCGGCTCGTCTCGGAGACGTTCAGGTTGTTCTCAAAGAAGCGCTGGATCGTGAACAGTGTCTCGGCATCGAGGGAGTCGATGCTCTCCTGCTTGAACACCTCGCGCAGGAATGCTTCGCAGAGCGTCGTAGCAGCTGGTAGATCAGGCGCGCAATGCCCAGATGGTCATAGCTGATGACCTGACGCTCGGTGTCAAACACCTTGCCGACCTCCATGGCAATCTGGCTTCCTTAAAGCTGGAGGCCAGGTCCTTGATGTTGCCGATGGGCGTACCGATGCCGACGACGGCCTTGATGTAATGGTCGCCCTGCAGTGTATCGACGATGGAGCAGCCAGCTTTTCCATATCGCGGGTGTTGTTGTCGGGCTTGATCTCCTTGACCAGGACGGTGTCGGTCTCGCTGATGTTAAAGACGAAGTCCTTCTGTTTGTCCGGGAAAAGACCGCTGACGACGTCGTAGGCGGAAATATCATTGCCGGAGGTCACGCGGATCAGCAGTACGACGCGCTGCACGTCGGAGACAAAGTGCAGCTCCCGCGCTTTGGCGTAGATGTCGCCGGGCAGGATGTTGTCGAGCACTACGTTCTTGATGAAGTTGGTCTTGTCGAATTTTTCGTCGTGGTACTGCTTGATGCTCTGCAGGCTGATGGAGAGCATGGCGGCGAACTGCTCGGCGGTAGTGTCAGTGCCTTCGACAAAGACGGCGTAATCATTGTGCTTGGCGTTGGAGAACTGATGGTAGGCATACCCATCGCGCACGAAAGCATCCCCGGCCGTCTGGCGGACAGCGGCCACGCCCTCGCGCACCTCACCGATCTGTCCCAGCTCAGAGCAGGAAATGACGGTGCCGGTCTCATCAATCACGCCGACGACACGATCCACTGCGTCCTTCATCTGGTAGACCACGTTCTGGAATACCCTGTTTGCCATAATATGTGACTCCCCTTTTAGCTGTTATTTAGACAGTCTGCACCGGTGTGCAGTGCGGGCTATGCGTGTTTGGCAAAATTGCCGTTTGGTAATCTGCCTGAAAACCAAAACATCATAATGTATATTTTACACAATCCGCTTGGCTTTTGCAACATATTTTCACGAAAATCGCAAGATTTTCTTGTACATTTTTCAAATCAGCACAAAAAATGTACCTGCCGGTGTTTTCCCGGCAGGTACAACGTCCGTCATTTTGACGATTTTTCCTCTTTTGTCTGGTTCATGGCACCGGTGCGCCCTCGACGACGCCGCGGCGCTGGAACACATAGGTGATGCTGCGGAAGAAAATCTTTACATCATTCCAGAACGTCACATGGGCGGCGTACTCACCGTCGTAGCGGGCTTTGACGTCAATCGGCAGCTCGTCGCGTCCGTTGACCTGCGCTAAGCCGGTCAGGCCCGGACGGATGTCGTTGGCGCGGACCTTGTCGCGCGCCTCGATCAGATCGTACTGGTTGTACAGTGCGGGGCGCGGGCCGATGACGCTCATCTGCCTGCCAGTATGTTGTAGATCTGCGGCAGCTCGTCCAGGCTCGTCTTGCGCAGGAAGGCACCGCTCCCGGTAATGTAGCTGTCCGCATCTTTCAAAAGGTGCGTGGGAACGTCGTGCGGGGTGTCGCCGCGCATCGTGCGGAACTTCAGGATGTTAAAGTGCGTTTTGCCCTTGCCGACGCGGCGCTGCTTGAAAAAGACCGGCCCCGGGGAGTCGAGCTTGATCCACAGCGCGACCAGCCCCATCGGAATTGCAAGAATGATCGTGGCTGCCAGCGAAAGGATAATGTCCAGCAGGCGCTTGCCGTAACGCTCGTACATAAATCAGCCCTCCTCGGCGGGATGCTCTGTCTCCCGGAGCTTCTGCGCAATCTCCTCCCGGGAGAAAAGCGCGGTGTTGCCGGTGGCGGCCACAACGGTGTGGTCGGCGCGCACGCGGCGGTTGGGGGTGGTAGGTCGGGACCATCTCCTGCAGAACGTCGACGACCTCGTCGCTGTTGTGCAGGGCAGAGTCCTTGAGCCGCTGCAGGTCGGTGTAGAATTTTTCCAGATCGATCTGCATGGGCGGCGCGATGAAGATTTTGTTGTGGGCGGTTTTGGCCATCTTGTCCTGCTCGGAGTCCATGAGCAGTTCCTCGTACAGCTTTTCGCCGGGGCGCAGACCGGTGACCTTGACCTGCATATTTACGCCTGGCTCGTAGCCGTAGAAGCGTATCAGGCGGTTGGCCAGATCCATGATCTTGACCGGCTCGCCCATGTCCAGCACGTAGATGCTGCCGCCCTTCGCCAGACCGCCGGCCTGCAGAACGAGCTGCGCAGCCTCGGTGATGGTCATAAAGTAGCGGACGATATCGGGATGCGTGATGGTCACGGGCCGCCGCGCTTGATCTGCTCCTCAAACAGCGGGATGACGCTGCCGTGGCTGCCCAGCACGTTTCCGAAGCGCACCGCAACGCAGGTCATCGACGTGGCCCGGGAGAAGGTCTGGATCAGCATCTCGCACAGCGCTTGGTGCAGCCCATGACGTTCGTCGGGTTGACAGCTTTGTCTGTAGAGAGCTGGACGAACCGCTCCACGCCGTGCTCGGCGGCGGAGGTCAGCAGGTTCTTGGTGCCAAAGACGTTGTTCTTGACGGCCTCGGCGGGCTGATCTCCATCAGCGGCACATGCTTGTGCGCCGCCGCGTGAAAGACGACGGACGGATGATAGGTGTCGAACACATCGTCCAGACGTGCTTTATCGCGGATGGAGCCGATGAGAGTGATAATAGGAGCCTCGGGGCCGTACTTGTTTTTCAGCTCGGTTTCCAGCTCATAGGCGCAGTTCTCGTAGATGTCAAAAATCAGCAGACGGCGGGGCTGGTAGCGCATGATCTGACGGCAAAGCTCGCTGCCGATGGAGCCGCCGCCGCCCGTGACGAGAACGATCTTGTCATGCAGGTACTCGGAGATCTGGCATTGTTCAGCTGGATCTCGTCGCGGGAGAGGAAGTCCGCCGTGTTCAGCTCACGGAAGCCCGCCGCCACAGGATTGCCGTTCTCGTCAACAGCCTGCGGGTCACTGATCATCCGCACGCGGCAGTGGGTGGAGTTGCAGAGGTTGATGATCTCGCTCAAACGGTCACCCTTGACCGTCGTGATGGCAATGACGATCTCGAGGATATGATATTTGCGCACCAGCTCCGGTATGTCGGAGATCGTGCCGCGCACCGGTACACCCTGCACGCGCAGGCCCTTTTTGGTCAGGTCGTCGTCAACGATGCAGACCGGGTTGCCGAAGCTCTGATTTTTCGTCTTGCAGAGGTTGACAGCCCACGCACCGGCGTTGCCGGCGCCGACAATGAGCAATGGCGTGTTGTCCTCCGGCTTGTTGGCCTTGGCGTTGCGCATCGTCAGGACCAGCCGCCACAGGAACCGTACGCCCGCTATGGCCGCCGTGTTGAATACCGCGCCGAAGATCAGCACCGCGCCGGAGATCGGGCGGCTGTGGTAGATCAGATCGAACAGCATGATGATGCCCGTCGCCAGCCCGGAAAGGCAGGTCAGGCGTGCAAGGTCGCGCATACCGGCGTACTCCCACATGATCTCATACAGTCCGCCGAACCAGAACACGATCATATAAATGGGCAGGACGTATAAGAGCATCGGGGCCATGGCGCGCAGTATCTCCACGCGGCGGTAGCGTCGCCGCTGTCAAAGCGCAGCATGACGGCCAGCCAGTAGCAAAGTACAATGAGCCCGCAGTCCAGCAGCATCAGTGCGATGCGGCGCGGAAGCCCTTTTATCAGTTGTTTTGAGACCTGTTGCATCGATTCCATCCTTACTATACGTTCTTCTATCTGAAAACGGGCACAATACGGCCCGGCAAAATTGTCATATAGACTATTATAACACAAAAAGGCCCCATTTGTCCTACTTTTGGGCAGACAAATGGGGCTAATGTTGTATAAAAATCGTGGTAAATTTTTGGTAAAACGGACGAAAGCGATTTACTCGACGGTCACGCTCTTGGCCAGATTGCGCGGCTTATCGACATCCAATCCCTTGGCGCAGCTGACGTAGTAGCCAGCAGCTGCAGCGGAATGACTGACAGGCTCGTGGCAAAGTGCGGGTCGGTCTTGGGCACATAGACCGTGAAGCCCGCAGTGTCCTCGATGCTGTAATTTCCGTAGGTGGTCAGGCCCATCAGGAAGGCACCGCGGCTCTTGACCTCGACCATGTTGGAAACGCTCTTTTCAAACAGGTCCGGCTGGGTCAGGATGCCGACGACCAGCGTTCCATTCTCGACCAGAGAAATCGGCCCGTGCTTCATCTCGCCCGCGGCGAACGCCTCGGAGTGGATGTAGCTGATCTCCTTAAATTTCAAACTGCCCTCGAGCGCGACGGCGTAGTCGAGGCCGCGGCCAATGAAGAAGGCGTCCTTGGCGTTTGCGTACTTGCTGGCAAACCACTGGATACGCTCCTTGTCGGCCAAGGTCTTTTCGATCTTCTCGGGCAGAGCTTCCAGCTCGGTGACGAGGTGCTCATACTGACCGTCCGCCAGCGTGCCGCGCACACGGGCAAACTCGGTAGCCAGCAGGTAGCAGGCCGCCAGCTGGGTGCTGTAGGCTTTGGTGGTAGCGACGGAGATTTCCGGGCCGGCCCAGGTGTACATTGTGGCGTCGGCCTCACGGGCGATGCTGGAGCCGACGACGTTCACAATGCCGATGGTGCGCACACCGCGCTCCTTGCACAGGCGCAGGGCGGCCAGCGTGTCGGCGGTCTCACCGCTCTGGCTGATGACCATAGCGAGTGCGTCCTTTTCGAGCACGGGATTGCGGTAACGGAACTCGCTGGCGACATCGACCTCGACGGGAATGCGGGCCAGGCTCTCAAACACATAGCGCGCGGCCATGCCGACATGGTAGGCGGAGCCGCAGCCGATGATGTAGAGACGATGGACATTCCTGATGGCCTCCTCGTCAAGGGCCAGCTCGGACAGGTCGATCTGGCCGTCCTTGAGGCGCGGGGAGATCGTATCGCGGACAGCGGCGGGCTGCTCGTAGATCTCCTTCATCATGAAGTGCTCGTAGCCGCCCTTCTCCGCGGCCTCGGCGTCCCACTCAATGGTGGTGGACTCGCGGGTGATGGGCTCCTTGTCGATGTTGAAGAACTCGATGGAGTCTGGGGTCAGGCGGGCAATCTCGAGATTGTCAATGTAGTAGACCGTGCGGGTGTACTTGAGCAGCGCAGGAACATCGGAGGCGATGATGGCACCGTCCTCGCACTTGCCGACGATGAGCGGGCTGTCCTTGCGCACTGCGTAGATGACGCCGGGCTCGTCGGCAAAGAGCACTCCCAGCGCGTAGGAGCCGCGGACATGCAGCATCATGCGGGTGATGGCGTCCAGTGCGTTGCCTGCGGACTCGCCCATGTAATAGTAGTCAAGCAGCTGGGCAACGACCTCGGTGTCGGTCTGGGAGACGAAGCTGAAGCCCTTGTTGATCAGACGCTCCTTGATCTCCTGATAGTTTTCAATGATTCCGTTGTGTACGACGGCAATCTTCTGGTCACGGGAATAATGCGGGTGTGCGTTGACGACGGACGGCTCGCCATGGGTCGCCCAGCGGGTATGGCCGATGCCGCAGCTGCCGGGGCACGGCGCTGCCGCCGTCGGTCATCTCGCTCAGGACCTTAGGCGGCCCTTGGCCTTGACGATCTCGATCTTT
>ENA-OQCN01001469-OQCN01001469.1-human-gut-metagenome-genome-assembly--contig:-NODE-1469-length-11640-cov-5.085469_pt1 | contig 11640 bp, 18 predicted proteins | sample MGYA00242497_ERZ504576 | MGnify/ENA primary metagenome ERZ504576 (study PRJEB26092, sample SAMD00036296) | human gut metagenome | host: Homo sapiens | study: EMG produced TPA metagenomics assembly of...
TACTCAAGTCCGGAAAATATCAAAGCGCGTGGAGGTAAAAAGCATGCTGACCTATACCTATGTTTCCGAGGGCAAATTTGACTGATGGAAAACCAAAGCCGGTGCTGCAGCACGAGCGGGATGCCATTGTAAAAGTGACCCTTGCCAGCATCTGCTCCAGCGACCTGCACATCAAGCACGGCAGCGTGCCCCGGGCGGTGCCCGGCATCACGGTAGGGCACGAGATGGTGGGCATCGTAGAAGAAGTGGGCAGTGCGGTGACCAATGTGAAACCCGGCGACCGGGTGACGGTGAACGTGGAGACCTTCTGCGGAGAGTGCTTTTTCTGCAAAAAAGGCTTTGTGAACAACTGCACCGATCAAAACGGCGGCTGGGCGTTGGGCTGCCGCATCGACGGCGGGCAGGCGGAGTATGTCCGGGTGCCCTTTGCGGATCAGGGACTGAACAAGATCCCGGACGGCGTCACCGATCGGCAGGCGCTGCTGGTGGGCGATGTGCTGGCCACTGGCTTTTGGGCGGCACGCATCTCGGAGATCACCCCCGAGGATACCGTGCTGATCCTCGGTGCAGGGCCGACTGGCATCTGCACGCTGCTGTGCGTCATGCTGCACAGCCCCAAGCGCATCATCGTCTGTGAAAAGGACGCAAGCCGCCTGCAGTTCATCCATCGGCACTACCCGCAGGTGCTCACCGTGCAGCCGGAGGACTGCGCCGCCTTTGTGCGTGCCCACAGCGACCACGGCGGGGCCGATGTGGTGCTGGAGGTGGCAGGGGCAGACTCCACTTTCCGGCTGGCATGGGAGTGTGCACGGCCCAACGCCATTGTGACGGTGGTGGCACTGTACGATAAGGCACAGACCCTGCCGCTGCCGGAAATGTACGGCAAAAACCTCACCTTTAAGACCGGCGGCGTGGACGGCTGCGATTGTGAAGAAACGCTGCGTCTCATCGCAGAAGGCAAGATCGATACCGAACCGCTCATCACCCACACCTACCCCCTGCGCCGGATCGCAGAGGGCTACGAGCTGTTTGAAAAGAAACGGGACGGCGTGATCAAGGTGGCAGTGGAGTGCTGACGGTCTGCGCCAAGACACAACGCACATAAAGTGGCCCCGGAGAGCTGTAACAAGCCTCCGGGGCCATTTTTGTTTCCCGACATCTTTTCCGCGGCGGCAAGGCGTGGTAGAATAATGGCAGAACCAATCCACAGGTGAGAAAATCGAACTTCAGAGAGAGGAGATGTTTCTATGCAGTCCGATGAACTGAAACGCCAGATCTCGGCAGGCAGAGGAGATGCTTTGGCTGATCTGGTTTTGAAAAATGCCAGAATTGTCAATGTGTTTACCGATGAGATCGACACCGCTGATATTGCCATCAGCGGAAATTCGATCGTGGGCGTGGGCACGTATCATGGCCGGAAAGAAGTTGATCTGCACGGCAAATATGTCTGCCCGGGCCTGATCGATGGGCATATCCACATCGAAAGCTCCATGCTCTGTGGTCCGGCTTTCGAGCAGGCAGTGCTGCCCCACGGTACCACTGCGGTGGTCACAGACCCACACGAGATCTCGAACGTTGCGGGGCTGGAAGGCTTGGATTTTATGCTGGAAACGACAAAAAATCTGACCCTTTCGGTTTATTTCATGCTGCCCTCCTGTGTTCCGGCTACGGATCTGGATGAATCCGGTGCGGTGCTGAACGCAGAACAGCTCCGGCCTTACTACGGCGATCCCCGCGTGCTGGGGCTTGCGGAGCTGATGAATGCCTATGGGACGGTGCGCTGTGACCCGAAGATCCTGCAGAAGATCCGCGACTGCACCGAAGAGGGAAAGATCGTGGATGGACACGCACCGCTCTTGAGCGATAAGGACCTGAATGCTTATATTGCGGCAGGCGTTCAGTCCGATCACGAGTGCTCCAACATCGAGGAAGCCATGGAAAAACTCCGGCTCGGACAATACATCATGATCCGGGAAGGAACGGCTGCCAAAAATATGGAGGCCCTGATGCCGCTGTTCCGGGAGCCCTATTGCAGCCGCTGTATGCTGGTGACAGATGATAAGCACCCCGGTGACCTGCTGGACAGCGGACACATCGATTCCAACATCCGTAAAGCGATCCGGTTGGGGGCGGACCCGGCAGTGGCCGTCAAAATGGCAACGCTGGTCCCGGCACAGTATTTTGGGTTCAAGCAGCGCGGTGCCGTAGCACCGGGGTACCGGGCAGATCTGGTTGTGGTTTCTGATCTGGAATCCTTTACGGTCGAACAGGTTTACAAGAATGGCACGCTGGTGGCCGAGCACGGAAAAACGCTGAAACCCGCACCGCTTGACATCGACCGTGTGAGATTTTCCCACGTTATGGATTCCTTTGATCTGGATGAGATCACACTGCAGGACCTGGAACTTCGGGAAAGCGGGGAGCAGGAGCGTGTCATCTGCCTGAACCGGGGCGAGCTGCTTACGGAGGAAAAAATCATCCCGTTCCAACGCATCCGGGCAAAGCTCCCGGTGTGGACCCGGAACACAACATCGTAAAACTGGCCGTTTTTGAGCGGCATCATCACTCCGGCCATGTGGGCATTGGCTTTTTAGGAAACTTCAGCCTGAAATGCGGAGCCGTTGCATCGAGCATCGCACATGATTCCCATAACCTGATCGTGGCAGGGGACAACGATACCGATATGATGCTGGCCGGCAACACTGTGCGGAAAAACAAAGGCGGACTTGCGTTTGTGGCAGATGGACAGGTCGTGGCAGAACTTGCGCTTCCGGTGGCCGGATTGATGAGCACCGAAAGCGCAGAGAGCGTTGCGGCGAAAATGCAGGCGCTGAACGATGCCCTCAAGGCACATGGTGTAGCGGAAGATATCGGCATCTTTATGACCCTCGCCTTCGTCAGCCTTCCGGTCATTCCCAAACTCAGACTGAATACATACGGCATCATCGATGTAGCGCAGCAGAAAGTCGTTCCGGCTGTTTTTTAATAGGCGATAACAAAAATACTGCCGGAGATCGACCTGAATGGTCCGTCTCCGGCAATAGAACAGTTCGTTCCTACTCTTAGAAGCGAGCCGCATCAAGAGAAAAATTGACGGAAATTCTTATTTGATAAATCGGAATTTGCTACGTTGGTTCATCAAGTACTCATCGTCCAACTTTTTTGCATAGGAGGTTCACCATGCTGGAACGATTCTTCAAGTCACAGGTAGCAACGGTTTCGGATTCAACCTATTGCCACCGTATTACAGATGCTTTGACAGCGGCTGGAATCAAATGCTATTGCAAAACCAAAGATGTGAATCAGCGAAGTGTTTTTGACGCAACACGGATGCGAGCACAAATCGGGACTTTTGGAATAAAGCCTCAGTATATTACAGAGATTTTTGTAGACAAAGAAAATGCAGAACTTGCTTCTCATATCATTCATACCCTGTAAAATTCGCGTTTATCAAGGTGAACATTTAAGTATTAAAAACGGGAGTGAAACAAATGATGACCATTGCACAGATCATGAAAAGATGATCGCCTTTTCCGAAGGGAATATCCATGACATCACGCACCTGAGCTGCGTGTGGACCTATGCCAAAACCATTGGTGAGCTGGAGGGGCTGGACGCAGACACGCAGTTTATTCTGGAGGTGGTGGCCATCACCCACGATATCGCCTGCCCGCTCTGCCGCAAAAAATACGGCAACACCAATGGTAAATATCAGGAGCAGGAGGGTGCCCCGCTGGTGCGGGAGTTCTTGGCGGATACCGGCATGACAGCGGCACAGATCGACCGGGTGGCCTATCTGGTAGGGCACCACCATAGTCCGGCGCAGATCGACGGCATTGACTATCAGATTCTGGTTGAGGCAGATTATATCGTCAATGCGTCCGAAAGCGGGTACGACCAGCAGGCAATCCGAACCTTTATGGAACATACGATGAAGACGGCAGCAGGTATCCGGCTGACGAAAACAGTGTTTGGAGTGTAAAAATGATTCAGAAGCATTGCTTTGAATGCGGTACGGCATTGATTGAAAAAGAACTGGAAGAAGAGGGCATTGTGCCTTATTGCCCGAAATGCCAGCAATACCGGTTCCCGATGTACAATGTGGCAGTCAGCATGATTGTTGTGGATGAGGAAACCGGGAAAATTCTGCTCATCCAGCAGTACGGCAAGCCCTCTTATATTCTGGTGGCTGGATATGTGAACCGCGGTGAGGCAGAAGAACACGCCGTGGTGCGGGAAGTCCGGGAAGAAACCGGGTTGGAAGTAGAGCACCTCCGGTTCAACCGTACCAAGTTTTTTGAGCCGTCTAACACGCTGATGTGCAACTTTACGGCTTTCGTCAGAACCGCAAAGGCGCTGCATATCAACCACGAAGTGGACCGCTGCAAGTGGTTCACCCCACAGGAAGCCAGAGAAAACATCCGTCCCAACAGCCTTGCAGCGGAATTTTTGAACGCGTATCTGGACGAAGTGGGGAATAAGCCGATGGAGATGTGATCCGTGACGGAACCACGGGAATTTTGACGGAGAGTATGGAAAAAAGTTGGTTCGGCCTGTTTCGGTTGACTTTTTTATAAAGAATCGGTATATTGATACTATGTAGTATCAATAAGTATCAACTGCGAGGTGGACAGAATGGATGGGGCACAGTTTGCCAAAATGCTTTCAGATAAACATTTGTTTGAACTCAATCGGATGGAATACAAGTACTCGACTGTCAGCGTCAAAGAATTTGCCGAATTGCTGCGGCAAAACTTTGCGCAGCCTCTGCCGTTGACTGATTTTTCTGGAAATAAGCTGTTTTACCTGCCGAACCTCGTGCAAATTTCAACAAATGGTATGAAGCAGTTGCTCTCTGTCCCTGTCAGTGGACAAAACTTCGGTTTGTCGGCGATGACCGAGGAAATTTATGCTACTTTTCAAATTGAAAGTATCCGCTCGACCCGCAGCAGTATCCGTTATATCCTCGATGGTTATGCCCCTCGTGATGAACAAGAAGCCCGCATCTATGGTATGAAGCGCGGACTGGAGTTTATCGCGAATCGTCAGAATACGATCACCGAGGAGAATCTGCATCACCTATATCAGATCAGCACAGGGGATTATCTCCCGGATGAAGATCGATTACTGCCAAACCACTTTTATCGGCATGGCGATGTTTTTATTGTGGGCGGTGAAGAACCCAGACCGGGACTTCCGGCAGAGCGGCTTCCCGGTGCCATGAAATGTCTTGTCGATTTTGCGAATGCCAATGACGGCATCAATGAGCTGCATAAGGCTGCCATTCTGCACTTTGCCTTTGCGTACTACCACCTATTTTGACGGGAATGGACGCACTGCACGGCTATTTCACCTCTGGTATCTTGTTCAGCAGGGCTATCCTGCGGCACTGTTCACGCCGTTTTCCCGATACATCGCTGAAAACAAGGGCGCATATTACAAAGCCTACGAACGCGTGGAGAGAAATGCTCTGATTTCCGGCTATACGGATGTGACTCCCTTTCTGTTCTACTTCTGCAATGAGGTCTATAACCGCCTGCAGGTGGATGCAGTCCCGCCGAAAACTGATCTTGAGGTATATCAAACTGCTCTTGCGGAAGGAAAAATCACAGAAAAAGAACGGCTGCTCTGGGAGTATGTTCTGTCTGCTTATGGTGCAGAGGAGTTTACCACAAAGCAGCTGGAAAAGGATTTCCGAAACGCTGCGTATGCAACCATTCGGACGTTTGTGATGAAATTCCATGAGATGGGGCTGCTTACTGCAAGAAAAGCAGGAAACAGGGTGTTCTATCGTGTCGGTGGGACTTCTGACGGTCGGCCATTATAATGAATCCAAAAGGGGAACGTTATGAAAACGATTCGTGTTGTGGCCGCTGTGATCTGCGACTCCATGCAGGAAAAGCGCAAAATCTACGCCACTGCCCGCGGTTATGGCGACTATAAAGGCCAGTGGGAGTTTCCGGGCGGCAAAATCGAGCGGGAGAAACCCCGCAGAAGGCTCTGAAGCGGGAAATCGAAGAAGAACTGGACACGGAAATCGCCGTGGGGAATCTAGTTGGGACAATCGAGTATGATTATCCGGCGTTTCATCTTTCCATGGACTGCTTCTGGTGTGAAGTGATTTCCGGCGATCTTGTTCTGAAAGAAGCGGAAGCCGCGCGGTGGCTGACAAAAGATGACATTGATTCCGTTCCGTGGCTCCCGGCGGATCAGACCATTTTGGATGTTATCAGAAGCTCAATGCAGCCAGTGAAACCACTCCATACCAGCGAATATGACAAAGAACCTCTGCAGAGATGCTGAGTGTTTACGGCATGAAGGATGAACTGCGCCGTCCCATGACGCTGCTGGTGACCGAAAAAATTGTAAAGAAGAGACCTCCAAACCTTTTTCCAAGCAGAAAGAGATTCGGAGGTCTTTATTGGTTGATTTAGCTAACAGTCGTGTCGAAAGACATCCCCGTCTGAGGGCAAAGCGAAGGTTTTGCTTTTCAGGCGGGATTTTTTTGCTTTTTGGGACTGTTGTATACAATATAATGATACTTCCGTAATTCGCGGCCCGGTCATAAAGAAGACGGGGTGGCTGAGAGGCCAATGGAGTGGTGCAAATCCAACGCTTGATTGTTTCCCTTTCTCAGGGGTGCCGGGGGCAAATTAAGAGAAACCATACAAAACCTTTTCCAAACGCCGTTCGAGGGTAACCACGGACGCGTTTTTATATATCAGCGAAAAGGAGTACGCAAATGAACCGCAAGACCACAAAAAAGGTGGATGAATCCACCCTGACAACTTTGTGCGCCGTCTGCCGAGGGGCATTTTTGGACGCAAAGGGCGTCCATCTCCGCAGAGCCGACCCCAGGCAGCTCGTCAAGGATGTCTGCACGTATTGCCAGACACGATATGGGTTTGACTACTACGTTCAGCCCATTGTCTGTAAATCGAAAATGACCGGAAAGGAGAACCGACGTGAAACTGAGCCAGCTTAAAATTGACCCGGAGTTCCAAAGCAAAATTCCGCCGCTGCAGTTTGAGGAAGAACAGCAGCTTGAGCAGAACATCATTGCCGAGGGTCGTCTTCTGAATCCCATCATCACATGGAATGGCTACATTCTGGATGGGCACACCCGCTACCGCATCTTGAAAAAGCACGGCTTTATCAAGTTTGAAGTGGAAGAAATCCAGTTTGCGAACAAGTACGAAGCGCTTGCATGGATCTGCAAAAATCAGCTTGGCCGCAGAAATCTCAGCCCGGAACGAAAGAAGTTTCTTCTGGGCAAGGAGTATGAATCGACCAAACTGGGCAGTGGGCGGGCAGCCCGGAAATTGCAATAAAGTAAATCGATGTGATCAAAATGATCACATCGATGCAGACATGGAGCCGCATATCGGCTCGGAACAGGGCGGGAAACGCCCTGTGGTAGTTCTGCAGAACAACATTGGAAACCGTCATTCGCCTACATTGATCGTAGCAACCGTTACAACCCGGAACGGAAAAGAAGAAAAAACAGCCCACCCATGTGCTGGTGGATTCCAACCCGGCGTTTGAAGAATCGTCCATGATTCTTCTGGAGCAGATCTTCACGATCGATAAATCCCGCATCGAACGCTTTATGGGCTATTCCAGCAAGGCTGAAATGCTCCGCATTGATATGGCTTTGCTGGTCAGTCTGGCTCTGAACGTTCTGAGCGGAAACCGCAGCGAATAGCGGACAACCAGTAACCCGTAAAAATGAGGTGATAGCGATGTAATCGGAGGTGAGTGAGCCATGCGAAAGAGTGCCCCCATTGAAGTGGTGGTACATTACCCCAAAACGAAAGAGGGATGGGACGAACTCGGAAAACGGGTCGCAACCGCCCACGCCAACTATGTGATCGAAAAAATCGACCGTCTGAACTGCCCCACCTGGCAGAAGCTCGAATTGCTGCAGGCGGTGATCGATACTACCAAAGGAACCTACAAACCCAAAGAACACCAAAAGCCCGGCTGGCAGCCGAGCCGATAAACAAAAGCCCCCACGCTCAACATATGCTTTTCTGCTCTGACCAGAGACGGTCAGATTCAGAGGCAGTGTTGAGCGTGGGGCTTTTTGTGTTACATAAGTTTTTGGAATTTTGCTGACAAAAAAATCATTGATTATTGGCGGCCAATATGGTATTCTTTTTGCAAGGGAAGGTGAAGTGCATGAATCGTCGCAGCGTGAAAATTATGAGAAGAAAAGCCGGGGGAACAGCAGGAAAGAATGCAGAAAAGTATTCGGTCAATCTCCCGGCAGTGTGGCTTCATGCGATGGGACTTCAAAAGAGGACCGGGTAGAACTTCTTTTGACGGTGAAAAAATCACCGTCCGACCGCTTGCATCAACAGACTCGGAACTGTTCCGCAGAAATGCAGAACAGAAAGGACATCAGCTGAAAGAATATCGGTATTATGACGGAGATACGTTGTGTACCGTGATTTTGGCAGATTTTACAGCGGAGCAGATCTGCATCGAAAACAAAGTTGACGAAATACTGGATACTGCGTTTGGTGTGAACGAAACGCCCTCATGGGAAGACTTCCTGGCCTTTCTGGCAGACCGATGCATTCCGAAAACACGAAAGGGCTTGGATTACTATCTGGATGCTGTTGGCGTTCCGGAATATGACCCGGTTCTGCTTGTTGAAAAGACGCAGGGAAGAATGGCGGAGGATCACAAATGGCTGGAAATTATTTGACGCTGCATACCAACGACAGGGTTGTGGTGACGACTTCGCGCGGAAATCAGGAAAAATGGTTCGATGCGGAGAAAAATCTCTGGTATAAGGCAGACGGTGGCTGTTTTGAGGCGCTGGCTGAAGCCGTTTCCAGTGAAGTTCTGCGCAATTTCACAAATGCGGCTCGGTTGCGGGAATCTCCGTGGCAATTACTGTCGATACGGCTGAGTTCATGGCTTGAAACGAGTGGTCTCTGTGAGTGAAAACTTCAAAAGGAAGATGAGAGCCTTATTACTGCAAATACGATCCTGAAGAACAGTCTGGGAACAGGCTATCTGGAAGAATTTAACCGCAGGACAAGCTTGAAAGAGAGACTCCGGCTTCTTGTGGATGCAATGGAAGAGGCGACCGGAATGCAGAATATGGGCGAGTATCTTACGACATTGTTTGAGATCGATGCACTTTTTTTGAATCAGGACAGACATCTGAACAACATTGCGCTGATCCGGGATAGATCCGTTATAAGCCTGCCCGATTTTTGACTGCGGAGATTCATTCTTACTGGATTTTGCTCTGTACAGCCCTGAAATTGAAAGCCGTGCCTATCTGACAAAGGCACAGTGCCTTCCGTTCAAATCCCGTTTTACGCAGACGGTGCATACGGCACAAACTCTTTACGGAAAGCAGCTTGCGGTAAACATTGATAAAACAGGTATTGATACGATCCTCGACAAATATCTGTGCTATTACCCAAAACAGTTCCACTTTTTGCTGAAAGAGCGTATCGAAACCGTCCTGATGGAGCAGCAGAAAAAGCTTTTTGAAAAGTAAAAGCTCTTGCGTCCCGTGAAAAAAGAAGGTAATATAAATACAGAGCAAGACACAGAACGCAGGGAGGGATGAAAACCATGTTTTACGAGATCATGCACCGGGAAAGCTGTGTGGCACAACTCAGCACGACAGGGGAATGCAGGGTCTGCCTCGAGGATTTCATGCCCTATGATCTGGTTCTGGTGGAATCGGATGATTTTGACGAGCGCATCAATAATGTAACGAACTTTTACTATTGGTGCGCCTCCCGGATGTTGACGTTGGATCGCACCTACGCCAAGGAAATCCTGAACAGTATCGGTGCATCTCAGAGTGTTACGGACAGGGAACGAGCACAGATTGCATTATCCTACCATTGTCTGTCTTTGCTGGATGTGTTCTGGGTGAAAGAAGAAAACGAGAAGATTCGATTCGAGGATATCAACCTTTTCGCACACTCCTTAAGCAATGCGCTTGTGGATATTGCGCTGCGGGGGCACCAAATGACGGTGACAAACGCCCATCTTCTGGCAAATGACCTGTCTACGGGTGGCGTGTACCCCAAGGCGTGGGTGCGAAAAGAGGATGGCTTCTATCTTTACAAGGATGGTGGCAGGGAAGCGGTGGAACGTGAAGTGCTGGCAAGCAAAATCTGCCGGTGCTTTGACTGCCATCAGGTACTGTATGAGCAGGGGATGTTTGAAAATGAGCCGGTTTCTATCAGCAAAATCATGACATCTCAGCGATACAGTCTTGTGACCTATGCAGCCTATGACGTCTACTGCACGAACCATGATTGGAACACGCTGGATAAGATCTTAGAGTTGGATGCTCCCAGCTACTATATGATGAACATTCTGGATTATCTGGTGGGCAATACCGACCGTCATTGGGAAAATTGGGGTCTGCTGGTAGACAACGAAACCAATCAGCCCATCCGTCTGCATGACCTGATGGACTTCAACCGGGCGTTTCAGCAGTACGACACGCCAGAAGGCGCAAACTGTCTGACCGTGGGAAAACGCCATCTGAGCCAAAAAGATGCTGCAGTGGAAGCGGTGCGGAACATCGGACTGAACCAAGTCCGTCAGGTGGAGCACACCGTATTCTCCGAGCATCCGGCATGGAAAGCAACGTTTGAAGAACGACTGCGTGTTTTACGGAACGCCATGTAAGTCAGAGCGAATATCAGAATAATTGAAACAGAATGATTCCATAACGAAAGCCCGTCTGCGCTGCCACATATCGTGGCTTGCAGACGAGCTTTTTGTTTGGCCGGAGAAAAATTACCATACCTCACATGCGCAGCATAGAAAGAAAATCGGGCCCAAGATTTTCGGCCAGAAGCCGGAAACACTTTTGGCTGATGGTTTTCTGTCCGGTCTCCCAGCAGCGAATACTTGTCCTGCCTACCTTGCATGGTCGGCAAGCTGCTGACGGCTCCAGCCTTTTGCCTCCCGGTATCTGCGGAGGAAGTCTCCGCCGCCCCGGTGCAGAAACAGGGTGTAGTCGTCCAGAATGTCCTCCACCGGGATGCCGTAAAGGGCAGCGAGCTTGTCCGCAAGTTCCGGCGTAAAGCTGCGGTGAAATGCGCCGCTTTCCAGATCCCGATAGAGCCGTTCCTCCATGCCAACCATGGCAGCAACCTCTTTTTGCAGCAGGTCAAGACCATAGCGGCACCAACGCAGACGGTCCCATGGGTTCGGGATGTCGGCGTAAGAGTGGTACATACGGTAGAACGCCTGCGCCTCTACGGTGGTGCGGGGGCCTGCCAAAGTTACCTGCAAGATGTATAGAGGGGTTAGACCACGACCCTCACATGACACCCTCTGAAGCAGAAAAAAGGAACCGCTCTCTCGGCTCCAAAAAATCCATTTTGACGTAGATGCGTCATTGCGCGAAAGAGGTGGATTCTCTTTTCCATCCAAAGTGCGCTGGGGAGAGGATAGCAAATGAGCTGCGGATGCATTTTCGCAGGGAGCGCAGAAATGGCGTGGTCGTTTCCCTGCAGGAAACACTGGAAGCGGGAAAGGAGGACAGCGCACTGACCCTTTCCGATGTACTGCAGGACGGTTTCTGCATGGAGGATGCCTGTGAGCGGCAGGACGAGGCCCGGCGGCTGCGCAGGCTGATCGAGG
>ENA-OQCN01001470-OQCN01001470.1-human-gut-metagenome-genome-assembly--contig:-NODE-1470-length-11618-cov-1.814376_pt1 | contig 11618 bp, 17 predicted proteins | sample MGYA00242497_ERZ504576 | MGnify/ENA primary metagenome ERZ504576 (study PRJEB26092, sample SAMD00036296) | human gut metagenome | host: Homo sapiens | study: EMG produced TPA metagenomics assembly of...
ACGAAACATCAAACGCAACACAAAAAGCCGTCAAATGTATTTACTTTGAGCTTTTGCATTATTCAATTATACGATTTCAGCACCGCTTTGAATATCATTAAGAGTAGTCAAAACAGTAAGCTTATCTTCAAATTCGGCTGACAAAATCATACCGCAAGATTCAAGTCCCATCATCTTTCTCGGTTTCAAGTTTGCAACGAACAGCACATTTTTACCGATTAATTCTTCAGGCTTATGGAACTTTGCTATACCTGAAAGAATTTGTCTTGTTTCACTTCCGACTTGCAATGTAAATCTAAGAAGCTTTGATGACTTTGGCACTTTTTCGCATTCAAGTACCTTACCGACACGAATATCAAGTTTTTCAAATTCTTCAAACTCGATATAATCTTTATACGGTGCAATTTCAATCTTTTCTTCTTCCGGCTGACCGAATTCTTCTTCAAGTTCGGCAAGTTTCTTTTCTGCGTCAATTCTTTGGAACAGCGGAACAGCCTCACCTACTTTTGTACCCGCCTTTGTTTCACCGAATGTATTTGTACTTTCAAAGCTCAAATCATCTGCACCGATTTGTTCGGCGATTTTCTTTGATGTTTCAGGCATATACGAACTTAACAATGCCGCAATAATTCTGATTGTTTCAACAAGATTATAAAGCACTGTACCCAATCTCGCTTATCGTCTTCATTCTTTGCAAGCACCCATGGAGTTGTTTCGTCAATATACTTATTCGCTCTGTCAACAACTTTCCAGATTTCGTCCATACTATCCGCAACGTGAAGTGTATTCATCTTCTTAATAATCTTATCAATCGCACCTGTTGCAACAGCTTTCAAATCATCATCAAAATCACCGTGTACGTCACCGCTCTGAATTTCACCGTCAAAATATTTATTAATCATTGCAACAGTTCTGTTTACAAGATTGCCAAGTGTATTTGCAAGGTCACTGTTAAATCGGCTGATAAACACTTCATAAGTGATTGTACCGTCTTGTGCGAAAGGCATTTCGTGAAGTGAATAATATCTTACCGCGTCAACACCGAAATGCTTTACAAGGTCCTCCGCATAAATTACGTTACCTCTTGACTTACTCATCTTTTCATCACCGACAAGCATCCAAGGGTGTCCGAACACCTGTTTCGGAAGCGGTTCGCCCAATGCCATAAGCATAATCGGCCAATAAATTGTATGGAAACGAAGAATATCCTTACCGATAATATGCACATCGGCAGGCCAATACTTATTATACAATTCGCCCTTTTCTTCCGGTGTATAGCCAAGTGCCGTAATATAGTTTGAAAGTGCGTCAATCCACACGTACACGATATGTCCAGGGTCAAACTCAACAGGAATACCCCATGTAAAGCTCGTTCTTGACACGCACAAATCCTGCAATCCCGGCTTTAGGAAGTTATTAACCATCTCATTCTTACGTGATTCAGGTTGAATAAATTCAGGGTGTGACTCGATGTATTCCATAAGCTTGTTCTGATACTTGCTCATCTTGAAGAAATAGGCCTCTTCCTTAGCCTTTTTAACTTCTCTGCCGCAATCAGGACACTTACCGTCTACAAGCTGTGTTTCAGTCCAGAATGATTCACAAGGTGTACAGTACCAACCTTCATATTCACTCTTATAAATATCACCTTGATCATAAAGCTTTTTAAAAATCTGCTGAACAGCCTTAACGTGATAATCGTCGGTTGTACGGATAAATTTATCATAGCTGATATTAAGCATATCGGCAATATCCTTAATTTGTCCCGCAATCTTATCAACGTGCTGTTTCGGTGTTATACCTCATTTTCAGCGATTTCCTGTATCTTCTGACCGTGTTCGTCAGTACCTGTAAGGAAAAATACATCCTTACCTATAAATCTGTTAAAACGTGCTATTGCGTCCGTAAGAACTATCTCATATGTATTACCTATATGAGGTTTCTTTGAAGTGTACGCAATGGCAGTAGTAATATAAAACTTTTCTTTACTCATTCCAGTCACTCCCATTAAATTAATAACAAATCTTTGAACAATAGGCACTGTTCTTTTATAAATCTGCCTATTCTCTTTAAAAGTCTTATCGGTGCGTCAAACACACCCGCTTTATAAAAAACTGATTATCAGCATAAGTATTATCGGGCCTAAAATCATACCGCCGATACTAAGCGTTCTGTAACCGATATACATAGACATAAGCGTCAATATCGGATTCATACCTATTCTTGAGCTTACAAGTTTCGGTTCGGTAAAATGTCGCATAAGCGCAACTGCGGCATATATAACAATCAGACCAACTCCGAGTTTAATATTGCCGTTCAAAAACGAAATAAGCGACCACGGCCACAAAACAAGACCGCTGCCGAAGAATGGCAATGCGTCCAAGAACGCAATACCTAACGCAATAAGAAGTGCATACTCAATATCAAGTATACTCAGTCCGATAAACATAATCGCAAACGCGATACACATAAGTATTCCCTGCGCTTTAATATAACCGCCGAGATACTTTTTCAATTCCGTCTTTATAAGATTCAGCCTGTCCACAAATTTAGGACTGAACACGCCCTGCACAGTCGACATAACTGTTTTGTTTTCCGAAACCATAAAATACGATGACAAGATAAAAACGACTATACCTATAAACACGCTCGGCAAAGCCTTTGCAAAATTGCCCGCATAATCAACCATAGGCGTTGACTTCATATTGATAAATTCGGCGGCTTTGCTTGAAATAGTTTCACCTGCCGAAGTAATCGCCTGTTGAATGTTGCTCGGCAAATTCATATACACAACAGACCATTTTTCGCCCAGTGCCTTTGTACTGTTTTGAATGTTTTCGTAAATAGTCGGAAACTGCGTATATAACATTCGTCCCTCATCAACAATTTTCCATATTGCAAATGTGAGAACACCACCAAAAATTCCGACTATCAGTACTATTACAAGCACCGCCGACAGTCCTCGCGGTATTTTCAGCCGTTTCTGTAATGTATCCGCAAGCGGATTTACCGCCATTGAGAACAGATAGCCGAGCAAAAACGGCAAAAACAACTTAACAAGAAAACCTAACAGCTGCAATATTTTAGGCAGACATATATATGCCGCCACAGCCAATATCACAACACCCAATACAAACAGTACAATTTTCACCCAATTTTTTTTCAGTTTCATAAAATCATTCCCTTCGTAAATCACGAGAATGTATCATTATTTTTCAAGGAATCTATTCATCAAAGTATAATCCCTTCTTCGATATAAATACCTGTCTTTTTACCATTTTCTTCAGTATATGTAAGATTAGCATTTTTATCCGTTTCGTTGGTGCTGTCATAGATGATGTACGGAACAGGGTCCGAAACGTGCGTCTTTAGCTTAATCGGAGTCGGATGGTCAGGAAGAATCATCATTCTGTAATCAATGCCTCTCTTTTCAAGCTCGTCCTTTAGGAACTTGACAACCTTTTTATCTATCGTTTCAACCGCAAATTTCTTCTTTTCAGGTGCACCTTGGTGTCCCATTTCGTCAGGAGCCTCCATGTGAACATAAACGAAGTCACTGCCGTTTAAAATTGCGTCAAGTGCGGCTTGTGCCTTACCTTCCCAGTTTGTGTCACAGTTACCTGTTGCACCTTCAACGTCAATCGAATTCATTCCGGCACATTTTGCAATACCTTTGATAAGATCAACAGCGGAAATAACACTGCCCTTCAGACCGAACTTTTCTTCAAAGTTATCAAGCTGAGGTTTTGTACCCTCGCCCCATACCCATATTGATGTTGCAGGATTTTTACCCTCTGCAACACGCTTTTTGTTTACAGGGTGTTCTCTTAAAATCTTTTCACTTTTTTTCATCATTTCAAGAAGTGTATCAGCACCGTCGCCCTTTGGAAGATGGTCTGTTATCTTCTTGTCTGAAATATCGTGAGGAGGTGTTAATTCAACATTAGTCGAACCACCCTCCCAAACTGTAAGATGACGGTAGCTGATACCCGGATAAAACTTAATCATATCAGTATCAAGCTCTTTTGCAACAGCCTTGATAAGCTCGGCAGCCTCTTCTGTTGTGATTTCGCCTGCACTGTAATCAAGCATTGTCTTATCCTCGTAATTTTCTTCGTCAGAAAGAGTTACAAGGTTACATCTGAATGTAACGTCATTGTCCTTTAGCGGAACGCCGATTGACGCCGCCTCAAGCGTGAACGACCGCTGTAACATTTTTTTGTATCATAACCCATAACAGATAGATTGGCTACGTCACTGCCCGTTTTCATACCGTCTTGAACAGTCTTAACCATACCCATCTCGCCATGCTGTGCCATATAGTCGATTGTACTTATCAGCCACCTCTAAAATTGTTTTACCGTCAAATGCATCAACGGGATAATCTGCCATACCGTCGCCAAGTATTACTACATACTTCATTTTTTATCTTCCTTTCATTTTATCTTTATGTTTAAAGTTTATTCAGTCACGATTTTCACCAATATTGCTATTGCCCCACGTCCGACGTGAGTACCGATAAGCGGACCGAATTCACCATACATTTCTATACAATCTTCGCCGTATTCATCGCGAAGTTTTTCACAAACCTCCTGTCCCTTATCCTCGTCCGACTGAACGATTAAGAACTTAGGATTTTCCGCGTCAAAATCAGAATCATCTTGAATTTTTGCAATCAATTTATCAAGCAGCTTTTTCTTACCTCTCAGCTTGTCTAAACTTTCAACAAGTCCGTGTTCTATTGTAAGTATTGGCTTGATGTCAAGCATTGTGCCGACAAATGCGGCTGCTTTTGAAAGTCTGCCGCCCTTTTCAAGATATTTTAACGTATCAACCAAAAGGTAACATCTCCATGTTTTTATGTACTTTTCACATTCCGTTATAATCTCGTCAACGCTTTTGCCGTCCTTAGCCATTTGCGCCGCATGAACGGCGGTTTGTGCAATGTACAGAGAAAACTTCTGCGAATCGACAATGTGAAAATCCGCATTCGGATTTTCTTCTTCAATCTCACTCTTAACAAGATTTGCCGTTTGGTACTGACCGCTTGCAGCTGATGAAAGTGCAAAATATATTACGCTCTCATGCTCCTCACACTGCTGTTTAAAGTAGTCAAGCATATCACCGAACGGTGTCTGTGAAGTAGTCGGAATACCGTCGTACTCCTCAAGTTTATCAAAAATTGCTCATTTGTTATTTCAGTTCTCTGAACATATTGTTCAGTGCCGAAAATACTTAAAAATGATATAACGCCTATATTATATTTGTCGGCTATATCCTGCGGAATGTCCGAACCGGAATCCACTATTATTTTTATATCTGCCATATTTGCTCCTCTCATATAAATTCGGTATAAATAAAATTTAGAATTATTTTTTTATTATCTTGATTAATGGCTTTAGACGCAGAGAAAATTGTTCACAGTGCCGTTTTGCAGTTCACGGTGCTGTACGTTAGTACCGCACTGAGCAAAAATGGTGCTGTGGGCAATTTAATCAAGTCTAATTACCAATGGAATTGAGTCAGCTGTCCTAAATCCTTTAAATTATCAAACCCTTGCTGACGAAGTGCCTCGTATACAACAATCGCAACGGAATTTGAAAGATTAAGACTTCTCGCCTCTTCTATCATAGGTATTCTTATACAACGTTCTTCGTGTTCGTACAAAAGTTCTTCGGGAAGTCCTGCATCCTCACGACCGAACAATATATAATCGTTATCCTTAAATTCAGCCTCAACATATGTATGAGGTGCTTTTGTTGTTGCATAAAAATATCTTGCACCCTCTGTTTTTTCAAAAAAAGTCCGCCAAATTATCGTAATAGCATACATTCAGCAAATGCCAATAATCCAAACCCGCTCTTTTCAAATTTTTATCGGTAATCTGAAAAGCCGTCGGACGTACAATATGAAGTCTACACCCTGTCGCCGCACAAGTACGGGCAATGTTGCCTGTATTCTGCGGTATTCTCGGTTCAACAAGAACTACATTAAACAAAAAATCATATCCTTTACTTTAGAAATTTAATCATAAATCTGTTTAACAGCGGTCGTTTTATCTTTACCGCTTTTTTGGGGCAAGTTCTTGACAGCAAAAACATTTTATACATCTCTTCGTGTCAATAACAGGTTTACCCGATGACATATCAATCGCTTTCGGCGGACAACATCTCGCACATTCTCCGCAACCTACGCATATATCGTAATCCATTGCAGGCTTTGACGCAAGTGCGTTTATAAGTCGTGCATTAAGTGCGTCCGGAAGTGAAATCAATTTAATCAAATTAAAATGACTTTCGGGCTTTAAATAATCCTTCATAACAAGCGGTTTAATATCTTCGCCCGCTATATCAATTTTTTCCGCACTGTCACACACAAGTCCGCGTTCAATCGCCTCACGCACCGTATCAACTTCATTCGGCGCGGTAATCAATCAAATAGCATGACGCCAAATCAAGCGCGTGTGCATTTTCTGATGCCATAACAAGTCCTATATGTCTGTTCTGACCTGCCGTCGGGCCGTTGCCCTCCATACCCCAAACAGCGTCCATAATAGACAATGTCGGTTTTACACATTCGTGCAAATCCACAAGCATTGAACAGAATGACTTTCTCTCATTCAATCTGAAATGCAGTTCCGCTTTATATGTTCCGGGAATTGTGCCGAAAAGATTTTTAACGGCACCTGTATAACTCGTCATTGCGTGAGTTTTCAGTTTCGGCAATGAAATTATAACATCTGCATTCAAAATCAGATTTATTATCGGAATTTTCTTTACGGTCTTTCCCTCAGGGAAATGCACTTCCGTAAAACTTGTATCAAAATTCAATTTTGCGTTTGTTCCCTCGATAGCCTTATCCACTCCGCAGACTGAATAAACACCCTTTAAAGCCGCAGTATTATACGGACCGCCGGGACTTTCGGCAATCGTCACGTTTCCGCCGGCTTTTTCGACCATCACTATAACCGCGTGAAGAAATTCGGGATTTGTCGTAACCGCCTCCTCAGGCTTTTTCTTGGAAACAAGGTTGGGCTTTATAACAACATTTGTCACCCTTTTTCACAAACTTCCCAATCCCACCGATTAAAGACACCGCATTTTCTACGGCATTTTGCACTTCGGAATATCTGTCACATTTTACGACGGAAACTTTATTATTCATTCTTTAATTCCTCTCTTAGGTTTCTAAATGTTGTAAACCTCTGCCTATTCTATCATTATACAATATTCCGAGTAATATTTCAACCGTAAAACAGTAATTTTTTATAGGCATAGTGCCATTTTATTGCATATATATTTCGCTAAAATACGGCATACTCCATTAAATTATATCTTTTTTCGTTTTATAGACAGTTTACTCCCTTTAAAGTAAAAAAAAGACTTGACATAAAGTCAAAAGCAGAGTATTATTTTCACATATCAAAAATACGTTACTTTGATGTAACTTTTAAACGGTGTATTTTTGATAAAAAAGGTGATTTGCAAAAATCACCTTTTTTCAATATCAGCTTTTTTAGTTTTTTGGATTGACAATATCACGCCAATCAAGGTCACCGCGTTCAAGACCGTGAATAAGCACTTCTGCCGTTGCACAGTTCGTTGCAATCGGAATATTGTGCATATCGCAAAGTCTCAGAAGCGAAAATACGTCAGGCTCATACCCTTCGGCATTAAGCGGATCACGGAAGAAAAGCACCAAGTCAATTTCATTATATGCAATTCTCGCACCGATTTGCTGATCGCCCCCCTGCGGTCCTGACAAAAATCTATATACATTAAGACCGGTATTTTCAATAATCATCTTACCTGTTGTGCCGGTTGCATACAGAGAATGTTTTGACAGAATACCCGAGTAAGCAATACAAAACTGTACCATTAATTCTTTTTTCTTATCATGTGCTATTAAAGCGATGTTCACAAAAATACCTCCTCATTCACTCTATTTTCCGAAAAGCTTCTTAACCTTATCAAAAAAGCTTTCCTTTTCATCAAATTCCATAATAGCACTTCTTCGCCCATAAGTCTTGCGGCAATATTTAAAAATGCTTGTCCTGCCCTTGAATTTTCAGCCGAAACCGCCAAAGTGCCTTTAAGAGCGGCAACCATAAGTTCCTCATCATCGGGAACAATTCCAAGCACAGGTACACCCAACATATCTACACAATCGTCCATATTCATCATTATTCCCTTGTCAATCATATCCGATCTTACGCGATTAATGACAACCTTGACATCATCTATACCCATATCTTCAAGCACGGATATTGCTCTGTCACCGTCACGAAGTGCCGTAACTTCGGGCATTGTGACCAATATGGCACTGTCCGCACCCATAGCCGCATATAAAAAACCGCCGTCAATTCCTGCCGGAGCGTCTACAAGGCAATAATCAAACCTTGAAGAAAGTTTTTCCCATATCCCCTTTACCGCCTCATCTTCGACAGACGAAGTGTCACGTGTTTGCGGAGCGGGTATAAAATACAAGTTTTCATATCTTGTATCCTTAATCAAAGCCTCGTCTAAGTCACAGTTTTCTTCAATTACGTCAAATATATCGTAAACGATACTGCTTTCAAGTCCGAGTGTAATATCCAAGTTTCGACAACCCATATCCATATCGACAAGTGCAACAAGATTACCCCTCATAGCCAATGCCGCACCTATATTTGCGGTTACAGTTGTCTTTCCCGTACCGCCTTTTCCGGATGCAACTATGATGATTTTTCCCATTTTCCTTATCCTTTCAATATGAATTTATGCGCAGTAAAATTACCCAAAACTCTTTTCTGCGTAATTATATCACATTTTTTTCTCTTTGTCTATATTTTTACCAAAAATCATCTACACAAATTTGATTATTTATTAAATATGCCTTTTTAGGATTTTCGGTATTCGGCGTATCAAATTCATCAAAATTGCAGTGAGTTTTTGAAATTCTTACATCTGTCGGCTTAAAGTCAAGCGCAAATATATAGGCATTATCATTACCCATACACCCGGCCTCAACGCTGCCTTTTATACTTCCGATAACGATAACGTTACCGACCGCCGTTATCATTCCACCCTCCTCAACGTCGCCGAAAAGGGTAAGGTGTCCGTCCGCAAAAACTGTTTTGCCTGCTTTAACAACGCCTTCGTAAAACCTCGCACGACTGCTTTTAAAATTAGTCGTTACGACTTCCTTTATCTCCTCAAGTTCCGTTTCTTCCTCCGCGATTTCGCGGACTTCTTCACTCTCATTATGTATTTCTTCAGTATTTTCCTGAAGAAGTTCCTTAGGCAGTTCAAGAGTTTCTTCAAACGAATCTTCGGCTTTTATTACTTTTCTTTCACCGTAATTTATCTCACATTCCGGCAACATAGCCGTAATAACCGCGTCAAGACGCATTTTATCACTCGTTGAAAGTTCCCTGCCGACAACATATATATTACAACGTCCGCCACCGAAAAACTTTCTGAACTGTCTTATTTTTTCATACAGGGAGTTCATCAACTTAGAAAATTCACATTCACTGTCAAGATATATCTTTACCCCGTCAGCCGTACCTTTCAGCTTTATAAGCTCTTTTTCCAATTCAATCAAACCTCCCCATATTATAAACTATCTCAATAATCCGCCTTGCACATCTGTTGTGGTTGTAGGCTCTGCGGTTGCGTCTGCACTGTCAAGATTGAAATATTTATCAAAAATATCTTTTGCTACCTGCGCGGCATTTGTACCACGAACACCGTGTTCAAGCACAACCGATACCGCGATTTGCGGATCGTCAAACGGTGCAAAAGCAATAAACACAGCGTTATTTGAACCGTTTCCGACCTGTGCCGTACCTGTTTTACCGCCGACCGCTATACCGTAATTTGCGAAAATTTCACTCGCACTACCTTCGTCAACAACTCGTTTCATACCTTGTTTTACGGCATTGATAACTTCATCGTCCATATCGACTTTTTCGATAACTTCCGGATTAAATTCTTTTACAACACCGCCGTCAACCGATGAACGAACGCTTTTTATAAGATTTACTTTATATCTTGTACCGCCGTTTGCTATTGTTGCGGCATAGTTTGCAAGCTGAATAGGTGTAAACAAGCTGTATGACTGACCGATTGCCGCTTGAAGAGTGTCACCGCCAAACCATTCCCGATCGGTAGCACTTGCAACTACCTCTTTTTTATATCCGGGGCTTGCCATATGACCTGCCACTTCTTCGTCAAGCTCGATACCCGTTTTTTCACCAAGACCGAACTTCTTTGCATACTCATCAAGTTTATTTATTCCCATACGTCTGCCGACTTCATAGAAGAAATAGTTACACGAATTTTCAAGTGCCGCACTGACGTTTTGCTTACCGTGAGTCAATTTATATTCACCCCAAATCCAACAAGTCGCTGATAGTCGGCATAGAATTTATAAATACCCTCGTCCTCGATAATTTCATTTACATTCAAATTACCCGTTTCAAGTGCCGCAATCGCCGTCAATGGTTTAAATGTCGAACCAGACTGTAAAGTCCGCTTACAAGTCTGTTCCACATAGCTTTGCGTCATTATTAATCAAAGTTTCATAATCCTCATTAAACTTCGACATATCGTATGTCGGATACGACGCACCTGCAAGCAAATCGCCTGTTTTTACGTCAATGACAGCAACAGAACCTGCGTCACAGTCTGCACCGTCCTTTGCTTTCACACCGCTTGACGCACGAATATTTTGTATTGTATCTTCAAGCGATTTTTCCGCCACTTTCTGCAAATCCGAATCCAATGTAAGCACGATATAATCGCCCGGAACAGGCTCTGCATCGTTCATAACGGTAATCTCTTTACCGTTTACTTCCTTAGTTGTACCTGTAGTGCCGTCAATACCTCTTAAATACTGTTCGCCCCACTTTTCAATGCCCTGTTTACCGATAATGTCATTATAGCCGTAACCCAAATCTTTGTTTGCCTCGTATTCTTCGGCATTGATTTTACCTGTACGACCTAAAATATGCGTTGCAAGTCCGGGAGCGTCATATTGACGGATATAGTCGTTTATAACGGCTATGCCTTTAAACTCGTCCTGACGTTCCTTTATCTGCGTTACCGCATCAACGGATATATCGTCCGCAACTGTAAACAATGTTGTCTGTGACAAACCGCTTGCCTCCGCAGCGTATCGGATACCCACGATACGTCTTTGCTCGTCCTCGCTGTAAACGTCGCTGACTTTATATATCTCCTTGTATGCCTGCATTATTTGGTCGGCAGACATATTTTCTTCTATACCCTTGCCAAGATGTGAATTATTTTTAAACCACGCCTCACGTTCGTCCTCCACGGAGCCGTCCTCGTTTTCGTCCTCAAACTTAACTGATACGGTGCGAACGAAATAGGTAAATCATCATAATATTCACATTGAGTCGAATAAAATATATCCACAAGTTTTTTTATAATATCGTTAAATTCTTCGTCTTTAACATCGGTTTTCTGCATAACAACAGAATAACCGACTTGTTGGATACAAGAGTTGTTCCGTATCTGTCAAGAATTTCACCTCGCGGTGCTTTTTCGACTATATTGGTAGTCATTCTGTCATTAGCGTATTTCATAATACTGTTCGCCCTTTAATACCTG
>ENA-OQCN01001471-OQCN01001471.1-human-gut-metagenome-genome-assembly--contig:-NODE-1471-length-11618-cov-1.717344_pt1 | contig 11618 bp, 14 predicted proteins | sample MGYA00242497_ERZ504576 | MGnify/ENA primary metagenome ERZ504576 (study PRJEB26092, sample SAMD00036296) | human gut metagenome | host: Homo sapiens | study: EMG produced TPA metagenomics assembly of...
CACCCGCGTTGGCATGGGCAATCTGGTGGCGTGGTGGCTGCTGTTTCTGCAGGCGGTGCCGGTGCGGTGTTCTGGATGTGGGTCACTGCCATTCTGGGTGCGTCCACCTCCTTTATCGAATCCACCTTGCCCAGAAATACCGCCAGCCCGACCCGCTGTACGGCGGCTGGCGCGGCGGACCGGCCTACTATCTGCATGTGCTGGCGGAGCGCAGGCGCGGCAAAAAGCTCAAACGCTCTGTGGTAGCGGCGCTGTTTGCGGTGTCTGGTCTCATCTGCTGGTGCGGCATCAGTCAGGTAATCTCTAACTCGGTCAGTTCCGCGTTTGAAAATGCGTTCCATATTCCGCCGCTTACTACCACACTGGTGCTCACGGCCATTGCGGCGGTGATCGTGCTGCGCAAGAATGCCACCGTGAAAAGTCTGGACGTGATGGTGCCCATCATGGCGGTGTGCTATTTTGTCATCACCGTGGGCATCGTGCTGTTTAACCTGCCCAAGCTCCCGGCGGTGTTCGGGCGCATCTTTGCGGAAGCGTTCGGTCTGCGGCAGGCCGTGGCTGGCGGCTTTGGTGCTGTGCTGATGAACGGTGTCAAGCGCGGCCTGTTCTCCAACGAAGCGGGCAGCGGTTCGGCACCCTGTGCAGCTGCCGCCGCAGAGTGCGACGACCCGGTCAAGATGGGCTTTGTGCAGGCACTGGGCGTGCTGATCGATACGGTGGTGATCTGCAGTTGCACAGCCTTTTTGATGCTGCTGGTGCCGCAGGAGATCACGGAAGGACTTGCGGGCATGGACCTTTTGCAGACTGCCCTGCAGTACCATCTGGGCGGCTTTGGTGTCGTGTTCATTGCGGCCACGCTGGCGCTGTTCAGCTTTTCCACCTTTCTGGGCGTTTTGTACTATGCCCGCGGCAATGTGGCCTATCTGTGCGGCGACAACTGGTGGAGCCAGACCGTGTATAAGCTGATCGCGCTGGCCATGCTGGTGATCGGCGGTATGCAGGCCTACACGGTGGTGTGGGATCTGGGCGACGTGGGCATCGGCCTGATGACTATTTTCAACATGATAGCTTTGGTGCCCATGGCAAAGGAAGCGCTTGCCGCCCTGAACGACTACGAAAAACGCAAAAAACTGCAGTAAATAGCAAAGGCCCGGCTCCCTGTAACATGGGAACCGGGCCTTTCAGGTTATTTTATTGCAGATCAGATTTGTTTAAAAGCAGTCCGGCTGCCAGTCCCACCGCTGCGGGCAGTACCCAGCCAAAGCCCATGCTGCCCAGCGGCAGAGCGTTGGCGGCGCAGATACTGCCCCCAGCGGCAGCGCAGCGGCGATGCTCTGCAGGGCGGTCAGGCCCATGCACAGCGGATACACCGCCCGGTGCTTTTCAAGGCCCGGCATAAAGGAAAGCAGGATCAGCACGATGGCTGCGGGATAAATGGCGTTCAGCACCGGAGTGGACAGCCGGATGATGGCAGCAAGGCCGAGGTTCGATACCAGCATACTGGCCACAAGCAAAAAAGGCGGCAAGGCAGGTAGGGGATGCGGGGCAGCAGCTGATGAAAATACTGCCCCACGCAGGCGATCAGGCCCACGCAGGTGTTGAAGCATGCGATCACAAAAATGGCCGCAATGAGCACAAGGCCCGCCCGGCCGAACAGCTGCTGTGCCAGAGCGGTGAGCACCTCGGCACCGGTGGCAAGGCCCGGATACACCGTGCCGGTCTCGGCCCCGGCGTGGCCCAGCATGGCGTAGACCACCAGCATCAGCCCGCCTGCAATAAAACCGGCCCGGATGGTGCCGCCTTCCACGGCACGGCTTTCTGTGACACCCCGGGCGCGGATGTTCAGGGCAATGACCGCGCCAAAATTCAGCCCGGCCAGCGTGTCCATGGTCTGGTAGCCGTACAGGATGCCCTGCACAGCGGGCAGGGCTGCGTACTCTGCGCTGGGTGTGCCGTAGTGTGCCGCCAGCGGATGGATGAGACACCCGGCAAACAGCACCACGATGAGCACGATCAGGCAGGGGCAGAGGATGCGGCCCAGCCAGTCGGTAAGCTTTTCCGGCCGCAGCGCCACCAGAAAGGCCGCTGCAAAAAACAGCACCGAGTAGGCCAGCTGCAGCCCGGTACCGCCGCCCACCAACGGCACCAGCATCTGGAACGAGGTGCTTGCCGTGCGGGGGATGGCAAGGCAGGGGCCGATGGAAAGATACACCAGAATGGTGAACACCATGGCGAACACCGGATGCACCCGGCCGGCAAGCTTATCCAGACCGCCTGCCCGTGCCACAGCCACCACGCCCGCAATGGGCAGGCCGACGGCGCTGACGGCAAGGCCCGCAAAGGCAGGCCAGAGGCTGGTACCGGCTGTGCGCCCAGATGCGGCGGGAAGATCAGATTGCCTGCACCAAAAAACATGGAAATAGCGTAAAACTGACCAAAAGCAGGCTTTTGCCGGAGAGCTTCTGCATAGGACAGACACCTCATTTCTTTCTTGCATCAAAGATGACAGAGATTTATACAGTTCAGTTTATCGTTTTATGCATTTCATGTCAAGAAAGAAAAACATGAAGAAAAGTAATGACAGGCATGATAAGCTCTTATGTATCATGATGCACGGGTCATTGGCGTTTGGAAAGAGATATGGTATTATAATGTATAATGTAGAACTGAGCAGGCCATCAGGGCGCTTTCTCCGCGAAATTCGGGGCTTCCAGCTCCCGCCCTGTTGCCTTATGGCAACAGGTCCTATCCTCGGATCATTCGCTGAAGAAACACCCTGCCGTCCTGCATTTATTTGTAATCAGGAGCAGGTAAGTTTATGAAGCAACATAAACAATTTTTTCAGCGGCTGGGCGCTGCGGCCTTCTGGCTGGCGGTGTGGCAGTGCGCCGCCATGGCGGTGGGACAGGAGGTGTTCCTTGTTTCGCCGGTGCAGGCGGTGCGCACTCTTTTGCAGCTTTTGCCGCAGGCAGAGTTCTGGCAGCGGGTGGGTTTCAGCTCCGGGCGCATTCTGCTGGGTTTTGGGCTGGGCGTGGCCGTAAGCATCGTGCTGGCTGTGGCCGCACAGGCGTGGCACACGGCAGATGTGCTGCTTGCTCCGGTGCTGCAGCTGGTCAAAGCCACGCCGGTGGCAAGCTTTATCATTCTGGCGCTGGTGTGGGTGCGGGGGGCATCGCTTTCGGTGCTCATCAGCTTTTTAATGGTGCTGCCCGTGCTGTACGGTGCGGTGCGCACCGGCATCCAGAGCGCAGACCCACAGCTGTTGGAGATGACGAAGGTGTTTCGCCTTCCGCTGGGCCGACGGCTGCGGGCGGTGTGGCTGCCTGCGGTGCTGCCGGCCTTCCGGCAGGGGTGCAGCGTGGCGCTGGGCATCTGCTGGAAGAGCGGCGTTGCCGCTGAGGTGATCGGACTGCCCAATGGCAGCATCGGCGATGCACTCTACCGGGCCAAGATCACCCTTTCCACCGGGGAGCTGTTCGCATGGACGTTTGTGATCATCCTGCTCAGCGCCGGGTTTGAAAAGCTGTTCCTGCTGCTTCTGGACTGCGTGACCCGCGCCGTGACCGGGGAGGTGCCGCAATGCTGACCATCGAGCATCTGACAAAACAGTTCGGGAAGAAAACGCTTTTCCGGGATCTCTGCCTCACGGTGGAAGGCCCGGCGGTGCTGTGGGCACCAGTGCTGGGGCAAGACCACATTGCTGCGCATCCTCATGGGGCTGGAAGAACCCACTTCTGGCATAGTACAGGGCGTTGGCCGGATGGCAGCAGTGTTTCAGGAAGACCGGCTCTGCCCGCAGCTGACAGCTGTGCAGAACGTGACGCTGGTATTGCCCGGCAGTGCAGAACAATACAAAGAGCAAATCATAAAAGACTTTCAACAGCTTGGCATGGATGCTGCCGCATTGGCCCTGCCTGCAGCACGGCTTTCCGGCGGACAGAAGCGCCGCACGGCTCTGCTGCGGGCTTTGTGGGCCGCCAGCGATACGCTGCTGTTAGACGAACCTTTACCGGCATGGACCGGACACCTTGCCGCTGCTGCGGCTCTGCTGCGGGAGCGCTGCGGAGAAAAGCCTGTCTTGCTGGCTACCCACGACCGCGAAGCCATCCGCCTTCTGGACTGGCCGGTGGTTGAGCTGGAAGATGCCTGAGCCTGCAGTCTATGGCCTAGTAGAATGAAATCGAAAGACCAGAACGCCTTTCCGATTTTTTGCTGCTTGGAATATTTTACTGAAAAATACGCAGGGGATACGGCGAACTGCATCAGTTCAGCAGCTTTGCCGGGTCAAGGTACTGCTCACCCTGCAGTACTTCCAGATGGATATGCGTCTCCTCGCGCATTCGTTGGGAATGCTGCCTGCACGGCCAAGTATCTGGCCCACACTCACTTCATCGCCGGTCTGCACCGTGGGGCCGGCAGTGCCGCACACCCGCACAGGTGCCCGGCGCTGTCCTCGATGCACACCACACTGCCCCCAGCGGCTATCGGTGTCCACGGCGGTCACCTTACCGGCGGCGGGAGCACACACCTGCGCATCCTGCGCACAGGCGTAGTCCACACCGTTGTGGGTGCGCCAGTCGCCAAGGGTGCTGCTGTACACCAGCTCATCGCCGCTGTAGGCGTTCAAGACCCTGCCGAGACGGGCTGCGTGGAGGCAGGCGCAGCTGAACTGCTGGCAGGCGAGGATGCGCCCTGCAGTGCGGAGGGTTCGTGCACCAAACCAGAGCCAGACTGCGCCCCAGAAGAGGACGCAGAGGATGGCGGGCTTGTACATTTGCCGCAGATTCTGCGGCGTCGGTCACGCTGATGCCATACATCGTCCTCCTGTGGGTCAAGGGTGAGCTGCGGCTCCGGTGCAGGTTCTTCCTGCGGGGTCGTCAGGTCGTCGTAGCTCTTTTTCAGTTCATCCCGCACGGTGCGCACTGCCCACACGCCCGCCGCTGCGGCTGCGACGAGACAGGCCAGCAGTGCCAGTGTAAAGCCCCTGCTGCGCAAAAACTTTTTGATCTGCTCCATTGTCGTTACTCCCATCTGCTGCATTGTGTACGCATTGCTTCTGGGCTTAGTGTGGGACAGCAGGGCAGGTTTTATGCATTCTTTTATTTAAATGCCCTTCGCGTTGCTCTGGGCATATTTAGAGGAAATGATATTTTGTAATATAGCAGCCCAGCCAGACCTGCGGGTCTGGCTGGGCTGCACTTTCACAGGAAGGGCCGCAGCCGGAAAATGCATCTTCCCTCTGTGGCCTTCTGTGTTGATACCCAGAGCGAAGCGGAGGATATTCTAAATGATATTACCAAACAAAAAGGCCCTCCCTTTTCGGGAGAGCCTTTGCGGATCAAAAATCAGTTGCGGCGGCGGCTGTTCATGCCCAGCAGGCGCACAACATACAGGAAAATGTTGATGAAGTCCAGATACAACGTCAGTGCACCGTAAATGGAAGCCTTCTCGGCCAGCTCGCCGTCATAGGCGTAGTAGGAGAACATCTGGCTCAGTTTCTGGGTATCATAGGCGGTCAGCAGCATGAACACCACCAGACCGACAGCGCTGTACAGCACCGTGGTAAGGAAGCTCATGCCGAACAGCATGCCCACAAAGCCGGTGATGATGAGCGCGAACAGGCCCATCATCAGCTTGGGACCCCAGCCGGACAGATCCCTGTGGGTAGTAGTGCCGTAGACCGCCATCAGGCCGAAGTACAGCGAGGTGGCAAGGAAGGCCAGCACCAGAGTGCCCAGATCAAATATCAGGAAGTAGTAGCTCAGCACCATGCCGTTGAGCAGTGCATAGGCAAAGAATGTGGCTCTTGCACCGCCCACCGACATGTTCTGCACGCGGGAGCTGAGCACATACACCAGCACCAGCTCTGCGATGGTGAACACCAGATACAGCGAGTTGACAACGTACAGCAGCGGGGTAGCGGCTGTAACGAACGCCGCGGCAAAGGTGATGAGCAGGCCTGCCGCCATCCAGCGGTAGGTGCGGTTCATATAGTCAGCCGAGGTCATGGCAGGCTCCGTGTAGCCTCGATCGTAACCATTGTAATTGTAATCCATATGGGACTCCTCCAGTCTCTTTCTGCCGGAACACTTTTTCCTTGCTCCGGTCTACGGAATATAGTATACTGCATAGAAATGAACGTTTCATGAAAAAGGCTGTGATATTGTATGTCTCTTGGGCTTTATTTACACATTCCGTACTGTTTTTCCAAATGCAGATACTGCGATTTCTATTCCCATCCCGGTGAGCGCGGCGTACCGGAAGCTTATGTGGATGCTCTTTTGCGGGAGCTTTCCCGCTTTGCGCCGGAAGCACCTCTGCAGCCGGACACCCTTTATTTTGGCGGCGGCACGCCCAGCCTGCTGCGCCCGGAGCAGGCAAAACAGCTGATCGATGCGGCCCGGCCGATGCCGGGGGCCGAGATCACACTGGAAGCAAACCCGGAGACGGTGACGGAAGAAAGCCTTGCAGGCTTCCGGGAGGCGGGCGTGAACCGCATCTCTTTCGGGGTGCAGTCTGCCCGGGATACCCAGCTGCGCACACTGGGCAGGCCGCACACGGCAAAGCAGGCGCGGGCTGCATTTGCCGCCGCGCGGCGCGCAGGCTTTGCGAACATCAGCGGCGACATCATGCTGGCACTGCCGCACTACACCGAAGCCGAGTTTGACGAAACGCTGGAACTGATCGAGGGTGGTGGGGCTACCCATATTTCGGCATATCTGCTGAAGATCGAGCCGGATTCGGCCTTTGGTAAACATCCGCCCGAAGGCCTGCCCACCGGCGATGAAGCCGCCGATTTTTACCTTTATGCAGTGGAACAGCTGGAACACCACGCTACAAACAGTACGAGATCTCCAACTTTGCAAAGCCCGGCTATGAGGCAGACACAACCTCATTTACTGGGACTGCGGCGACTATCTGGGCCTTGGCCCGGCGGCGCACTCCTGCATGGGCGCAGACGGTTCTACTACCCGCCGGACACCGCCGCTTTCCTGAACGATGCCGCCGCCCCGGTGATGGACGGCAGCTGCGGCGCAGAGGACTACCTTATTTTACAGCTGCGTCTGCGCAAAGGCCTTTCGCTGGATGCATACAAAAAAATTACGGGAAAGAATTTTCTACCGCACAGCTGGCCTTTGTGCAAAACTGCGTCCGGGCGGGCTATGCAAGCTTTGATGGCCGCACCCTTGCCCTGACCCCGGCGGGTCTCATCGTGCAGAACAGCATCCTTGCCCAGCTGTTGTAATTGGCAGAAATATGGCAACACATTGCTTTTGTGTGTCGATTCTGGTATGATATACTCGTATTATTAGGCGATGGGAGAGAAAACGGATGGCGAAAGTATTGATCGTCGGCGCAGGCGCGGCAGGACTGATGGCGGCGGGTGCCGCCGTGCGGCAGGGGCATCAGGTGACGGTGCTGGAACACATGGATAAGCCCGGCCAGAAGATCCTTGTCACCGGCAAGGGCCGCTGCAATGTGACCAACGACTGCCCGGCAGAGGAATTTCTGCGCCATGTGCGCACGAACCCGCGCTTTCTGTATTCGTCGCTGGGGGCCTTTCCACCGGCAAAGACCATGGAACTGTTCGAGGGCCTTGGCGTGGAGCTGAAGGTGGAGCGCGGCCGCCGGGTGTTCCCGGTATCCGACAAGGCCGAGGAGATCCGGCAGGCTCTTTTGCGCTATGCGCAGGATGCTGAACTCGTGCATGACGGCGCGAAAAAGCTGCTATTGGAAGAGGTAACACCGGAGCCGGAAGCAGCTCCCGCCGCACCGGAAAACCCGCGCCACCCCAAAAAGAAAAAGGCAGGCCCGGCACTGCGGTGCATCGGTGTGCGGGGCACCTCCGGCCGGGAGTACCGGGCGGATGCCGTGCTGGTGGCCACCGGCGGCGTGAGCTACCCCACCCACCGGCTCTACCGGCGACGGCTACAAACTGGCCCAGCAGGCCGGGCACACCCTCATCGAGCCGGTGCCCAGTCTGGTCAGTCTTGTGAGCCATGACGCGGACTGCAAAAAGATGATGGGTTTGGCGCTGAAAAACGTCACCCTGACCCTGTTCGAGGACAGCAAGGCCATTTTTGATGAGCAGGGCGAAATGCTGTTCACTCATTTTGGCATCAGCGGCCCGCTGACTTTGAGCGCCTCCAGCCATCTGGGCGACATGAAAAAACACAAGTATCATGCGGAGATCGACCTCAAGCCCGCTCTCAGCGAAGAGCAGCTTTACGACCGCATCACGCGGGATTTTGCCTGCTGGCAAACCATGCGGCGCAGGGCGCGCTGGTAAAGCTTTTGCCGTCCAGTATGCAGCCGGTGATGGTGGCGCGCTGGGGCATCGACCCGGCTACCAAGGCAACCAGATCACCCGGGAACAGAAGCGGGAGCTGGTGCAGCTGATGAAGCACTGGCGGGTGTCCATTGATGCCCGGGGCGATCTGGCCCACGCGGTGGATCACCAGCGGCGGCGTGTCCGTGCGGGAGGTGGACCCCAAAACCATGCAGAGCAAAAAGGCGCTGGGCCTGTATTTTGCGGGCGAGGTGCTGGATGTGGATGCCTATACCGGCGGCTACAACCTGCAGATCGCCTTCTGCACTGCACAGGCATTTGCAAATCATCTGTAATTACAGATAAAACAATTTTAAATGCTCCGCGCTGCTCTGGGCATATTTATAGGAATAGATTTTTTTTGATTTGTATTTTGAACGACTGCGGTCGTTTTCAAAATACGTTTTCACAAAAAGAGTTGTTGCCGGGATAGTCTCACAGACCGCTGCGCAACTGTTCCTGAAGGGAACGAGCAGCAATGCAGTTCTCCGTTACGACCCCATCCGGTGAAAATGTGTTTGGAGCGCTCCGCAGAGCGCAAAAATATTAAAATGATTTTCCGCTGAAGATGGCCACAGCGAATGCGGAGGCCATTTTAAATCGTTCAGTTTAAAAAGGAGAGATACAACATGGTATCTGTTGCGATCGACGGGCCTGCAGGTGCAGGCAAATCTACGCTGGCACGCCGTCTGGCGGCTGAAATGGGCTATATTTATGTGGATACCGGTGCCATGTACCGCGCCATCGGCCTGTATGCCCTGCGCGCAGGCAAGGACCCCAAGGACAACGCAGCGGTCAACGCGCTGCTTCCCCAGATCGAGCTGCGGCTGGCCTCCATTGAGGGCGAGCAGCACATTTATTTAAAGGAAGAGGATGTGAGCACCGCCATCCGCACCGAGGCCGCAGGTATGGCTGCCTCTGCCGTGGGCGCAAACCCGGCTGTGCGCGCCTTTCTGCTGGAACTGCAGCGGGATATGGCCAAAAAGCAGGACGTGCTGATGGACGGCCGCGACATCGGCACGGTGGTGCTGCCGGATGCCACGGTGAAGATCTTCCTCACCGCTACGCCGGAAGCCCGCGCCACACGCAGGTGGAAAGAGTATCAGCCAAGGGCATCGATACTCCCTATGAAGAGGTGCTGGCCGACGTGAAGCAGCGGGACTATCAGGACACCCACCGTGCCGCTGCACCCCTGAAGCAGGCGGACGATGCCGTGCTGCTGGACACTTCGGAGCTGGATTTTGAACAGAGCCTTGCTGCAATGAAGAAGATCATTGCGGAGAAAGTGAATAAAACGATAAAATGATATTATATTACATCTTAGTGCCTTTGCGTGGCTTTTGTGGCATATCGGCTTCCGCATCCATGTAGAGGGCCGCGAAAACCTGAAAAAGGTGCAGACAAAGGGCTGCATCCTTGCACCCACCATGTCTCCGCCATCGACCGGTGTTTATCGTGGTCACCCGGTGGGGCAGGCGGATGATCGTGTTCGCCAAGAAGGAACTGTTCGAGATCAACGCCCTGCTCACATGGTTCTTCCGCTGCTGCGGCGCGGTGTGCGTGCGCGGCACAAAGGATGAAATGGCTGCCATTGAGCAGACCGTAGAAAAGTGCAGAAACGGCGAAACACTGCTCATCTTCCCGGAGGGCACCCGCGAAAAGGACGGGAAGCTTCTGCCGCCCAAGAGCGGACTGTTCGTCATTGCGGCGGGGGCCGGGGTGGACGTAGTGCCCTGCCGCATCCTGTACGATACGCCGGATGGAAAAATGCACCTGTTCTGCAAAGTACGGGTGATCTACGGCGAGCCGATGCCTGCAGAGCAGTTTGCCATGGAGAGCCGCCGCGACACCAAAAAGCTGCGTGCCAACAAGCAGGCCCTGCTGGATGCGTGGGAAAAGATGGGGCGTAAAAGATGGAGATCCGAGTTGCCAAAACGGCGGGGTTCTGCTTTGGTGTCAAGCGGGCGGTGGACCTGACCTATGGCCTGCTGAACGAAGGCTGCAAGGTGGCCACCCTCGGCCCGCTGATCCATAACCCGCAGGCTGTGGAGGATATGCAGAAAAAGGGTGCCCTTGTGGCGGATGCCATCGCCGATGTGCCCGCCGGGTACGAGGTGGTCATCCGCAGTCACGGCGTGCCGCGCACCGTGTACGACGAGCTGGATGCGCGCGGCATCACCTACCATGATGCCACCTGTCCCTTCGTGCAGAAGATCCAGCGCATTGCCGCCGAGGCCGAAAAGGCGGGGGCAGTGCTGCTTGTGGCAGGCGACAAGACCCATCCGGAGGTGCAGGGATCGTGGGCCACACCCGCGGAGAGGTGTTCGTTTTTGCCGATCTGGCCGAGTTGAAGGCATGGAAAGGCCCCTCTGACCCGCAAAAACCCCTGTTTGCAGTTGCACAGACCACATTTCAGGTTACAAAATGGCAAGAAAGTTCGGAGTTTCTCAAAAAAGCCTATACAAACGCCCGAATTTTTGATACAATATGTAATGCGACGTGGGCGAGGCAACAGGAAGCGGAAGACCTCAGCCAAAAATGCGACATCATTGTTGTCATTGGCGGTCATCATTCTTCCAATACCCAAAAGCTGGTACAGGTCGCCGCAAAACACACGCGTGCCGTAACGGTCGAGACAGCGAGCGAACTTCGGCCGGAATGGTTTGCAGATGTTAAAGTGGCGGGCGTGACAGCCGGGGCTTCAACGCCATCGTCTATTATTGAGGAGGTACTTAACAGTATGAGCGCAGAAATCAATGACAGCATGAGCTTTGAGGAGATGCTGAATGCATCCGAGGAAAAGCGTGTTCATGCAGGCAGTATTGTGAAAGGAATCGTGACCAGCATCTCTGCCAACGAGATCCAGGTGGATATCGGAGCGAAGCAGACCGGCTTTGTCAAGCTGAGCGAGCTGACCGATGATTCCTCCGCCAAGGTCGAAGACCTGGTGAAGGTTGGCGATGAGCTGGACCTCATCGTCGAGAAGGTTATGGATCAGGATGCGTCATCCAGCTCTCCCGCAAGAAGCTCGCATCTCGCAAGGGCATGGAAGAGATCGCTAAGGCCGCTGAGTCCGGCGAGGTCGTCGAGGGCGACGTCACCGAGTTCAACAAGGGCGGCGTTGTGGTCAACGTCAAGGGCGTCAAGGTGTTCGTTCCTCGTTCTCAGGCTACTATGCGCCGTGATGAGGACTACACCGCTCTGGTTGGCCAGCACGTTCAGCTGGTTGTCACCGAGTGCTCCGGCCGCAAGATCGTCGGCAGCATCAACAAGGTGACCGCTGAGCAGA
>ENA-OQCN01001472-OQCN01001472.1-human-gut-metagenome-genome-assembly--contig:-NODE-1472-length-11612-cov-3.037440_pt1 | contig 11612 bp, 16 predicted proteins | sample MGYA00242497_ERZ504576 | MGnify/ENA primary metagenome ERZ504576 (study PRJEB26092, sample SAMD00036296) | human gut metagenome | host: Homo sapiens | study: EMG produced TPA metagenomics assembly of...
CCAAGCTTGCCCGCGCCATGCTTACCCGCTACGGCATGAGCAAGGACTTTGACATGGTGGCGCTGGAGACCGTGAACAACCAGTATCTGGGCGGCGACACCTCGCTGGCCTGCTCGGCGCAGACCCAGCGCGAGATCGACCAGAAGGTGGTGGAGCTGGTCCGGGCCCAGCACGAAAAGGCTGTCCGCATCCTGACCGACAACCGCGCCAAGCTGGATGAGCTGGCACAGTATTTGTACCAGAAAGAGACTATCACCGGCGAGGAGTTCATGGAGATCCTGAACCGGGAACCGGCACAGGCCCAGTGACCCCGGCGGCAGAGCTGCCAAAAATTTTTTTTAGCCTGCTGCAATAATCCCGCCGCCGCATCCGTTTATAAGACAGATGCGGCGGTTTTGTATTACACCGCATGGCAGACCATGGTTTTCCACAAAACAAAAATGTGCGGTGCAAAACCGCCGTCAACGGAGGTATTCCAAATGAAACTGAACCATAAATTTGTCCGTACCGTCACCACCACCGCTGCAGTGCTGGGTGCTGCCGCCATGCTGAGCGTGGGCGCATTTGCCGCAGAGGCAGACATCAACGACCCTGCTGCCGCAGGCTATCTGCCCCCGCAGGAGCAGATGGTGCAGGGGGATATCGCCCTGCACAGCGCCGATGTGGCGATCGGCGAAAAGGACCCCACCTACGGCGGCTACGGCGCACCGGAGGGAAACCCCATTCAGGGAAATATCATGCTGATCTCCGGCGATGAGCTGGCCGCCCCGTCCGCAGATGCAGCGGCGAAAAAGAGCGAGGCCCGTTACACCGTCAAGGGCCTGTTCGGCAGAGAAGTGCTGTACACTGCCCGCCAGAAGGACAGTGTGCTGACGCTGGATGTGCCCGCCGGTTCTGCTACTTTCCGCACCACCGTGCAGGACATGCAGACCCTGCTGAACGAGGGCGTGAGCACGCTGGTGGTCCAGACTGAGAAGGGCTCCACCACCCTGAACCTGTCTCTGCTGGTGGAGGGCCAGAAGGGCACCGACCGCGTGGTGCTGCGCCGACTGGGCGAAAACACCTTCCTCACCGTGGGCCTGCGCTGCCGCCGCGATTTGATCGTGGGGCGCTGACCGCTGAGATCAAATGATGAAAGGGCTGCTGCACGCAGAGATGTGCAGCGGCCCTTTTTGCGCTTTTCTGTTAAGTTTTTGAAAATTGCGCAGATGTCTTTGCAAAGTCTGCCGGGAGATGTTATAGTTAAATTGAAACAGTATGCATTCCCGATAGAAAGGAAAAAACGCCATGGAGCATTTTGTGGAGTTTGAGGACGTTTGCAAATACTACCAGACCGGCAGTGTGAAGATCGCCGCCGCAGACCACCTGAATTTCTATGTGGATAAGGGCGAGTTCTGCATCATCGTGGGGCCCTCCGGCGCAGGCAAGACCACCCTGCTGAACATCCTTGGCGGCATGGACAGCTGCGACGAGGGAAACGTCTGGCTGGACGGCCAGAATGTGAGCCACTTTACCGCCAGAGAGCTGACGACTTACCGCCGGTACGATGTGGGCTTTGTGTTCCAGTTCTACAACCTTGTGCAGAACCTGACCGCACTGGAGAATGTGGAGCTGGCCAGCGAGATCTGCCGCGACCCGCTGGACCCCAAAGAGACCCTGCGCGGTGTGGGTCTGGGAGAGCGGCTGAACAACTTCCCGGCCCAGCTTTCCGGCGGCGAGCAGCAGCGGGTGTCCATTGCCCGCGCACTGGCCAAAAATCCCAAGCTTCTGCTCTGCGACGAGCCCACCGGTGCACTGGATTACAAGACCGGCAAGCAGGTGCTGGCCCTTTTGCAGGATACCTGCCGCCGCACCGGCCGCACGGTGATCGTTATTACCCACAACACCGCCCTGACGGCGATGGCAGACCGCATCATTCAGGTGCGCAGCGGCAAGATCGTCTCCAATCAGGTCAACGAGCACCCTGTGCCGGTGCAGGAGATTGAGTGGTGAGAGCTGTGCTGAAAAGTTATCGTAAAAACATCCTGCGGGAAATGAAGGACAACCTGAGCCGCATGGTCTCGCTGTTCGGCATCGTAGCGCTGGGCGTGATGATGCTGACCGGCCTGATGAGTTTTGCGCCAGCATGCGCATCGCCGGGCAGAAATACTACGTGCAGCAGAACGTGTTCGACCTGCGGGTGCTGTCCACGCTGGGCCTTTCGGAGGAGGACATTGCCGCCATTGCCGCCGTGGACGGCGTGGAGGCTGTGCAGCCGGTGAAATATCAGGACGTGGAGGCCCAGTGGCAGGGCCAGAGCGAGACGGCGGTGGTGCGCCTGCAGCAGCTGCCCGCCGACCCCGGGGCCGACACGGCAGAAAATATGAACCGTCTGGTGCTGCTGTCGGGCCGGATGCCTGAGGCCCCGGACGAGTGCGTGGTGCATGTGATGGGCTACGGCGACCCGGTGGAACCGGGCACGGTGCTCACCCTGCCGGAGGACACCGAACATGTGAGCCGGAAGCAGTTCACGGTAGTGGGCACCGTGCAGGACCCGCAGCATTTTTCCACGGACAAGGAGAGCAGCACCGCCGGTGACGGCCAGCTGGATGATATTGTGTTCCTGCCGGAGGGCAGCCTGACCACGGATTATTATACGGCGTGCTATCTCAAAGTGAAAAATGCCGGCCTGTATGATAATTACTCGGACGCGTATCAGGCAGCAGTGGATGACACAGCCGCAAGGGTAAAGGCCATCAGCGGCGCACAGTGCACGGCCCGGCGGGCGGAGCTGATCGAGGACGCCAGTGCAGAGCTGGCCGATGCCCGGGCCGAGTACAACGACAAAAAAGCCGAAGCAGACCGTCAGTTTGCGGAGCAGAGCAGCAGCTGGCCGATGCACAGGCACAGCTGGACAGCGCCAAAGCCCAGCTGGACGCGGGCGAAGCGGAGCTTGCCGCCAACAAAAAGGCCCTGCCGGATACCATGCAGGGCGGTGCGGACGAGCTGGTGAGCGGCGAGGAACAACTGCTGGAATTTGAGGATCAGCTGCAGCAGATCGAGATGCTGGTGAACCTGAAAAAGGTGGCCGACCCGCTGCTGGGCTATGCCGAAACGGCTCTGCACAACGCACAGAAAGCGCTGGACGAAGCGGAACCTGCCGATGAAGAGTACACCGAGCTGCGGGATGCCCTGCAGAAGGCGCAGGATGCTTACGACAACATCAGCGGCCAGCTGAACGGCTATCAGGCCCAGCTGGACGCGGGCAAGCGCCAGATGTATGCACAGGCTGATCTCTTCGTCCAGCCTTTCCAACGAGCAGCTGGTGACTGAGGCAAAGGCAGCACTGCGCCAGATGAAGGTAAAGCTTCTGCAGGGTCAGCTGCAGCTCACCACCGGCACGGCCACAGCCTACACCCAGTTTGATGCGGCACGCACCCGGCTGGACGAAGGCTGGCAGCAGTACAACGACGGCGTGCAGCAGCTGGCCGATTCCCGCGCGGAGTACGAGAGCCGGAAGGCCGATGCCGAACAGCAGCTGGCCGACGGCCTTGCCCAGCTGAACGATGCCGAGGAGCAGGTGAGCCAGATCAAGAGCGGCGAGTGGTATGTGCTGGACCGCAGCTCCACCGTGAGCTTTGTCACCTTTGAGCAGTATGCCGACCGCATGGACGCCATTGCACGGGTGTTCCCGGTGTTCTTCTTCCTGGTGGCGGCACTGGTGGCCACTACTACCATGACCCGCATGGTGGACGAGAACCGTCTGCAGCTGGGGACTCTGAAAGCTCTGGGTTACTCCAACGCAAAGATCGCAGGCAAGTACCTGTTCTATGCTCTCAGCGCCAGCGTGCTGGGCAGCATCGTGGGCATGGTCATCGGTTTTGTGGTGTTCCCGCTCATCATCTGGTATGCTTACCAGATGATCTTCAGCATGTCCACCTTTACGCTGCACTTTTACCCCGGCATGGCGGCAGCAGCGTAGCCATCAGCGCGGCCGTCATCGGTTTTGCTACATGGAACGCCTGCCGTGCCAGCCTGAAGGAAAAGACTGCAGCTTTGCTGCTGCCCCGGGCCCCGGTGGCAGGCAAGCGCATCTTTTTGGAGTACATTACCCCGCTGTGGCAGCACATGAGCTTCTCCCAAAAGACCACAGCCCGCAACCTGTTCCGCTACAAAAAGCGCTTCTTCATGACAGTGCTGGGCGTGGCAGGCTGCACGGCGCTGCTGCTGATCGGTTTTGGCATTCAGGATTCCATCCTGCCCATCGTGGACAAGCAGTCCGGGCAGCTGACCCACAACGATCTCACTATCTCGCTCAGCGATGAAAAGGCGCTGACCATGGAGCAGGGCCTTGCCGACACGCTGGACAGCAGCAGTGCGGTCCGCAGCTGGGGCGCGTTCTACACAAAGTCCACCACCCTTTATAATGAAGAGGGCGGGAGCGCCGATGTCAGCATCGTAGGCGCGGAGGACGATGCCCGGATGACCGAATACTTCACCTTCCGCACCCGGGTGGGCCACGACCCCATTCCCTTTGAAGAGGACAGCGTGATCCTGACCGAAAAAACGGCCCTGAATCTGGAGCTGAGCGTGGGCGATACGTTCTATGTGGAGGCTGCAGACGGAAGCCGCGTGCCGCTGGTGCTGACCGGCATTACCGAGAACTACATGTTCACCCGGCTGTATCTCTCCAATGCGCAGCTGCAGGCCCTGCTGGGCAGCACGCCGGAGTGGAACACCGTCTACGGCCTGACCGGCTGTACCACCGAGGCGGAGTACAACGCCCTGCGCACAAAGCTGCTGGGCTGCAACTATGTGAGCAGCGTCAGCTTCACCGAGGACACCACCTCCATGTTCGGCAGCCTGATCGGCAGCCTGAACTACGTGGTGGTGCTGATCATCGTGTGCGCGGCGGCACTGGCGGCGGTGGTGCTGTACAACCTGATCAGCGTCAACCTTGCCGAGCGCAAAAAGGAGCTTGCCACTATCAAGGTGCTGGGCTTCTATGACAAAGAAGTGTACCGCTACATCTTCCGCGAGATCGAGCTTTTGTCCCTCATCGGCTCCGGCGTGGGCCTGCTGCTGGGCGTGCCGCTGCACCGGTTCATCATCCTGACCGTGGAAATGGATCAGCTGATGTTTATTCGCACCATTGCACCCCACAGTTATCTGCTGGCAGTGGCATTGACGATGCTGTTCACCTTTGTGGTGTGCTTTGCCATGCGGCGGCATGTGCGGCATATCAGCATGGTGGAAAGCATGAAAGCCCCGGAGTGACAGCATGACAGCGGCAAAGAACCGGTAAATTCATAAAAGCTTCATATAAATAACATGCTTTCGCAGAAATTCTTTGGTATGATAATGCTACCGACAGGCGGGGCCGCAACCGCCTGAACGGGTAACATGATTCCTCCTTTACCAAACCAAATACCGCAAAACAAAACACCGCGCCTTGTCTGATCCGCAGCAGACAGGGCGCGGTGTCTTGTTTAAACCGTTAAGTTTTCAGCATCTGCGGCAATGGCATCGGCCTGCTGCTGGGTGAGCACGCGGCACTTGACCATCCGCTTGAGCACCACCTGCATCCGCTTGAAGGCAAGCTCCGGGCTGCTGGCGTAGGTGGAAGGCGCGTTGGGCATACCCGCCAGATAGATCGCTTCGGCATCGGTCAGCTGGGCCGGTTCCTTGCCAAAGTAGCCCTCGCAGCTTCTGCAATGCCATAATACCCGCTGCCAAAATAGATGGTGTTGGCGTACATCTCAAAGATCTGCTGCTTGGAGTAGGTCTTTTCAATATCAAAAGCAGCAAGCATCTCGCAGCCTTGCGGGCCAGATGCTTGTCCTGCGTGAACAGCTCGTTCTTGGCAAGCTGCTGGGTCAGGGTGCTGCCACCCTCGGCCAGCGAGTGGGTGCGCAGGTCGGCCAGCAGGGCGCGGGCAATGGCCCCCGGGTCGATGCCTTGTGGGTCATAAAATGCTCGTCCTCGGTGCAGATGACTGCGTTAATATAGATCTGCGGCAGCGCATCGTAGGAAGTATAGCTCCCGCGGGCACAGATGGTGTCGTACATGGAAGCCACTGGGTAACTGCTGGCGGCACTGCGGTACAGCTGCCTACCCTGATAAAAGAACCAGCCGCCTGCCAGCAGCCCGCCAAGCAGCAGGATGCAAAGAACAACGAGCAGGCTCTGCTTTAAAAAATGAAAGAAACGATGCAGCATCGAAAAAACTCCTTTGATGATAAAAAAGAACGCTACCATAATAAACGATTTGCAGGGCGTTTGCAAGGAACAGCTTTAGTATAACAATAAAATTTTAAGGTTTTATCAATGGAAAAATAAAAATTTTCGAAGAAGCAGAAGTGTTACTCCTGTTGGAACTGCACAACGGGATGCTGCAAATGCGGGCTTCACATCGTGCAGAAAACTCAATTTGCAAAAAACTGGAATTAACCTATTGACAAACTGGGTAAGAGGGAATATAATGCAAACAACAAATCCACAAACCTAGTGGGAAAAAGAAAACAAAGGTTTTGCTTCCCGGTACAGAGCAGATAGAGGTGCCGGTTTGTAGATGAGTGGGAAAGAATTTTACGGGAAAGGAGGGCACGGATATGAAGCTGATTTGGAACGACCTGCTGCATGCAAACTTCCGCTGTGGGCGAATGTGCGGTGACCGGGCAGAACATCTGGCTGTGAACTGTACGATGCCTCTTGCTGTGCACGAATGTGTACCCGAATGTGACATTGACAGAATCGCTTTGAATTGTGTTTGCCCGATGCGCTTTTGTATCACGCATCGGGATTTTTTGTATCAGAAAATTATACTATAAGTACAAATAGAGAGGTAAAATACTATGTCTAACTATAAATTTGAGACCCTGCAGCTTCACGTTGGCCAGGAGCAGGCCAATCCCGCAACCGATTCCCGTGCAGTGCCCATTTACCAGACCACTTCCTATGTGTTCCGCAACAGCCAGCACGCAGCAGACCGCTTTGGTCTGGCAGATGCCGGCAACATCTATGGCCGCCTGACCAACTCCACGCAGGACGTGTTCGAGAAGCGCATCGCTGCTCTGGAGGGCGGCGTGGCTGCTCTGGCAACCGCCTCCGGTGCCGCTGCCATCACCTACACCATCGAAGCACTGGCACAGGCCGGTGACCACATCGTGGCACAAAAGACCATCTACGGCGGCAGCTACAACCTGCTGGAGCACACCCTGACCCAGTTCGGCGTGACCACCACCTTTGTCAACGCTCACGATCTGGCCGAGGTGGAGAACGCCATTCAGCCCAACACCAAGGCCATCTATCTGGAGACGCTGGGCAACCCCAACAGCGATATCCCCGACATTGATGCCATCGCCGCCATTGCCCACAAGCACGGCCTGCCGCTGGTCATCGACAACACCTTCGGCACCCCGTACCTGATCCGCCCCATTGAGCACGGCGCAGACATCGTGGTCCACTCCGCCACCAAGTTCATCGGCGGCCATGGCACCACCCTGGGCGGCATCATCGTGGACAGCGGCAAATTTGACTGGAAAGCCAGCGGTAAGTTCGGCAATATCGCCGATCCCAACCCCAGCTACCACGGTGTTTCCTTTGCCGATGCCGCCGGCCCTGCCGCCTTCGTCACCTACATCCGCGCCATCCTGCTGCGCGATACCGGTGCCACCATCTCCCCGTTCAATGCATTCCTGCTGCTGCAGGGCACCGAGACCCTGAGCCTGCGCATCGAGCGCCATGTGGAGAACACCAAGAAGGTGGTCGAATTCCTGGCAAACCATCCTCAGGTGGAGAAGGTCAACCACCCCTCTCTGCCCGATCACCCGGATCACGCCCTGTACGAGAAGTATTTCCCCAACGGCGGCGCATCCATCTTCACCTTCAACATCAAGGGCGGCCGCGAAGAAGCCTTCAAGTTCATTGACAACCTGAAGATCTTCTCCCTGCTGGCAAACGTTGCAGACGTGAAGAGCCTGGTCATCCATCCGGCCTCCACCACCCACAGCCAGCTGAACGATCAGGAGCTGGCCGAGCAGCAGATCTATCAGAACACCATCCGCCTGTCCATCGGCACCGAGCACATCGATGACATCATCGCCGATCTGGAAGCAGGCTTCGCAGCCGTCCGCGGCGAATAATCCCCTGCCCCCCATGCTCTGACAAAAACTCTCCTCCCTTCTCCTTTTTGATCGTGTGTGCAAAGAACCGCCGCCCGAAATTTCCGGGCGGCGGTTCTGTTTTTGTGTGTTCGTGCTTTTACAGCCGGCGTTCCAGCCAGTCACCAATGTCAGCAAAGACCTCTTCGCGGTTCAGCTCCACCAGCAGCTCATGCCGGGCGCTGGGGTACAGCTTGACCTCGATGTTCTTCACACCGGCATCCAGCAGGCTCTTGACCGCCCGCTTCACGCCTGCGCCCTGTTCGCCCACCGGTCGGCATCGCTGCCAGGAACAGCAGGGCAGATCCTTGGGCACCCGGGCCAGAAGAGCCGGGTCGTACAGGCGCAGGATGCCGCTGAACATGCTGTAATAGGCGTTCAGGGTAAAGATAAAGGTACAGCGCTCGTCGGCGCGGTAGCGGTCCACCTCCACCGGGTCACGGTTGAGCCAGTCGTGGGCCGTGCGGCCCTCCAGCCCTTGTTGTACCCCAGAAACGAAAGTCTGGCCACCAGTTTGCTGCGGTAGTGCCAGCCATGGAACACGGCCAGCACCCGGCAGATGGTCCTGGCCAGCTGCACCAGCGCTTTGGGCTGGTAGCCGGTGCCCATGATGATGGCACCGTCCAGCTCATCGCCCCACTCACAGAGGTACTGCCGCGCGTAGAACGAGCCATGCTGTGGCCCAGCAGGAAATAGGGCACGCCGGGATACAGCTGCTTTGTCAGGGTCGTCACAGCGTGCAGGTCCTCCAGCACGGCGCGGTTGCCGTCGGGTTCGCCGAAGTAGCCATAATCCTCTTTGGTGCGGATGGACCCGCCGTGGCCCAGGTGGTCGTTGCCGGTGACAAGGATGCCCCGGGCGGCCAGGTTCTCGGCCAGCGGCTTATAGCGGTCGATGAACTCCACCATCCCGTGGGAGAGCTGCAGCACAGCCCGCACCTCTCCCTCCGGCACACAGCGGAACGCATGGAGCGTCCGCCCCGGCTGGCAGGACGGCAGGTAAAGTCGATCATCTGGCTCATGGGCTGCCCTCCTTCTCCGTTTTATTTTTTCATGCTGCCGATCTTCTTGCGGCAGGAGGTGCAGATGCAGTAGCCTGCATACTGGATGGCATTATCGTCCACCTCGCCGCAGAAATCGCAGCTGCCGGTGGGGCGGTATTTTTTGAGGATGATCTCATCGCCCTCCACAAAGATCTCCAGCTTGGCATCGTTGTCCAGCTTCATGCTGGTGCGCAGCTCCTTGGGCAGGACGATACGGCCCAGGCCGTCAACGCCGCGGACGATTCCGGTACTCTTCATAGTTTTTTCTTCTCCTTTGTCATTTACACCTCAGACAGCCATTTCCCAATTTTCTCCCGGCCCTGATCTCTCCTTCAGAGCCTTCAAAGGAAAATTGTGCCATCTCTCCCACTCAGTATACAAAATTTCCAATCATTCGTCAATGATTGCGCGCGGTTTCGACAAAAAGATTTTTCTTTTGCTTCCAAACGCCCATTCTGCCAAATCTGCGGCCGATTCGTTGACAAAACAGCGCACAGCGATTAAACTAAAAGGTAGCTATCCGCAATTTTTTGCCTGTAAATATAAAGGAGCGTTTTTTTATGCCGAGCAATAAAGTCCGCACCCGTTTTGCCCCCTCGCCCACTGGCTACATGCACGTTGGCAACCTGCGCACCGCGCTGTACACCTACCTGATGGCCAAGCACGAGGACGGCACCTTCATCCTGCGTATTGAGGACACCGACCAGGGCCGTTACGTTGAGGGCGCTGTGGATGTCATCTACAACACCCTGCGGGAGACCGGCCTGCTGTGGGACGAGGGCCCGGACATCGGCGGCCCTGTGGGCCCCTACGTTCAGAGCGAGCGGATGGGCATGTTCAAGCAGTATGCCGAGCAGCTGGTGGCAGAGGGCAAGGCCTACTACTGCTTCTGCACCGAGGAGCGGCTGGAGGCACTGCACGCCGAGCAGCGCGCCAACGGTGAGATGACCCACTACGACGGCTGCTGCCGTGACCTGCCCGAGGAGGAGGTCAGGCAGCGTCTGGCTGCAGGTGAGCCCTACGTCATCCGCCAGAAGATCCCCAAGGAGGGCGTGACCGGCTTTGACGATGTGGTCTACGGCCACATCGAGGTCGAGAACTGCGAGATGGACGACCAGATCCTCATCAAGACCGACGGAATGCCCACCTACAACTTTGCCAACGTTGTGGACGACCACCTGATGGGCATCACCCATGTCATCCGCGGCAGCGAGTATCTGTCCTCCACCCCCAAGTACAACCTGCTGTATCAGCCTTTGGCTGGGAGATCCCCACCTATATCCACTGCCCGCCCGTGATGAAGGACGCGCAGAACAAGCTGTCCAAGCGCAACGGTGATGCCAGCTATCAGGATCTGGTGGCCAAGGGCTACCTGAGCGAGGCCGTGATGAACTACATCTGCCTGCTGGGCTGGAGCCCCAAGGGCGAGTACGCCGAGCAGGAGATCTTCAGCCTGGAAGAGCTCATCAAGATCTGGAGCCCGGACGGCATCTCCAAGTCCCCCGCCATCTTCGACCCCCTCAAGCTGCGGGCCATCAATGCGGAGTATATCCGCGCCTGAGCCCTGAGGAGTTCCAGAAGAAGGCCGAGCCCTGGATCGATCAGGCCGTGCACACCCCCATCGACAAGAAGCTGCTCTGCGCCAACCTGCAGCCCCGCTGTGAGGTGCTGGGCGAGATCCCCGAGCAGCTGGACTTCTTTGACGCAATGCCCGACTACGATGTGAGCCTGTACACCAACAAGAAGCAGAAGACCACCCCGGAAACCGCCCGGGAGGCACTGGAAGCCCTGCTGCCCCTGCTGAGCGACGAGAGTCTGGACTTCTCTGACCGCGATACCGTGTTCAACGCCTGCAAGGCCAAGGCCGAGGAGCTGGGCAAGAAGAACGGCTGGCTGCTCTACCCGCTGGGCATTGCCCTTTCCGGCAAGCAGCGCACCCCCGGCGGCGGCACCGACCTTGCCTGCATGATGGGCCGCGAGACGACCCTTGCCCGTGTCAAGGCTGCCATTGAGAAGCTGAACGGGTAATTTTTTGCCGCTTCCCCGCATGACCCCATAAAACGCCGCGCGCGCGCTACAGTATATGCAAAGGGCGCGGGAAACAGAACATTGCAAAAGATCCCCGCCGGAAAGCGGGGATTTTTTCATGCCGGAAACCACAAAACTGCACCCGAAGCAGCCTGTTGCCGCCGCGTTGGCCTCCCGGGCGGCGGTACGCCCGGCCCTGCGGCAGGCGGGGCCTTTGCACTGGGGCTTGCCGGGGGCTGGGCCGTTCTCTACGGGGCCCTGCTCCCCTTTGGGCTGGGGCTGACATTGGGCCTGCCTGCGGACTGCTTTGCCGCCTGCGCAGCCGGGGCCGCACTGAGCATCCTGTTCCACGGGTTCGGGGCGTTTTCGCTGGACAGCCTCTGCCTGCTCTGCGCCGTGGGG
>ENA-OQCN01001473-OQCN01001473.1-human-gut-metagenome-genome-assembly--contig:-NODE-1473-length-11603-cov-2.685692_pt1 | contig 11603 bp, 11 predicted proteins | sample MGYA00242497_ERZ504576 | MGnify/ENA primary metagenome ERZ504576 (study PRJEB26092, sample SAMD00036296) | human gut metagenome | host: Homo sapiens | study: EMG produced TPA metagenomics assembly of...
TTTCCAAGGATAATAGTTGATATGCTTTCGCATCCTTCAAATTGATTTTCATCATATCTAAAGAAATATGTTTCTGTTCTTTTAGATTTGTGACAATTTCATGAATCGTTGTTAGATTACGAATTCCTAAAAAATCCATTTTGATCAAACCTAAATCTTCAAGATATTCTGCCGTAAATTGTGTAGCTTGTATATCTCCATCCACACTTACAAGAGGACAAACATTCACAATAGGCTGATCTGAAAGAACAATTCCTGCCGCATGCAAAGATGTATGGCGTGGTAATCCTTCAATATTTACACACATCTGAAATAATTCAATCAATTTTTGATCTGATTGAATCCTTTTTCGAAATAAAGCATTTTCATTATAAGCCTGCATTAACGTAATTTTAGGCGTATTCTTTAACATTTTTGAAAGCTCATCCACAATTCTTGCCGGAATATTCATCACACGTCCTACATCACGAATAGCTTGTCTTGCTTGTAATGTATTGAATGTTACAATATGACTCACATGATCCTGTCCATAGAGTTTGCGAACATATTGAATGACTTCATCTCTTCTGTCATCCGGAAAATCCGTATCGATATCGGGCATAGAAATACGTGATGGATTTAAAAATCTTTCAAACAACAAATTATTTTGAATTGGATCAATATGCGTAATACCAAGGCAATATGCAACTAAAGAACCTGCTGCACTACCACGTCCTGGCCCCACAAATATATCTTTACTTCTGGCATATCGAATAAAGTCCCAGACAATCAAAAAATAATCAGTAAATCCCATATTGATAATGACACTCAATTCATATTCTAGACGATTCATATAAACTGCATCTAGATTCCCGTTTAATCGTTTTTCTAATCCCTTTTTACAAAGCTTCACCAAATAATCACTAGAATCAATATGCAGCTTATTTTCAAACACTGGAAGCTTTGATTTTTGAAACGCCATTTGAACATTGCACATTCTTGCGATTTTCTCTGTAGCCAACAAATCACATTCATCATACAACGCTTCCATTTCTTGTGGACTTCTTAAATATCTTTGAAATTGAACATCTAAGCCTTGGTTTTCTATACTTGTTTGTTTGGCAATAGCTCTTAATGCTTGTAATGATTTTACATCTTCACTCTTCTCATAAAGAATACGCGATAGTGCTACACACTTACAATCAAGTTGTTTCAAAATCTTATTGTCGACTCTTTTTTTTCCTGAATCATTCATGGATATGGAAACATAAAAATCTGAAAAAGAATTTTTACATAGTTCTACAAACGCACTTAACTTTTCTAAATCCTGATGTTCAATATATGCACTAAATGTATCTTTTCCATCACTTGAAGTAAGCACAACACAATCTTTGGCATACTTTATAACTTCATCAAAAGATACATTTTCTTTTATGATCGAACTTAATTTATATAAATTCTGTAGACCCATATCATTCTTCGCTAGAAGAATAAAATGAAAGGGCTCTTCATTATAGATGGAATCAACTTCTAAACCAATAATCGCATGGACATTATGTTTTTTACAAAGCTGATAGAACTCCATCGTTCCATACATCACATTATGATCGGTTAAACAAACATGATTATATCCGAGTTGTTTTTGATGAAGAATCATACTTTCTAAACGAATTGGCGATTCCAATAAAGAATATGAACTTCGCATATGTAAGTGAACCATAGAATACCACCTTTCCATTGTAGATATTATAGCATAAGAAAAAGAGATAGCTTCTTAAGCTACCTCTCGATTTGATAAAATTTCAATAATTTGATCGACTTGATCACGCGTTAAGTTTTTGATTCCACTTGCACATTCATGGCCGCCACCACCAAATTCCATAGCTACATCACGAATTGGAATATTTCTTGATCTTAAAGATGCACTATAGTGAATTCGATCTTCCATACGTGTAAATAAAGCCCACATTTCAACACAATCAATACCGGCTAAACAATACACTTTATCTTTGGCATCTGTAAAGTTTAAACCATACTCTTCATAATCTTCACATTCTAGAATCGAATAAAGAAATTTATTATTAAGTATTGTATGATTTCGTACAACCGTTTCATATCTGTAATCTTCAATCGATTTAGAGAAGTTAAGTTGTTCTACTTTAGTAACATCTACGCCTTGTTCAAATAAGTATTTTGCGGCATCAAATGTAGCTGGGCGAACATTATTTGTTGTAAAACGAATGTTATCTGCCGTCAATCCTAAATATAACATTAATGCACTTTCTACAGGAATATTTACTTTATTTTCTTGAAGATATAAAGCTAATAACTCACAAGTAGCACTTGCCTTATCGTCAATCCATTCTTCATCACAAATGGTTTCTACTTGTACGTGATGATCGATACGTATCGATTTTTTTGCGAACTTGTAACGTTCATCATCAATACGTGCTGCATTTGAAGTGTCTAAAACAATAGCTAAACTGGAAGCGACTACGTCGTCATCTACTTCATCCATCGTTACATTGTTTCTTTGTGATACAGGACAATTACTTCCTAAACAATAGATTTTTTTTATCTGGATAAGCACTTTCTAAATAGTACTTCAATCCAAATTGAGATCCGATCGCATCCATGTCGGCAAAAACATGTCGAAAGATTGTGATTGTATTAAAATCTTTTACACTTTCTAAAATAGCATTAGGCATTAGCGTCAAATCCTTGTAGGCATCACGTGCGATAACTAATTCTTCATTTGTAGGTAATAACCATACTTGCATTTTTGATTCAGGAGCACTTAATAATTTTTCAACTCCACGAACTCCATCATTGTCTTCTGGTTTTACAACAACACCAAATGCGGATAATCCATCACAAATTCTTTGACGCATTGCACAGTCATTTTCACCGATACCACCCGCAAAGACGATCGCATCAGCGCCACCCATTAATCCATAGTATCCTGATACAACTTCAACAATACGGTTAACGTAAACATTTTGAGTTAAGATTGCACGTGGATTTCCTTCTTTGATGGCTGCTTCAATGTCACGGCCATCACTAGAGATTCCACTTACACCTAACATACCAGATTTTTTGTTCATGATTGTATCCATTTCATCTGGTGTATAACCATATTTATTTTCTAAGAATGGAACGATTGCAGGGTCAATATCTCCACAACGAGTACCCATCATGATTCCTCCAAGAGGTGTAAATCCCATTGATGTCTTATATGATTTACCATTTTTTACAGCTGTGATACTTGCACCATTTCCCAAGTGACAAGTGATGATGTTCATTTCTTCTTGTGTTTTTCCTTGAAGCTCAGCTAAACGTTTTGTCAAATATTCATGACTCGTTCCGTGAGCTCCATAACGACGTACTTTATCATTTGTATAATATTCATAAGGAAGTGGGAAGATATAGTTTTCTTCTGGCATACTTTGGTGGAATGCTGTATCAAATACAAATGTATGTTTACATTCTGGTAAAGCATCTCTAAATGAACGATATCCGACTAATGCAGCTGGGTTGTGTAAAGGAGCTAATGCACATAATTCTTCTACTTTAGCTTCTACATCTGCATCTACAGGAACAGAATGAGAGAAATATTCTCCTCCATGAACAACACGGTGTCCAATCGCTTTGATATCTTCTAAGCTATTTACAACTTTATGTTCGATCAAAGCTTCCATTAACTTTTTAACAGCTACTGCATGATCTTTGATATCTAAGATTTCCTCAATTTTTTCTCCATTGGCTTTCATTCCAAAAATAGAATCATTCAAACCAATACGTTCAACATTTCCTTGTGCTAGAACTTCTTCTTCTGGCATCTTGAAACTTGGAATTTCAATGATGAACTTCCTGCATTAACACTCATAACAATCGACATTTTTTGATCCTCCTAAAATATTTCTTTTAATATTTCGATTTGTTCAACATCCTCATGTTGTAAAATCCATGCATCTAATAATTTTTTCTTAGCGACATATCCAATCGCTGCTTCATATTTTTCCAGTAATTTCGTAGCTCGATGAACCGAATCCATCGCCGCTGCACGAGAAATCTCTAGTTCCTCACTTATTTCAGTATAAGAGAAATCTTCTTCATAGTAAAGAGATAAAATCTCTCTTTGACGTTTAGTCAACAAGTCTCCGTATACATCAAATAAATCATTCGCATCTAATTTTGAAATCATTATTCTTCTATACCTTTTGTGATGCCCATCAAGAATGCATTAATATCAAAAGGTCTTAAATCCGCTGGTTTTTCTCCTAAACCTAAGAAGCGAACTGGTAAATGTAACAAGTCTCGAATCGCAAGCACAACGCCACCTTTGGCAGTTCCATCCATCTTCGTTAAAACAATACCTGTTACATCTGTGGCTTCTAAGAATACTTTTGCCTGAGAAATACCATTTTGTCCTGTTGTCGCATCTAGTACCAACCAAACTTCTTGTGGAGCCCCCTCAATTTCTCTTTGAACAACACGATGCATCTTGCTTAATTCATTCATTAAATTTGTCTTATTTTGTAGACGACCTGCAGTATCACAAATCAAAATATCTACATCGTTTTCTTTAGCATAGCGACAAGCATCTACAAGTACAGAACTTGGATCTTGATTCATTTTTCCTTTTATACAAGGAACACCTAAACGATTTGCCCAAGTATCAATTTGGTCAATGGCTCCTGCACGGAATGTATCGGCTGCTGCAACAGCCACCTTTTTTCCTTGCTCTTTATAATATTGAATTAATTTAGCGCTTGTAGTCGTTTTACCACTACCATTTACACCAACCATCAAAATGACAGTTGGACCTTCTTCATTCATTTTAATTGGTTCATCGCTTGACTCATCATAAAAATCATAAAGAATAGATATTAAGTAATCTAACATAGAATCATAATCTTTAATATGTTTCCCATTGGATTCAAACGCATCCACAATTTTTTGTGCTGTATGAATACCCACATCACTCTCAAGTAGAATAACCATGATTTGTTCTAATAAATCATCATCAATTCCATGAAAGTTATTGGATAAAGCACGCATACGATCTCCAAAACTTTTTTTTTTGAACGATCAAGACCCGATAAATACTTATCTTTATCTTCACTTTTCACGAAAGCTTCTTTGATTTTTGAAAAGACCGACATTACTCTTCCTCCTTAGCTATATGTACTGCATCTTTTAGTTGCACCTTTAATACTTTACTAACACCATCTTTTTGCATCGTAACACCATATAAAGTATCACACTGTTCCATAGTTCCTGGTCTATGTGTTACCGCAATAAATTGAGATTGACCACGATAATGCGATAGATAACGTGCAAAACGTTCTACATTAGCCTGGTCTAATGCCGCTTCAACCTCATCGAAGATACATAATGGCATTGTTCTAGCTTTTAATATCGCAAACAATACACTGATCGCAATCAATGCTTTTTCTCCACCAGAGAATGTTTGAATATTTTTAACCATCTTTCCAGGAGGCTGAACATCAATATCAATTCCCGTATTTAACACGTCATCTGGATCTACCATAGAAAGACTTGCACGACCTCCACCAAACATGCTTTAAATACGCCATCCAATTCCGCGTTAATTTTATTAAACATATCTGTGAATTGACTAATCATAGTCTGATCCATTTCATCTATGGCTGCCAAAATTTGTTGACTTGCCTTTTCCAAATCTTCTTTTTGACTTGTCATAAAATCAAAGCGTTCTTTGACTTCTTTATATTCATTTGGAGCATCCAAGTTTACATTTCCCAAACGAGAAATGGCTTGACGAAGTTGAATAACTTCTTCTTTAGCACTTTCAATTTCTACATCTTCCTTTTTCGTTAATGCATATTCATAAGTCATTTCATAATCTGTACTTAAGCGGTTCAATGCATTTTCCAATTGTGTTTTGACCTTCACAATTTCCATCTCATAATTATGGATTTGCGATTGTTTAGAATTCATTTCTCTTCGAACTAAACGAATTTGATTTTCAAGCTGTTCCGCATCATTTCCCTTATCAAAGCGCGACTGACGCAAACTTTGTATTTCTAAAGACAATGAATCTAATACCGCATGCATTTTGGACATCTGCACAACTAAATCATCTTGTGCTAATTCTGCATTCTCTTCAATATCGACACCTAGTTCTTGGTATTCTGCAAGAATCGAATCATATTTTGCCTTTTTTGTTGCGTAAATATTCTCTAATTTAGCCAATTCAATCTGTAAAGTTACAATCGCATCCTTTTCTTTTTGAAGTTTTTGTGTAAGTATATCTGTTTCATTCAGACAACTATCGGCTTTGATTTTTTGCCCTTCAATTTTAGAATTAATTGTATCTAATTCTTGACGCATTGTGACAGGGGTACTTTGGTTTTTCGTAACACCACCTGTCATACTACCACCAGTATGAACGATGTCTCCATCTAAAGTAACAATCTTATATGCATAGCGTAGTCGTTTTGCGGTTTCATTGGCATTTTGTAGTGTGTCTACAACAATGACATTGCCTAACAATCTTTCTTTAACAGGATCAAAGATCTCTTTACAATCCACACATTCGCTCGCAAAGCCTAAAAAGCCAGGGCTTGTTGAAGCAATCGTAATGACTTGTTCATTCATTTTCGAGGATGACATACACTTAATGGTAAGAAAGTAGCTCGTCCGCTACGGTTTCTTTTTAAGAAAGAAATGGCATTTCTTGCATCCGCCTCATTTTTAGTGATAATTTGATAGATACTTCCACCTAAAGCAGCATTGACCGCCAATGCTTTATCTGCATGAGCAATCAATAATTCACTAACAACTCCATAAACGCCGGATAAAGAATTTTTAGCCTGCATAACAGAGCGTACACCTTGTTGGTGTGCAAATGGTTGCTTCATCATATTTTCTAATACTTGTCGACGATTTTGAAGTTGTGTCAAAATATTGTTTGCCTGATCCGATTCATAACGTGCTTTCGATATCTTCGTTTTAGATCATTCACAATATTACGACGATTATTTAAATCTTGTTGTGTCTGCATCAAACGTTGATGACGATCTTGATATTCAAAACGAGCCTCCTCTAACATTGCCTGAATTTCTTTTTGACGAGCCTTTTTATCAGCCACCTTCAACATATATTTACGCTTTTCATCTTGTTCGATCTTACGTCTTTCAAGCTGATAGTTTTCTTCCATCGCCTTTGTATATTTTCCTTGCAACTCATTGATCTGTTTATCAAGAGCATACATTTCTTTTCGAATACTTTCTAAACGCGTTTCTTGCTTTAATAATTCTGCATTTTCAGATGTATGCATAGCTTGAATATCAAACAATTCTTTATTAATTTGATTGATTTTCTCATTGTATTGATCAATATCTTCTACAAGTACACTAATTTCAATTTTTGATAATTTGTCTCTTAAAGAAATATACTTTTCTGCTTTTTTTGCTTGTTTTTCCAAAGGACCAATTTGTCTTTCAAGCTCATCTAGAATGTCCTGCAAACGATCTAGATTTTCTTTTGTTTGCTCTAATTTTGACAATGAGATTTTTTTTCTCTTTTTATATTTTGCAACACCCGCAGCCTCTTCAAACAAAGAACGCCTGTCTTCTGGTTTAGCATCCGCAAAAGAAGAGATGTTTCCCTGTGTAATAATGCTTAAGGAATCTTTACCTAAACCAGTATCCATAACCAAATCATTAATATCTTTTAGTCGACATGGGGTTTTATTTATAAAATAACTTGCTTCATTATTTGCGCGAAGTATTTGTCGTGTAATTTCGATTTCATCAAAATCCGAATCAAAAACACGTGTTGAATTGTCAAACACCAATGTAACGCGTGCCATATTTACAGGTTTTCTATACTCACTTCCCGAGAAGATAATATCTGACATATTCGTTCCAGAACGAAGTGATTTTACACTCTGTTCACCTAACACCCAACGAATAGCGTCATTTACATTACTTTTACCACATCCGTTTGGTCCAACTATACCTGTAATATCTTGATCAAATTGAATCACTGTTTTGTCCGCAAAGCTTTTAAAGCCTTGTAATTCAATACGTTTTAAAAACATCAAGACCCTCCACTCTAACTGAATTATTATACCAAAAAATACACGCAAAATATATCTAGTATCTATTTCTAGATTGTGTATTATTAATTAATATGTTATAGTATGTGTATGAACAAGAAAGATAGTATGCGGTATGTGTATCCTCTTTGTTTTGGTGAAGAAGTAGGAAACTGTATTACACATGGAGTTATGGCAATTTTGATTCTATTCTCACTTCCTTATTATAGTGTTCGCGCATATTTAAGGGGTGGTACTATAGAAACCATTGGAACAGCTGTGTTTTTGATTTGCCTACTCTTCATGTTTGCCGGTATCTTGTCTTTACCATAGCATGCCACATGAAACAACACACAAGTATGTATTTAGAAAACTAGATCATATTATGATCTTACTAGCTATTGCAGGTACCTACACGCCTATTTGTTTAAAGCTTATGAATAATTGGAAAGGATATACTATATTGGCTATTGAATGGGTTATGGTAATTGTGGGTATCTTATTAAAATCGATTGCGACAAAAACTTATCCGAAGTTATCAATGACAATTTATATGGTGATGGGATGGTTAGCCATCTTTATTTTGCCAACATTGATTAAAGAAACACAGCCCATCTTCATTATTTTGATTGCCCTAGGTGGTATCATGTATACAATTGGAACTTTCTTTTATTCAAAACCACAAAAAAGATATTTCCATTTTGTATGGCATATTTTCATTATCCTAGCAAGTATTTGCCACTTGTTAGCCATTCTGTATTTTATCTAAAAAGAAAAACCTATATCAAATATAGGTCCTTTTTTTTAAAACATTCGAGCAATATCATTATATGTAGCATAAATAAAGAGTATCATCAATAATAACAAAAACTTGCCAAAATAATATTTTCAACAATTTTAGTAGAAACTTTTCGTCCAATCAATTTCTCAATGAGTAAAATCAAAATTCTTCCGCCATCTAATGCAGGAATTGGAAGTGCATTAAAGATACCAATATTTAATGAGATCATCGCAAATAAACTAAAATACATATCTAATCCATATTGTACAGATTTACTTGTTACATTTAATATGCCAACTGGACCCGATAAATTTTCAAGTCCTTGTCCACGAATAATCATATTCAAAGATTTAAATATAGTTGTTGCACTATCCCAAGTATTTTGACAACCCACCCATAATGATTGATACCATGGGATTTTTTTTGCATACGCAATCGCCTTATAGCCAAGTGTATAGCCTTCCATATCTTTATCATAAGATGGAGTTAATGTCGTTTTAAATGTTGTACCATCTCTTTTCACAGTTAATGTCAGTGTATCATGATGATATTGAATAAACTCTAAAATTTCATATTGCGTTTTAGGTTGAATACTATTTCCATCTTCACTTAAAACTTTGATGATATGATCATCCTTTTCAAGTCCTGCCTTTTGAGCAACTGAGTTTTCTTCAACTACATAAACAACAGGTTTAGCTTCTTCAACCACATAACCTTGTGCTAAAGCAACTCCCATATAAATAATCCATGCCAAAAGAATATTCATCACAATTCCTGCAATCATAATACAGACTTGTTTCCATTTTTCTATACCATTTAATCGTCTGTTTTCTGGTATATCTTTTAACCAACTATCTTCTTCACTTTGGGATCCATCTTCTTCTCCAGCCATCATAACATAGCCACCAAAAGGAATGGCACGAATTGAAAAAGCTGTTTCTTTTCCTTGTTTTTGATAAAGGCATGGACCCATACCAATCGAAAATTCTTTACAATAAACACCAAAATGTTTTGCGACTAAAAAATGTCCTAATTCATGTAAAATGACAATCACACTTAACATGATAATAAATGCGATTAATCCAATAACAAAATCCATCTAAATCCTCCTTAGAGAATGATTGTATATAACACACTAAATAACATAATATTCATTAATAGTGAGTCTACACGATCCAAAACCCCACCATGTCCTGGTAATAGGTTTGAGAAATCTTTTACGGCAAAATGACGTTTTATAGCACTAAAACACAAATCTCCAAGTTCTGCAGTAATAGGACATAATAAACATAAGAGTGTATTTAATACAGGATTTAAATTTGAAACATAACTAAAACTTACGGCTAAGCTCAATATAAATCCAAATACAATGCCTCCTACAAAACCTTCCCAACTCTTTTTAGGTGAGATTCTTGGATTCATTTTATGTTTCCCAATAGCGCGCCCTACAAAATAAGCTCCTGTGTCACTTCCGTATGTAGCAAATACAATGGTCCATAAATATTGGTGTTCACCTGAGATTTGTCCAACCGCATGATATACAAGTGAGAAAATTGTTACATATGAAATGCACACAAAGGAATCCATAATTGAGAAATTCTCAACAAATACAACTAAACTCCACAAAAATAGCACAATCAGTGTTACGACTACTAAAAAGTATTTATCGGGTAAGATTCTTGTGAATATGACTGCCAAAGCACAAAGTGGCATGACATATTTAGGCCATTTTTTAAAATTGGGTTGTATGTGCATCCATTCATAAGCGCCTGCACATACAATAAACAAAGCCAAAGCTTCTAGCCAAAGCCCACCAAGTGCTACAGGTAAAGCAACAACAAGAATGATACCTATTGCGGTAATAATTCTTTGTTTCATGATGTTAAGCCTCCAAATCTGCGATCTCTTGAGGCAAATTCATCTAAGCAATCTTTTAATGCTTTTTCATCAAAATCTGGCCATGCGACTGGCGTAAAAATCAATTCTGCATATGCGAGTTGCCATAATAAATAATTGGAAATACGTAGTTCTCCGCTTGTACGAATCATCAAATCGATATCTTCTGGAACAAATAAATACTTAGAGAATTCTTCTTCAGTTAAATCGTTTTCTCTTTTACCTGAAGCTACTTCGTCTGCATATTTTTTTATTGACAAAAGCATTTCTCGGCGAGAACCATAATTGATAGCTAAACATAATTCTAAGCCAGTATTCTTTGAAGTCATATTTACAGCTTTATTGATGACATCTTGTGTTGCTTTTGGGAATTTTTCTAATTCCCCCGCAAATGTAACTTGAATATTCTTTTCCATTAATTCATTGATAAATTTATTAAAGAATAAGCCAGGTAACTTGCATAAATAAGAAACTTCATCTTCGGGTCTTTTCCAGTTTTCTGTTGAAAAAGCGTATAAAATTAGCTTTTGAATCCCCATATCCTGAGCAGCTAAAGCCACAGTACGAATTGTATCTGCACCCTTTTTGTGTCCTGCTGTTCTTGGTAAGCCTCTTTGTTTGGCCCAACGACCATTACCATCCATAATTATAGCTACTGTTTTTGGTGCCATAAAAACCTCCTTTTTAAAAAAGCCCAAATCAAGTTTGGACTTAGACATTTAAAATTTCTTTTTTCTTTGTTTCAGTAATTGAATCAACATCTTTAATGTATTTATCTGTTAATTTTTGTGATTCTTCCAATGTTTGTTTCTTTTCATCTTCAGGAAGTTCTTTATCTTTTTTAATTGCATCATTAGCATC
>ENA-OQCN01001475-OQCN01001475.1-human-gut-metagenome-genome-assembly--contig:-NODE-1475-length-11597-cov-2.218309_pt1 | contig 11597 bp, 11 predicted proteins | sample MGYA00242497_ERZ504576 | MGnify/ENA primary metagenome ERZ504576 (study PRJEB26092, sample SAMD00036296) | human gut metagenome | host: Homo sapiens | study: EMG produced TPA metagenomics assembly of...
GTTGCAGTTGCCATAAGGTTTACCTTGCCGTCTGCTGCAGATGCGATTACTACGACACCGTTTCCAAGCTTCTCCTTGAACTGATCGCCTAAGTTGGCGAAGCTCATTCATTCCAGTATCCTTAAGTGCTACAGCCAGAAGCTTAAACACCATTAATCTCTACTACCTGATCCATTACGTTGCCGACAGCATCCTTTGCCATCTGGTTCTTTAACTTCTCATTCTCAGACTGAAGTGCCTTGATCTCGCCCTGCATAGTCTCGATACGCTCTGTCAGCTTGTCCGGAGTAGTCTTTGCTACTGCGCTTGCCTCTGCAAGATCAGCTGAAAGCTTCTCGTAGTAGTGAATAAGACCCTCAGATGTAAGTGCCTCAATACGACGAACACCTGCTGCAATACCAGACTCAGAAATGATCTTGAAGCAATTTATTGCTGCGGTATTTGATACATGTGTACCACCGCAAAGCTCTAATGAGAAGTCTCCCATGCAAACGACACGCACTGTAGAACCATACTTCTCACCAAACAGTGCCATTGCACCCATCTTCTTTGCCTCATCGATTGTTGTTTCCTTTGTAACAACTGGAAGTGCTGCTGCGATCTGATCATTTACGATCTCCTCTACCTTTGCAAGCTCTTCCTTTGTCATTGCCTGGAAATGAGTGAAGTCAAACGCAGACGATCCTTTGATACATAGGAACCTGCCTGCTCAACATGGCTTCCAAGTACCATACGCAGTGCCTTCTGAAGAACATGTGTTGCGCTGTGGTTCTTGCTTGTCAGCTGACGGTTCTTCTCATCTACCTTTAATGTAACAGTCTCGCCCTGTGTAAGCATACCCTTTGTCATGGTTCCTACATGGCCGATCTTGCCGCCCTGAAGGTGAATTGTATCCTTTACAGTGAAGCTTCCGCTCTCTGTCTCGATAACACCGATATCACCCTGCTGACCACCCATGGTGCCATAGAATGGTGTCTCCTCGGTAATGATTGTTCCGTTCTGACCATCTGTAAGTGCCTCTACGATCTCATCCTCTGTTGTTAAAACAAGGATCTTTGAGTCGCTTACAAGCTTGTCATATCCAACGAACTTACTTGTAACAGACGGATCGATGGACTGGTATACAGTTACATCTGCTCCCATGTAGTTTGTTGTCTTACGAGCCTTTCTTGCAGCCTGTCTCTGTGCTTCCATGTTCTCCTTGAAGCCTTCTTCATCTACATCAAAGCCCTTCTCCTCAAGGATCTCCTTTGTAAGATCAAGCGGGAAGCCGTAGGTATCATACAGCTTGAATGCATCAGCACCGTCAAGTGTAGTCTTTCCTTCTTCCTTCATTGCTGCCTCAAAATCCTCTAAGATTGTCAGACCCTGATCAATTGTCTTGTTGAATTTATTTTCTTCCTCAGAGATTACCTTTAAGATCATCTCTTTCTTTTCTTCTAACTCCGGATAACCATCCTTAGATGTTGCGATTACAACCTTAGCTAACTCGCTTAAGAACAGACCATCAATTCCAAGGATTCTTCCATGACGTGCAGCACGGCGAAGCAGACGGCGAAGAACGTAGCCTCTGCCCTCGTTAGACGGCATGATACCATCGGAGATCATAAATGTTACGGAACGGATGTGATCGGTGATGATACGAATGGAAACATCCTTCTTTTCATCCTCATGATAAACAGCATGTGCAACCTCACCAACATGGTCGGTCAGTGCGCGAAGTGTATCTACATCGAAAATAGAATCTACGTCCTGAACAGCAACTGCCAGTCTCTCAAGACCCATACCTGTATCAATGTTTTTCTGAATCAGATCTGTGTAATGACCATGTCCATCGTTATTAAACTGTGAGAATACGTTGTTCCATACTTCCATGTAACGGTCACAGTCACAGCCTACAGTACAGCCCGGCTTACCGCAGCCATACTTCTCGCCTCTGTCGTAGTAGATCTCAGAACATGGACCGCAAGGACCTGAACCGTGCTCCCAGAAGTTGTCTTCCTTTCCAAAACGGAAGATTCTCTCAGCCGGAATGCCCTGCTGCTTATTCCAGAGCTCAAATGCCTCATCATCATCCTCATATACGGACGGATACAGACGGTCTGGATCAAGACCAACAACCTGAGTTAAAAAACTCCCAGCTCCATGCAATAGCTTCCTTCTTGAAGTAATCGCCAAAAGAGAAGTTTCCAAGCATCTCAAAGAAAGTACCGTGACGTGCAGTCTTTCCAATGTTTTCGATATCACCTGTTCTGATACACTTCTGACAGGTGGTCACTCTGCGTCTCGGCGGGATTTCCTGTCCGGTAAAATATGGCTTTAACGGTGCCATACCGGAGTTAATAATTAAAAGGCTGTTGTCGTTGTGCGGCACCAGTGAAAAACTCTTCATCTTCAGATGTCCTTTGCTCTCCATAAAATCAAGGAACATCCGGCGTAATTCATTTACTCCATACTTTTCCACAATCGTTTCCTCCAAACTAATCTGCACCTGCGGCCGTTTTTGCAGACCACAGGCAATTTTATCGCATTTATTATAGTATAAATAGAAAAATACTGCAAGGTGTTTTTATTCTAAGCTCCACACTCCTGTATCTAAGAAGCGCTTTGCTGTTTCGTCTGCCTTTGTGATGACATTCTCGTCGTAGCCAAGAACACCTAAAAGCTTGATTGCGTTTCTTGATACGGCACGTCCCTCGTACAGACGGTAATTGAAGATGACATCGTTATCCTTGACATCTTCTTTGAAATGATAATTGCTGTACAGATGCTCTAACATATGAGTAAGCTCAATATCATGTGTTGCTGCAAAGCACATAACACCGCTGTCGGCAAAGCTCTGTAAGATACGGCTTGATGCCGCGATACGCTCTACTGTATTAGTTCCGCGAAGAACCTCATCTACAAAGCAAAGAACTGGTGTCTTGTCCTGATTTACAGCATCAAGAATACGCTTTAAGGACTTGATCTCGACAATGAAGTAGCTCTCACTGCCCTGAATATTGTCCTTTAATGCCATTGATGAGTAAATTCTAAAGAAGCATGAACGATACTCCTTTGCAAGAGCCATACCACATGTCTGTGATAAAAGTGCGTTGATTGCAACAGTCTTTAAGAAGGTTGACTTACCAGATGCATTTGAACCTGTAAGAAGCACTGGATGATGCTCGTAAATACTATTTGCAACTGGCTCTGAAAGCAGAGGGTGATACATATCCTTTGCCTCAACAAAGCCCTCTTTTGACTCCTCTAATTCACTCTCGCAGTAAAATGGCATAAGCTCGCGGAATGAGGCAATAGAGATATAGGCATCGAGACGGCCAATCTCGTCCATTAAAATAAGCATCTCTTTTTTGTGCTTCTGAACCTTTGCCAACAGACGATTAAACATGATCAAGTCAATTCTAAAGAACATGTTTAAATAGTCCATCATCATAGAGCCCATATTTCCGCTGAACTTGTCAGTGGAACCAAGAAACTTTGCATTTCCCTTTACAGATGAAAGGACATTTACAGCCTGCTTTAAGTTCTCTGTGTAATCTTTAAGCTCTGGCACATTCAGCTTTAACAGTCCCTGTGCACAGGACACTAAATGTACAATGGCACCAACAGACACATAATATGGTTCAATCTCTGTTTTCTTTTTGTAGTAGGTGTAGATATTGTAGATCAGCACACCTATTGCAACAAGAATACCGCTTGCCGGCTGTGCGATAATCGCAAATATTACTACAACATACAAAAACAGATGCATGTAGTTGTCAAGGTTGCTGTCAGGAAGAAGCTTTGTGATGTTGTTGACATAATCAATCAACGCAAACTTCTTTGAATGGCCTACCTTGGAAAGCTCCATCTGGTAAGCTATTCTTGTCTTTTCGTTTCGCTGAAAGAAGCTTATGATGCGGTTTCTCTCCTCAAGCTCCTTCTTGCTTGTCAGCGGTGTACGCAGCAGCTTGTAAAGATAGTCGTCTCCGCTGCTGCTGCGGCACTGATTCATCATACAGAACACAGAGTCCATATCTAAGTCGTTCCATGTGATATCATCAATCGTAAACTCTTCCTGCTTTGTTGCCTGAAAATATTTGGCAATGTGCTCAAGCTCACCGTAATCATACTCTCTCTTTGGCAGATTTCCCCATGAGTTGATGATCGAGCTTAAAAAACGCTTGTTGCGGCGGCTGTTGCTGGTGACAACCTGATAGACCAGCACACCGACAACAATAACGGCAAGCCCGATATACAATAGTGTCGTTGTGTCCATAAAATTCCTTACCTTTCTGTCGGCTCATTATAAGGAGCCTTATCTTTAGTAATATACCTTTTTTGCGCGTATCGTCAAGATATCGTTAGATAATTATGCACACAATACCGCCATTGCTGTCGTTTATAATCTTTTTAAGCGCATCCTGAAGCTTTTGCTGGCAGCTGTCTGTCATTTGGTTTATTTTAGCGTTCATGCCTCTTCGACGATCTGCTCAATTGATTTTCCGAAGATGTTTGTGTTCCATATTCCATCCTGCTCTTTCTGTGCCGCAGATTCTATGTAATCGACTAGATCTTTTGCCTGCTGTTCGCTTCCGACTATAGGTGCAATCTCTGTCTCTACCATGCTTTGTATCATATGAATTGACGGGGCTGTTGCCTTCATTCTGACGCCATATCTGCTTCCGTGACGCACGACTATTGGCTCTGAGATATTTATCTGTTTTCTCTCTGGCGTGACAACACCGTATCCCTTTTGAGCAACTGATTCCATTGCTGACTGTACCTTCTGATACTGAGAGCGAAGTCTGGCATACTCGGCAAGAGCATCAAAGAGCTGCTTTTGTGATGTAAGCAAAAAGCCTGCACATTCACTGGCCAGTGAAAAATAAAGTTCTTCCTTTAAGCTTATCTCATAGACGATCTTTCCCTGTGCAAGATTTGTCTCTTCTAGCACAAAGCGGCTAATCTGCTGCGGAAGGTTTTCTTTTTCTGGTACCTTTGCATCGCGCATACAGCTGATCTGATTCATGACTTTCTGCGCAAATTCGATGACTGCTTTTTTGACAGGACTGGAAAGCTCAAGCACATCAAACCAGCCCGGCGTTTCAAAATCAACCTGGCACACTGGAAATTCAAACAAGATTTTTTTCATCAGCTGACTGATATCTTCAAGATCCATCGATGCGCAGTCCATTGGCATGACTGTAACCTTATACATTTCCTGCAGCTTTTTTGTAAGCTGCTTTACAGTTAGTGTATATGGTGTCTTTGTGTTTAAGACAACTACAAATGGCTTTTGATGCTTTTTAAGCTCTTCTATTGTTTTCTTCTCCGCTTCCTCATATGCTGCTCTCTCGATTCCTGTCACACTGCCATCTGTCGTCACAACAATACCTACTGTGCTGTGTTCCTCAATTACCTTTCGCGTGCCAAGCTCTGCCGCCTGTGAAAATGGAATATCATAATCAAACCATGGTGTATGTACAAGACGCTCTTTTTCTTCTTCTGTGGCACCAAACGCGCCAGGAATCAGAAAGCCAACACAGTCAATGAGACGAATTTTCATTTCTGTCTTATCCTCTAAGAAGATTTTTGCCGCCTCTGTCGGAATAAATTTAGGCTCTGTTGTCATAATGTTCTTGCCTGATGCTGCCTGCGGAAGCTCATCTTTAGAGCGCGTTTTCGCCGGACCATCCTCCATATGTGGGATGACCATCTCCTCCATAAAACGGCGGATAAAGGTGGACTTGCCGGTACGCACCGGGCCTACAACCCCTAAGTAGATCTCTCCGTTTGTTCGCTGTCTGATATCCTTATAAATGTGAAATTCCTTCATACACGCCTCCTGACAATCATCCCCGGACAGTCCGGGCTGTTACTGTCAGTCTATGCGCATATGAAGGAATTTATTCGTTAGGATATTATTGTTACTTATTTTCCCACAGCAAATTTTCACTCTCAATTGTTCTGTCTCTAAGCATCAGATCCTTTAATGCTTCTGCTGCTGTTTTTCCACCGAACAAAACCTGATTAGTTTCCTGCACGAGCGGCATGGAAACATTATATTTTTTGCTGAGTGCAAGGGCTGCCTTCGCAGAGTACACACCTTCTACCACCATCTGAACTTCGTCCATGGCTTCCTGCATTGTCTTTCCCTGTCCGATCAGGATGCCGGCTCTTCTGTTTCTGCTATGCATGCTTGTGCATGTGACAATCAGATCTCCGATTCCTGAAAGTCCGGAAAATGTCTCCGGCTTTCCGCCCATTGCTACACCAAGTCTTGTGATCTCTGCGATTCCTCTTGTCATAAGAGCTGCCTTTGTGTTATCACCGCAGCCAAGACCATCGCTGACGCCTGCTGCAAGAGCAATGACATTTTTAAGTGCACCGCCAAGCTCAATACCTAAGATATCAGGGCTTGTATATACACGAAAGACAGATGACATAAACAAATTTTGGATGTGCTCAGCTGTCTGTCTGTCCTTTGCTCCAACAACAACTGTTGTCGGAATGCCGCGGCTGACTTCCTCTGCATGGCTTGGGCCAGAAAGAACTGCAACATTTGCCATAGGAAGCTCTTCTTCAATCTGCTGGGACATTGTCATTAATGTTTTTTCCTCAATGCCCTTTGCTACACTGACAATCAGCTGTCCCTCCTTTACGAAAGGCTTCATCTGTTTTGCTACTCCTCTGGTAAATACCGAAGGAACTGACAAAACAAGCATCTCCTTATCAGTACATGCCTCCTGTAAGTCTGCTGTAAATACAATGCTTCTCCGGGATTTCAACTCCCGGAAGATTTTTGCATTTATAGCTTTCCCTTAGTGCCTCAATTTCCTTCGGCAGCGCAGACCACGCCGTTACTTCATGGCCATTCTGCGCCAGCACCATGCCAAGGGCAATGCCCCATGTTCCCGTTCCTATAATGCTGACTTTGCCATAACACAAACCTTCCTTATATTTATTTCTTAGCACCTATTTTATTTTCAGTGCCGTTTAACAGACGCTTGATATTTGCTCTGTGGCGAATATATGCCTGAATTGTAATTAGGGCAAGCAGTATAATAAACTCTGCCATATTTGCCGGCTCTACACTAAGCATACCGTTTACTCCAAAAATCACGCCCATCACGAAGCAGATTGAAACAACTGTCAGTGAGCCTAGTGATACGTAGCGTGTCGTTCCAACAATTACACTGAATGCTGCCAGACACACAGCGGCGATACGAAGATCAAATGCTAAAATAAAGCCTGATGTACTTGAGATTCCTTTTCCACCCTTAAAATTTAAATAGCATGGATAATTGTGTCCCAAAATAACACCAAACGCCAGATACAGCATATAAATATCTTCCATATGCTGCTGTCCGCTTGAAACAGCCCATGCCTTTACGATCAAACACGGAATAAAACATTTGCACAAATCGACAGCAAAGACGATAAGACCAGCCTTTTTGCCAAGTACTCGAAGTGAATTTGTCGCGCCGGAGTTTCCACTTCCCGCCTTGCGGATATCAATTCCCTTCATTCTTCCATAAAGATAACCTGTCTGGATCATTCCCAGACAATATCCGATCACCAGCAATAATACGCGTATCATTACTTATCTTCCTTTCTCTCGCGGATAATAAAGCGAAGCGGCGTTCCTCTAAAGCCAAATGCATTGCGGATCTGGTTCTCGATATATCGTGTGTAGGAATAGTGCATAAGTTTCTTATCATTTACAAAGACAACAAATGTCGGCGGCTTTACTGAAATCTGAGTCATGTAGAATACTTTTAAGCGGCGTCCTTTATCTGACGGCGGCTGCTGCATAGCTACAGCCTCTGCTAAGATTTCATTTAACACACCAGTTGCAATACGCATAGACTGATTTTCGATGATCATATCAATCAGCTCAAAGAGCTTGTCTAATCTCTGTCCTGTCTTTGCAGAGATGAAGACAAATTCTGCATATGGCATATATGCAAGTGTCTGCTTGATCTTTTCTGTCATCTTGTAGATTGTCTTATCATCCTTTTCAACAGCATCCCACTTGTTTACTGCAATGATTACACCTTTACCGCGCTCGTGTGCGATACCTGCAATCTTTGCATCCTGCTCTGCAACGCCCTCTGCCGCATCAATTACCATAACGACGACATCGGCACGCTCTACTGCTGTAACAGTACGAATGATACTATAGCGCTCAAGATCCTCGTGAATCTTGCTCTTGCGGCGAAGACCTGCTGTATCAATAAGGATATACTCGCGGCCATTTCTCTTAAGAGGCGTATCAATGGCATCACGTGTTGTTCCTGCAATATCAGATACAATCACACGCTTCTCGCCTACAAGACGGTTTACGATAGATGATTTTCCAACATTCGGGCGGCCTACGATAGCGATGCGCGGACGATCATCATCATCTGACTCGCTGCCGTCCTTCTTGAAATGATTGCTGACAGCCTCAAGAAGATCGCCGACGCTGATGGTTTGATGCAGATACAGGGATCGGATCACCGATTCCAAGGTTATAAAACTCATATACATCTGCTTCCATCTTCTTAAAGGAATCCACCTTATTAACACAAAGAACAACTGGCTTTTGGCTGCGGCGAAGCATATCTGCTACCTTGCCGTCTGCATCGGTAAGTCCCTGTCTTACATCAACAAGGAAAATGATTACATCTGCAGTATCAATTGCAATCTGTGCCTGATCTCTCATCTGTGACAAAATTACATCACTTGAATCCGGCTCAATACCACCTGTATCAATCAGGGTAAAATTATAATTCAGCCAACTGCAGTCCGCATAAATACGGTCTCTTGTTACACCTGGCGTATCTTTTACGATGGCGATGGAATCGCCTGCAATTACATTAAACAACGTAGACTTTCCGACATTCGGGCGGCCTACGATAGCAACTATCGGTTTACTCATATTCTTCTCGCTTTCTTACATAAATATAAATTAGACCAGCAAAAACACCTTACAGCTCATATGGAGAATGAAACTGCTTTGTTTCTTCACTTTCTTCCATCAGCATTGCACGAATCAGTTCCTGCCCGTCTGATTTTACAATATTTATCGGAACTTGTAAAGCTTTTTCGACATCCTGCTTTGTTAGATCGTCCAAAAATACTTCTTCATTGCTTCTAAACATATTCGCCGGAAGAAGAAGAACCTCTCCTAATGGCTTGCCTTTAAGCTGCTTAATTAAATCCTGTCCAGTGATCAAACCAGACACAGTAACACCATGTCCGAAGAAATCATTCAAAATCTCATAGACTGTAATGTTCACATTTGGGAACTTCTCATGAACTTTTGCCGCAATATCCCTTAAAAATGGGTATGCCAGTTTTCCTGTCGCAAGAGACAATGTATGGACACGCTCATCACCGCTTAACGCCTCTAATGTATAATCTGTTTCTTCTATTAAAAGACGCAGCATACCAACACCATTTTCAAGCTGCACATAGCCGTCATAAACTTCTTCCGGCGGCAGAGGACGGTTTGCAAGCAGATAAAACTCATCACTTGCATGAACAAAATGTGTGCCAAAACGTTCATACATTTCATTTTGAAAACGACCAATAATATCAAGGGCATTTTCTGCATCCTCTTTTGTAAGCGGCTCTAACGGATACAAGCCTTCACGATATTTGCTTAAACCAACTGGAACTACTGACATACTCTGCATCTGCGGATATAATCCTGCAAGATCGCGAATTGAACGCTCTAGTTCGGCACCGTCATTTACTCCCTTGCACAAAACGATCTGACCGTTCATCTCAATATCTGCATCACGAAGACGATTCAGCGTTTCCATGATCTTTCCTGCGAAACGATTGTGAAGCATCTTTACGCGAAGCTCTGGATTTGTCGTCTGAACTGAAATATTGATAGGTGACAGATGATATTTTATAATACGTGAAAGATCATGCTCTTTCATGTTTGTCAATGTAATATAATTTCCCTGAAGAAATGAAAGTCTTGCATCATCATCTTTAAAATAAAGCGTATCGCGCATTCCAGGCGGCATCTGGTCAATAAAGCAGAAGATGCACTTATTTGTACAGGAACGATAATCTGACATTAGACCGCTCTCAAACTCGATGCCAAGGTCTTCGTAAAAGTCCTTATCAACTCCCACTCCACCTCTGAGCCGTCCTTTTTCTGGACAACCATATCTATTTCTTCATTTTGAATATAAAAACGATAATCAAGGACATCCTCGATATCCTGACCGTTAATCTGCAGGATCTTATCACCTGGCTCTAGCTCTAGCTCCTCTGCAATTGAGCCCGGCGCCACCGATTTGATCTGATGGGCATGTTTCATAAAATTAACCTCCCGGCCCGCAGGCCTGTATCTGTAAGCTGTTAAGTAAAAAACAGCAAATTTCTCCATATTTTACTATCATACCAAAATTCAAAAGATCCTACAAGGGTTTTATCAAAAAAAGAGGAGCGTCAAAATGACCACCCCTCTTTTGTAACATTTTTCGTCAAATCTTCTGGAACTTAGCGGCATATACCGGGAAGGTATTTGTGCCCTTGATTTCCTTATCAGCAGAGATGGCTACATTCTTGTCTGTGATGACATACTCAAGACTGCAGCCCTCACCTACTACGGTATCCTGCATCAGCACGCAGTTTCTTACCTTTGCGCCCTTTGCAATCTTAACACCTCTAAAGAGTACACAATTCTCTACTTCTCCCTCGATGATACAGCCATCGGCAGCCATTACGTTCTTTACCTTAGAACCGTTGATGTAGCGTGTCGGGTTATCATCACGAATCTTTGTGTAAATCGGATTTGGTGCAAACAGTGCATCAAGATTTTCATCCTCAAGAAGCTTCATGTTCTCATCAAAATAGCTCTTCATATCAGTGATTCTTGCAAGGTAACCGTCAAAACGATATGCCTTTACATTCAGCTTATCAAGTCTCTGTGCTAAGATATCACGCTCAAAGTAAACATATCCGCGAACAAATGCAGTATGTACTAAATCAATCAAAAGCTCTCTCTTTAAGATATAGATATTCATAGAAAGCTTCTGTGGACCAGACTCTTCGGAGTTTACATAAATCTTCTTTACTCTATCTCCTTCAAGTGCAAGTGTATAGAAGAAGTCTTCCTTCATGATATCTAAATTCTTAAGACTGTCTGCTAATTCCTCTTCCTTATATGCAACTGTTACATCAGCACCGCTCTCAATATGAGCCTGCAGCATCGCACTGAAATCAAAATTAACTGCAATATTGGCATCTGACATTACAACATACTCTTCTTTCTGGTCACGAAGAAGACTAAGAATGCTGGCAAGTGCCTCAACACGTCCGTTATACATCTTTACAGTCTTCTCTGCAAATGGAGGAATAATTGTCAAACCACCATTTTTACGGGTAAGATCCCACTCACGTCCTGAACCAAGATGATCCATCAAGGAATGATAATTATTGCGGACAATAATAGAAATATTATCAATTCCGCTGCTTACCATACTTGAAAGGACAAAGTCGATCATACGATAACGTCCTGCAAAGGGAATGGAAGCCATAAGACGCTCTGTTACCAGCTCCGGAACCATATTATCATAACTGTTCGGGAAGATAATTCCCAGCGC
>ENA-OQCN01001476-OQCN01001476.1-human-gut-metagenome-genome-assembly--contig:-NODE-1476-length-11594-cov-3.342025_pt1 | contig 11594 bp, 19 predicted proteins | sample MGYA00242497_ERZ504576 | MGnify/ENA primary metagenome ERZ504576 (study PRJEB26092, sample SAMD00036296) | human gut metagenome | host: Homo sapiens | study: EMG produced TPA metagenomics assembly of...
CAGGTCCATCACTCAGCCTCGCTTTCGTTCTTGATGCAGATACCGAGCGCAGAGAACAAGAGCATCAGCCAACTTCATCTCCGTCATCCAGGCTCATAAAGTCGAGCTCCCCGGCCACAAAGCCCTCACGGAGAATCACAGCGGTGCCCACAATGGGCTGACCATGTTCCGGCGTACCGTAGAGAATGCTGGCAATGTTGTTGATGGCGTAGCCTTTCAGCAGTCCCTCATCATCAATCACCATGCACAGTCCTTCCGGCAGATACTTTGGATGAACCACCTCAATGCAACCGCCGACCTCTTTCTGGAGGTTGTCCAGCAGCGGTTCGCCGAAGTCCTTGAACTGCATCTGATTCTCGGTGTCAAATACCAATCCTTTCATAAAAATCACTCCTTTTCCGGGAAGCACTCGTTGACTTCCCATGCATCTGCGGCCTCTAAGCAGCGGTCGCAGCCAACGATTGTGCCATCATCGGTGCGGTAGATGGTATCGCACCTCTGGTGGCAGAGGGGGCACACAGGAGGCTCAGGGTAGCCAGCTTCTTCGTCAGTCGGATACAGCATCCAGCACCTCCCGGAGCTTGCGCCCCATCCAGCGGCCTACATCATCGAACATCCCCATGCTGTCCAGCCAGACAAACAGGGCTGCGATAACAGAGGTCACAGCAAACTGCGCCGCCGGGGCACGAGCTGCTGCCTGTTCGGCGGTGATGCCGTACACGATCATCAGAATCCGGGTCATTCCTTACACTCCCTTTCTTTGCGAGCCTTGCGGGCAGCCGTTTGGGCTTCCAGCTTCTCGCGGTTCCCGGGCTGGGCGATGAATTTTTTGAATCCCGCCAGCGTTACGCGGCCAAAGCTCTCACCGACTTCCGGGGGAATATCGGCCACGTTGATGTGAATTGTGGTGTCCATGTGGTCCTCCTGTTTTGAAGTAGGCAAACAGTCTACTTACAGAGCAAAAAAAATCTGCTCCATTTCCTCCGTTCCGATGTGGAGCAACTCGCACAGACTTTTAATTTCAGGTGCGGTAAAATCGGTTTTATTCCGAATTTTGTTCAAAAATCCCTGATATGAAAGGCCAATGCGATTTGCAATATACTTCATCTTGTAGCCGGAGGCATCAATCTTTGCTTTGAGCAAAGTGGTATTGGTCACAGTAAGTTCACCTCGCTTTCCGTTCGGCGTAGACTAGTTGTCTACTGGGCGTATATTACCACCTCGTAGACCGAATGTCAACTATTTTTTTGAAAAATTTGAAAAAATGTTGACCTCATGCCTACGCCGTATTATAATTGCATCAGAAGAATTTAGGGGGATGCAAAACCATGACCATCGGACAAAGAGTGAAAATTCGACGTGAAGAATTGGGGATGTCCCAAGAAGAACTAGCAAAGAAAATCGGCTATAAGTCGAAATCATCTATCAATAAGATTGAGCTTGGCTTCCGTGTCCTCACGCAGTCTAAAATCAAGGCTATTGCTGATGCACTTGATACGACCCCGTCTTACATCATGGGATGGGATGAAGAAGCCAGCCGGAATGAGTGGGCTTCGAAATTCCGCGACAGCGTGATGCAGATTTTGAATAATGCAGATCCGGCCGACTTAGAGGCTGCGGGTATCAGCGTTCAGGAAATCGAAGAAGAACTGAGCGGCAGCGACTCTATTTCGTTGGTGACGGCCTGCGCCATTGCGGATGAGCTGGGCGAGTCGCTGGATTCTCTGCTGGGCCATACTCCCAAGGAAATGATAAAGCCGCCCTCCAGCAGGAGGACGGCCAAACGGCTGAAATTATTGAGCTGCTTCTTGATTTACCGGCAGATCGGCAGCAGGAGGCGTTGAGCTATCTTCGTTACCTTTCAGGGCGTGCAGAAAAATAAGCAATCGCTCCTTATCAGCATCCGACAGTTTTTTGATTTTGGCAAAGATATCCGACCATTCGCTCGTAGTCATACGGCATGGCTCCTTTCTCAAATTTACTGTCGGCAGCAACTGAATTATATCAAATACGCACCCGCTTTTCAGGGATTCGTAGAATTATACCGAAAATCGGAAAAATATTGCGAATTTTGAAGAAGATAATCGTGAGGTGATGGTTGATGGCCCGAAAAAAGAATATTGCTGCGGGTCAGAATGCCGTCATTTATGCCCGCTATTCCTCCCACAACCAGCGAGAGGTCAGCATTGAGCAGCAGGTCAGAGAGTGCATGAAGCACGCTGCCGAGCTGGGGCTGCACGTCGTTGGAACCTATGAGGACAGGGCCATCAGCGGCAAGACCGATAAGCGGCCCAACTTCCAGCGAATGATGCGGGATGCTGAAAAAGGCAAATTTCAGGCGGTTGTGGCATGGAAGTCAAACCGCATTGGCCGCAATATGCTTCAGGCAATGGTCAACGAGGCCAAACTGGAAGACTGCGGCGTGAAGGTGTTCTACGCCGAGGAAGATTTTGACGATACCGCCGCCGGGCGTTTCGCATTGAGGAACATGATGAATGTGAATCAATTCTACAGCGAGAACATGGCGGAGGACATCACCCGGGGGCTGTATGATAACGCCAGCAAGTGCATGGCGAACGGTCGGCAGCCCTTGGGCTACAAGCGGGGTGAGGATGGCCGTGTGGTGCTGGATGAAGCGAATGCGGCCGTTGTGCGGGAAATATTCACCCGTGTGGCTGCTGGTGACCTGTTCGTGGACATTGCGCGAGATCTCAATGCCCAGGGCATCAAGACCAGCAAGGGAGCCAACTGGAACAAAGGCAGCTTCCAGAGTATTTGCCAGAACGAGCGGTACCGGGGCATCTACATATACGGGGATGTCCGGGTGGCCGATGGCATTCCACGCATAGTGAGTGATGATTTGTGGTACAGGTACAGGAGGCCATGAGGATGAAAAAGAATCCAGTCGGAACCCGGCACCGTGTCGGGGCAGAAGATTATCTGCTGACCGGGAAGCTGCGCTGCGGGCATTGTGCAGCTACATGACGGGCGTATCTGGCACCAGTAGAAACGGCGAGCTGCATTACTACTACACCTGCCAGAAGCGGCGCACCGAGCACGCCTGTGACAAGAAGAACATTCGCCGGGATGTCATTGAACCGGCTGTGGCTCAGGCCATCAAGATGTACTGCTTGACCGATGATGTCATTGCGTGGATAGCAGATCGGACAGTCGAATACTGGGAAAAGCACGACAATGACCTCCAGATTGAGGCGTTGGAGCAGCAGTTGGAAGAAAATAAAAAAGCCACCTCGAATATGCTGAAAGCCATCGAGATGGGGATTATCACAGAGGCCACCCGCACCCGGATGGTCGAGCTTGAGACTGAGCAATCCCGGCTGAGCGTCCAGCTGAATGCAGCCAAAGAGGATGTCGTGAAAATCGACCGGGAGCAAATCATCTCCTATCTGGAACTGCTGCAGCAGGGTGACATCCACGACCGGGATTTTCAGATGGAACTGTTCAAGAACTTCCTTGTGGCTGTCTATGTCTATGATGATAATCGCATGAAGCTGGTTTTCTCCTGCATGGGAGACCAGAACAGCGTCGAAATTCCTTTGGAGACCGGAGAAGACCCGCCCGATGGCGGCTGTCACCGGATGCTAAAATGTTCGTTTTGACTCCTGATAGCTCCACCAGATCAGAAAGGCATCACACATTGTGTGGTGCCTTTTTTGTTGTTGCCAAACGAGTGAGGGCTTAGCTCACCCAGGGAGCGCCGTGCATGGACTGCAAGAGGGTCACCGTGATCAGAATCGGCCCGGTATTCTCCACCAAAAAAGCACTGTACTTCGTAGGAAGTATGGTGCTTTTCTTTTTATACAGACGCAGAAAAAGGCGGGAGCTTCCCACAAAAGGGAAAGCCACCGCCTTTGTTGATCATCGGATGAGCCAGCCGTAATCCTGTCTGCAATCTACCACATGATCTGCATAAACCGTATGATCTACGATCTGGAAGATAAGCATATAGCGTTTTTCAAACAAGATAAATCGGTAAGCATTTTTAGGAATGTATTCGCCTTTGAGCCATGGGCAGCGCTGCGGCATCTGCTCCAGAGATTTTGCAGCCTTTTCAAATTCCACTGTAAGCCGCTCTGCTGCTGCAGGGTTGACCTGTGCCAGAAATGCGGCGTGGGACACCAGCATCTGAGCAGCCCGTGCTGACACGATCACGCGGTATTTATTTTGCTGCTCCATGTCCGGCGGCCTCCTTGATCGCACTGCGCATCATGGAAGTGACCTCGTCGATCGAATAGCCCTCGCTTCCACGCATCCGGTCCTCTTCCACGGAAAGTAGCTCTTCGCGGAGCTTCAGCATTTTTTCACGGCGGTTGTAGGTTTCGATGTCCATGACGACCAAGTCACCCTCGCCGTTTTTGGTGAGAAAAATCGGCTCAGCGGTTTCTCTGCACAGATCGGCGATCTCGTTGTAGTTCTGACGAATCGCTGCAGATGGACGGATATTCATAAAAGCACCTCCTGCTCCTGAACGATCTATAATAGTAAAATTCTAATTATATTATATCCATATTGTGCAACGAAGTCAATGCGAACAGCTGTCACTTCGTTCTCCGGTTCGATCCCGGTATTCTCCACCAGATCAGAAAGGCATCACACATTGTGTGGTGCCTTTTTTGTTTTGCATTGCAGCAGGAAAACACAAAAAAATTTCTGCCCACTGCCGCAACCTGCGCGAAACGGGCTGTTTTGTGCGCGAATGGCAGACCACGGAAGGCGGAACCTGTGCTATAATATAAAAAAACAGGGAAGCAGAAGGAACAAGGGGGTGCAGCAATGAACCTGCAGACGGCGATCGTGGAAGACAGCAAGCCGGATGCCGAACGGTTGGAACAGCTGCTGAAAAAGGCATTTGAAAATGAGAACATATCCTGCAGCTGTTTTGCCAGCGGAGATGAATTTTTGCGGGCCGGCTGGCGCGAAGGGTATCAGGTGGTGTTTCTGGACATCTGCATGGAGGGCACCAATGGCATTGAGACGGCGCAGCGGCTGCGTGCGGCCGACCCGGACCTGCTGATCGTGTTTGTGACATCCTCGCCGGAGTACGTGTGGGATGCCTTTCCGGTACATCCATTCGATTATCTGCTCAAGCCTTATAAGGAAGAAAAGTTTGAGCAGCTGGCAGGGGAGCTGCGGCGGGTGCTGTGCCGCCAGCAGCCGGAGCTGGAGGTGCGCATTGCCCGGCAGATCGTGCGGCTGCCGCTGACCAAGATCTACTATGCTACGGCACAGAACCATTATGTGCGTGTGGTCACGGATGACGGCGAGTGCCGGGCCACGGCAAATTTTGCACAGGTGCAGGAACAGCTTCAGACCCAGCCGGAATTTCTGGTGTGCAACCGCGGCGTGATCATCAACATGTCCAAGGTGCTGCGGTTTGAGGGCGACTGCATTGAAATGCTGGATGGGACCCATCTGCCGGTGCGGCAGAAGGACAAAAACAGCCTGCTTGCCCAATTTACGCAGTACCAGTTCCGTGGTATGCAGCGGGAATTCTGACCCGGAAAGGAGAGCGCTTGTGAATTTTGCATTGTTTGGACGTTTTTTTCTGGAATTTGCAATGATGTATCCGGCAGAATACCTCTGCCTTGCCTCGCTGCAGGAGCACTTGCGTGCACCGCGTAAAACCTATGCCATCGGTGCGTCGGCGATCACACTGATGGGTCTGGCTGGCGCAGCGGTGTGCTGCATGCTGTACATAGAAACGAATTTCCTGCTCATCCCGCTGCTCATCATCAGCTTCTGGCTGCTGCGCTGGCGCACCGACCGGGAAGTATCGATCAGCCAGACCATGTTTCTGTTCTCCGTGTCGGCAGTGATGATGTCTGTGTGCACCCTGCTTGCCATTGTGCTGAACGCGGAAGCTGAGCTGGACAATGCACAGCCGGTGTTTCTGCCCAGCACCTCGGTCATCTGCCTGACCCTCTCGGTGATACTCAGCGCCATCTTCCGTTTTACGGCAGTGCGCTGGAGCCGGTGGCTGCTGCAGGAGTACCACGCGAAGCCTTCTGGGAGTCGGCATGGCCGCTGCCGGCACTGTACGCGGCGTTTCTGGTGTTCTGTATGCCGAAGGAGATCGGCGTCATCCTGATGAACCGCATCCGCATCATCGCGGTGCTGGCAGTGAGCATCTCGCTGCTGGGCATCTTTCTGCTGCTGTACGAGATGTACCGCGTGGCAAAGGAGTATGCCCGCAGCTCCCAGCTGGACCGCGAAAACCAGCTGTTGGCCGTGGAGTCCCGCCGCTATATGGAGCTGCGCAGCTATCTGGAACAGACCCGCCACCTGCGGCACGATTTCCGCCAGCACCTGCATGTGATCTCCGGCCTGACCGAGGCCGGGCGGCTGGATGAACTGAAAAGCTACCTGAGCCAGTACGAGAGCGAACTCAGCGATGCCAGACCCACCCTGTGCGTCAACGCTGCGGTGGATGCGCTTGCCGGCCACTACGACTACGAGGCCCGGAAACAGGCATCCAGATCGAATGGAAGCTGGAACTGCCCAAGCTCCTGCCCCTGCCGGAGGCGACCTGTGCACCATTCTTGGCAACCTGCTGGAAAATGCGCTCCATGCCAGCCAGAAGCTGCCGCCGGAAGAACGGCAGGTCAAGGTGCTGGCCCGGATGCTCAGCCCGGCCATGATGGGCCTGATGGTGGAGAACCGCTACGATGGCGTGCTGAAAAAGCAGGGTGGCGTTCTGCACTCTACCAAGCATGATGGACAGGGCATCGGCCTTGTTTCCGTCGAAACTGCCGTGCACAGGTATCACGGCAATCTGACGGTGGAAACGGGCGGCAACGTTTTCCGGGCCAATGTGCTGCTGAACCTGTAAAATATTCCTGCCCCAAGGCACCGGCTTTTTGCACAAGCCGGTGCCTTTTGATTGCACTTTTCCCGGAAGATCATGATACTTATTTATAAAAGAAAAGGCAGGAGGGAGCATATGGCAGCAGAAAGCAAAACCGGCTGTTTCTTAAACTTTCCTAAAAAATCTTTATCCGGCCCGGCCCCCCGACGGGAGGGCTTTTTGCTGTCCGCACGACGCATACGGTCAAGTTGAAAAATGAATAAAATTTACACATAGAATGATATGATTTTAGGCTGAATGAGCAAAGAATCGAAAGAAGTCCCATAATCATATTGACATAATGGGTAATAGGGTGTAAACTACGTGCATCGGGTCGAGCAAATCCGAAAATTGAGATCATTCAGGGAGGAAACGGCTATGATGTGTTGTTGCGCAATGTGTTGTTGTACCGCAAACGCTTCCCGGACCGGCCGCCCTGCAGTATGGTATGCCGTGTGAGCATATCTGCATATTCTGTGTGGGAACACGCAGAAGAATCTGTCGCTGACCGCCTGGGAGCTTACTTGAAGAGGGAGCTTCCGGGCGTTTTGTTTTGACCCGCAAATCAGGATACAAGGGAGGAATCCGGCAATGGACTGGAATGCGATCCAGCAATATTTGCCGCTCTACCAGAAGGCCGCTGTACTTACCGTGCGGCTGGGCGTTGCAGGCATCATTTTTGCCATCATCATTGGCCTTGCCTGCGCAGTGATCCAGTATGACAAGGTGCCCGTTCTGCGGCAGATCGTGGGTGTTTACATCCAGCTGTCCCGCAACACACCGCTGCTGGTGCAGCTGTTCTTCATTTATTATGGCCTGCCCAAGGTGGGCATCCGCACCAATGCCGAGATCTGCGGCATTGCCGGTCTGGCGTTTCTGGGCGGCAGCTACATGGCCGAAGCGTTCCGCAGCGTCTGGAAGCCATTGAGCCATCCAGACCGAGAGTGCCTACAGCCTTGGCATGAACCGCTGGCAGACCATGCGCTACATCATTCTGCCGCAGGCCATGTCCACCAGTATGCCGGCTTTCATGGCAAATGTGATCTTCCTGCTCAAGGAGACCAGCGTGTTCAGCGCCATTAGCCTGATGGACCTGATGTTCACGGCAAAGGACCTGATCGGCATGTACTCCAAGACCATCGAATGTCTGTTCCTGCTGGTGGTGTTCTACCTTATCATTCTGCTGCCGGTGTCCATTGTGGGCAGCCTGATCGAAAGGAGGCTGCGCTATGCTGGATTTGGGTCTTGATGTCCTGTTCAAGGGCAAAAACATGGCCCGCCTGCTGGGCGGCCTTGGCGTTGCACTCAAGATCAGCGCCGTCTCGGTGATCATCAGCCTGCCGCTGGGCATCCTGCTGGGCGTGCTCATGACCTCCCGCAACCCCGTTATCAAGGCGGTTCTGCGGCTTTATCTGGAGTTCGTCCGCATCATGCCGCAGATGGTGCTGCTGTTCCTCGTTTACTTCGGCACCACCCGTGCCTTTGGGTGGAACCTTTCCGGCGAGACGGCATCCATCATCGTGTTTGTGCTGTGGGGCACCGCAGAAATGAGCGACCTTGTGCGCGGTGCGCTGATCGCCATTCCGAAGCACCAGTATGAGAGCGCCGAGGCCCTTGGCATGAGCCGTGCGCAGACCTACTGGTACATCATCATTCCGCAGACGGTGCGCCGCCTGATCCCGCTGTCCATCAACCTGATTACCCGCATGATCAAGACCACCAGCCTTGTGCTGATGATCGGTGTGGTGGAAGTGATCAAGGTAGCACAGCAGATCATCGAGGCCAACCGCACCGCCAGCCCCAACGCAGCGTTTGGCATTTATCTCACGGTTTTCGTGTTATATTTCTTCGTATGCTGGCCCATCAGTCTGCTGGCATCCTATCTCGAAAAGAAATGGAAGTGACCGTACATGGCAGAACCTATTTTGACTGTTGAACATCTGATCAAGGCCTATGGCGAGACCCCCGTGCTGGATGATATCAGCTTTGCTGTCAAGCCCGGCGAGGTCATCGTGGTGGTCGGCCTTCGGGCTGCGGCAAAAGTACCTGCTGCGCTGTCTGAATGGTCTGGAGCCCACCCAGAGCGGCCGGGTGCGGCTGGGCAATGAGACCGTTGCCTACGGCGGTAAAAATCTGACCCAGCTGCGCCAGCGCATCGGCATGGTGTTCCAGAGCTACGAGCTGTTCCCGCACATGACGGTGCTGGACAATGTGTTTCTGGCACCCACTAAGGTGCAGAAGCGCCCCAAAGCGGAAGTGCAGCAGGAGGCCGAAGCTCTGCTGGACCGTGTGGGCCTGCTTGCCAAGAAAAACAGCTACCCGCGTGAGCTTTCCGGCGGACAGAAGCAGCGCGTTGCCATCGTGCGCGCACTGTGTATGCACCCGGAGATCCTTCTGTTTGACGAAGTGACCGCTGCCTTGATCCGGAAATGGTGCGCGAGGTGCTGGACGTTATGCTGGACCTTGCCAAGCAGGGCAAGACCATGATCATCGTCACCCACGAAATGCAGTTTGCCCGCGCCATTGCCAACCGTGTCATCTTTCTGGATGGCGGCAAGATCGTGGAAGAAGCTGCACCGGCCGAGTTCTTTGACCGGCCCAAGACCGAGCGCGCGCAACGCTTCCTGCGCACCTTCACGTTTGATGCTGTGAAATGAGTCACAGATCAAGATAAAGGCTGCGGGTGTTCCGCAGCCAAATGGGAAAGATTTTGTAAAGGAGTAATCATTATGAAACAGTCTAAGATCTCTCGTCGTTCCTTCTTGCTGGGTCTGGGCGCAGTTTCCGCTGCCGCTGTTCTGACCGCATGCGGCGGCTCTTCTTCTGCTTCTACTGCAACTGCAGCATCCGGCAGCAGCGTGGTCTACCGCACTCTGGATCAGATCAAGGAGTCCGGTACCATCAACATCGGCGTGTTCTCCGATAAGAACCCGTTCGGCTACGTGGATGAGAACGGCGAGTATCAGGGCTATGATGTCTACTTTGCACGCCGTCTGGGCGAGGATCTGGGCGTAGAGATCAACTTCGTTTCCACCGAGGCTGCCAACCGCATCGAGTACCTGCAGACCGGCAAGGCGGATGTGATCCTGGCAAACTTCACCGTGACCCCGGAGCGCGCAGAGGAAGTGGACTTTGCTCTGCCTTACATGAACGTGGCTCTGGGTGTCATTTCTCCGGACAGCAACGTTATCACCACTCTGGACAACTGGAACGCTGACGACCAGATGATCGTCATTTCCGGCACCACCGCCGAGACCTACCTGACCAAGGAGTACCCCGACATTCCGCTGCAGAAGTACGATTCCTATGCAACGGCCAAGAATGCACTGGAGAACGGCAACGGCGTGGCATGGGCCAACGATAACACCGAGGTCATTGCATTTGCAAAGCAGAACACCGGCTACACGGTCGGCATTCCCTCTCTGGGCAGTCAGGACACCATTGCTCCCGCTGTGAGCCAGGGCAACACCACCGTTCTGGATTGGCTGAACGAGGAGATCAAGGCTCTGGGCGAAGAAAACTTCTTCCACAAGGACTATGAGGAGACTCTGGTGGATACCTACGGCCTTGACTATGAGGATGAGCTGGTCGTTGAGGGCGGCGTGACCGGCGGCGCAGATGCCGCATCCAGCGAAGCTGCTTCTTCGGAAGCCGCATCTTCTGAGGCTGCTGCTTCCGAAGTAGCTTCCAGCACAGCCGCACAGTAAATAAAAACACCGAGCGGGCAGGAGAGGGCTGAACCTTTCCTGCCCGTTTTTGCATTGCACCATCTGCCGGAACGTGCTATACTGGAACAAAACAACTCCTGTCCGAAAAACCCTGAAAAAGAGAGGATGTTCCAATGAAACGTGCCTATACGAACGGGATCCTGCTGGATGGCACCGAGCAGATGCAGCCGGTAGCGCACAAGATCCTGCTGACCGAGGATGATAAGATCACTGCCATTGTCGATGAGGGCGTGGATCTGGACGGTTATGAGGTGATCGATCTGCACGGAGGCTATCTGTGCCCGGGCCTGATCAACCTGCATGTGCATCTGGCAGGCAACGGCAAGCCCAGCGCAAAGCCGCGGGATAATGCTGCGCTGGTGCGCAAAATTCTGAGCAATGGCCTGACCCGTGCGGTGGCCTACAGGCTGGTATGCAGCTACGCGAAGCTGGAACTGCTGGGTGGCGTGACTACCATCCGCACCGTGGGCGGCATTGCAGATTTTGACACCCGCTGCCGTGATGATGCCGCTGCAGGCAGACTGCTGGCACCGCGCATCCTTGCTGCCAACGAAGGCATTTCGGTGCCGGGCGGACATATGGCAGGCTCGGTGGCAGTTGCGGCCCATAACAATGCCGAAGCACTTGCTCAGCTCAAAAAGGCCAGCGGACAGAAGGTGGATCTGATCAAACTGATGATCACCGGCGGCGTGCTGGATGCCACCGAAAAGGGAACCCCCGGCGAGCTGAAGATGAAGCGGAAATGGTCAAAGCCGTCTGCGACGAGGCCCACAAGCTGGCTATACCGTGGCGGCACACACCGAATCGCCGGAGGGCGTAAAGGTGGCGCTGGAAAACGGCGTGGATTCCATTGAGCACGGCGCAAAGATGGACGATGAGACCATCCGGCTTTACAAGGAGCGGGGAGCCTTTCGTGTGCACCACCATCTCCCCGGCGCTGCCCTATGCACTGTTTGATACGGCGGTTTCCGGCGCTTCGGAAAAGGACCAGTATAACGGCA
>ENA-OQCN01001478-OQCN01001478.1-human-gut-metagenome-genome-assembly--contig:-NODE-1478-length-11588-cov-4.174330_pt1 | contig 11588 bp, 15 predicted proteins | sample MGYA00242497_ERZ504576 | MGnify/ENA primary metagenome ERZ504576 (study PRJEB26092, sample SAMD00036296) | human gut metagenome | host: Homo sapiens | study: EMG produced TPA metagenomics assembly of...
GCGGGTAACAACACCATCGTACTCGCCCAGGGGTAAAGCGGTCGCCTACCTTGGCAGATGGCAGGTCTTTTCCTGCACCAGACCGTTGACGGTATTGGAATCGATATCCTCTTCCTCCGGCAGGTCGAGCTCCTCATACAGATCATCGACGCTGGCAGAGCCGGACACCAGCCAGCTGCCGTCCGACTGCTTGCGGAAGTCCTCAGTGACCTCGTCGTGCTCATCCCAGATCTCACCCACCAGCTCTTCCAGGATATCCTCCAGCGTGATGATACCCTCGGTGCCGCCGTATTCGTCCACAACAACGGCCAGGTGATGGTGCTGCTCCCGGAGGGTGCGCAGCAGCTGGGAGATCTGCGTGGAGCCCGTGGTATACAGGGTGGGCACCACCAGATCATCGATCTTGGTCGCCTTTTTCAGGCGGGCGATATAGAAATCCTTTTCATGTACCACACCAATGATGTTATCAATGGTGCCGTGGTAGACAGGCAGACGGGAGTAACCGGACTCCGCAAAGGTCTGGGCCAGCTCCTCCAGCGGGATATCATCCTCCACAGCCACCACATCCACACGGGGGGTCAGGATCTCTTCCACCTCCACGTCATCGAACTCGATGGCGCTGCGGATGAGCTCGCTTTCCCGGTCGGTCAGTTCGCCGTCATTTTCAGCCTCGCTGACCATGGTCATCAGCTCACCCTCTGTGATGGTATCGGCCTCGCCGCTGTGGACAAAGTGGCCCAGCAGCTTTTTCCACTGGGTGAACAGCCAGGTCAGCGGGGTCATCAGGCCAGCAGGAGCACAAGGAAGGGCGAGACTGCCGTGGCCACCTTTTCCGGCATCTCCTTGGCCAGGCTCTTGGGAGTCACTTCGCCAAAGATCAGCACGATGATCGTCAGCACAATGGTGGACACCGTTGCACCCCGCTCGGCACCCAGCATCTGGGTAAACAGGATGGTGCCAATGGAGGCGGCGGCGATGTTCACGATATTGTTGCCGATGAGGATGGTGGAAAGCAGCTTATCGTATTGCTCTGCCATGGCCAGCACCCGGGCGGCAGAGGAATCGCCGTCCTCGGCGCGGCTTTTCAGGCGGATCTGATTCAGGGAGGAAAATGCGGTCTCGGATGCGGAGAAAAAGGCGGAGAAACCCACCAGGATCACCAGCGCTACCCAGAGCGTCATACTGCCATCGTCCATAATAAAGGAAAATCACACTCAACTTTCTGTTTTTATTAAAGAACGGACTCCCTCAGTCTGCTTCGCAGCCAGCTCCCTCAATGAGGGAGCCTTGCCGCACGGTCAGCCTCCCTCACCGAGGGAGGTGGCATCGCGCAGCGATGACGGAAGGAGTTCTTTCCTAGGGATACAAAAATGTGCTTTCCACCGTGGCTGTTCCGCGATGAAAAGCACATCAATGTTACTTGTTATAATATCATATTCCGCACTCCCATGCAAGCATTACAGCCGGCACAGAGGTAAAAAACTGGCAAAACTGTGGAAAATCATTTCAGCACAAGGGCATTTCCGTCGTAATCCACGGTCAGGGTGCTGCCCTCGGCATAGCGGCCTGAATGATCGCCTTGGCGATCAGGGTCTCCACCCGGCTCTGGATGAACCGTTTGATGGGGCGGGCACCATAGACGCTGTCGTAGGCAGAATCGATGATGTAGTCCTTGGCGGCGGTGGTCACGTCCAGATTCAGGTGCTTGCCCTCGTCCATGCGGCTGCGCAGGTCTGCCAGCTGCAGATCCACGATCTTGCGCATCTCGTCCTTGGTCAGGCTCTTGTAGTAGACGATCTCGTCCAGACGGTTCAGGAACTCGGGGCGGAACTTGCTCTTGAGCAGCAGGTCGATCTGATGCTTTGCGTCGTCGCTCAGCTCGTTGGAGCCATTGGCCCGGCGCTGCTCCAGATCGTTCAGGATGATGTCGCTGCCCAGATTCGAGGTCAGGATGATGACCGTGTTCTTGAAGTCCACGGTACGGCCCTGGCTGTCGGTGATGCGGCCATCGTCCAGCACCTGCAGCAGGATGTTGAACACGTCGGGGTGGGCTTTTTCCACCTCATCGAACAGCACCACGCTGTAGGGTTTGCGGCGGACAGCCTCGGTCAGCTGGCCGCCCTCCTCATAACCCACGTATCCCGGAGGCGCGCCGATCAGGCGGCTGACGCTGAACTTCTCCATATACTCCGTCATATCGATACGCACCATGTTGCGCTCATCGTCAAACAGAGCCTGTGCCAACGCCTTGGCCAGCTCGGTCTTGCCCACACCGGTGGGCCGAGGAAGAGGAAGCTGCCGATGGGGCGGTTGGGGTTGGCGATCCCGGCGCGGCTGCGCAGGATGGCCTCGCTCACCTTGGTCACGGCCTCGTCCTGACCAATGACTCTCTTGTGGAGCACATCGTCCAGATGCAGCAGCTTCTCGCGCTCGCCCTCCACCAGCTTCTCCACCGGGATGCCGGTCCAGCGGGCCACGATCCGGGCGATTTCCTCGTCGGTCACACGGTCACGCAGGAGGCTGTCCTCCTTCTTCTCGTTGGCCAGCTTTTCCTCCGCTTCCAGCTGTTTCTGCAGCTCGGGCAGCTTGCCGTATTTCAGCTCAGCAGCCTTGTTCAGATCATACTCACGCTGGGCTTTCTCAATGGCGGCATTGGTCTGCTCGATCTGCTCACGCAGGGTCTGTACCTTGCCAATGGCGTTCTTCTCGTTTTCCCACTTTGCCTTCATGCTGCGGAACTTATCCTGCAGCTCGGCCAGTTCCTTTTCCAGCTCATGCAGGCGGCTCTGGCTCAGGGCATCGGTCTCCTTTTTCAGGCTGACCTGCTCGATCTGCAGCTGGGTGATGCGGTGGGCCAGATCATCCATCTCGCTGGGCATACTGTCCATCTCAGTCTTGATCATGGCGCAGGCTTCATCCACCAGGTCGATGGCCTTATCCGGCAGGAAACGGTCGGTGATATAGCGGTCAGAGAGGGTTGCGGCGGCGATCAGCGCATTATCGCTGATCTTCACGCCGTGGAACACCTCATAGCGCTCCTTCAGACCACGCAGGATGGAGATAGTGTCCTCCACCGTGGGCTCATCCACCTGCACCGGCTGGAACCGGCGCTCCAGAGCGGGGTCTTTTTCGATATACTGGCGGTATTCGTCCAGCGTGGTCGCGCCGATGCAGTGCAGCTCACCCCGGGCCAGCATGGGCTTGAGCAGGTTGCCCGCGTCCATGGCACCGTCGGTCTTGCCCGCACCCACGATGGTGTGCAGCTCATCAATGAAGAGGATGATCTTGCCCTCGCTCTTCTTGACCTCATTCAGGACGCTCTTCAGGCGCTCCTCAAACTCACCGCGGTACTTTGCACCGGCTACCAGCGCGCCCATGTCCAGGCTGAACACGGTGCGGTCCTTCAGGTTCTCGGGCACATCGCCGCGCACGATCCGCTGGGCCAGGCCCTCGGCGATGGCGGTCTTGCCAACGCCGGGCTCACCGATCAGGCAGGGGTTGTTCTTGGTCTTACGGGACAGAATGCGGATCACATTGCGGATCTCCTGATCACGGCCGATCACGGGGTCCAGCTTCTGCTTCCGGGCCAGATCGACCAGATCCTGGCCGTACTTCTGCAGGGCGTTGTAGGTGTCCTCGGGGTTGTCGTTGGTCACGCGCTGGTTGCCGCGCACGGCAGTCAGCTGCTGCAGGAACGCATCCTTCTTGATGTTGAAGGCGCGGAACAGCTCCGTGGTGTTCTGGGTCGGCTCATCCAGCAGGCCCAGGAACACATGCTCAACACTGACGTATTCGTCCTTCATGGCCTTGGCTTCCCGGGCGGCGGCGCTCAGGACTTTATCCGTTGCCTGCGAGATATAGACCTTATCGGGGTCACGGCCGGAGCCGGACACCCGGGGCAGGGCCGACAGCTTTTCGGCCACAGCAGCGGCAAAGCTGCCCGGGTCCACGTTCAGTTTCTGCAGAAGCTGCGGGATCAGGCCCTGCTCCTGCGAAGCCAGGGCGTGCAGCAGATGTTCCGGCTCCAAAGCGTTGTGCTGGTACTCCACAGCCAGCTGCTGGGCAGCCTGCAGAGCTTCCAGCGTTTTCTGCGTATATTGATTGGTATTCATAGAATCGACCTCCATTCGTACCGGAAATGTTATTTCAGCAGTCTTTCAGATCGATTGCCATTTAATTTTTAGCACTCTATCTGTTCGACTGCTAAAACTATACTCCAAACACCCCACTTTGTCAATAGGGTTTTCGATGGTACGGCAACAATTCACAAATTGTTTGCAAACAAGACAAAAATGCCGCCCCGGCAGACCCGAAGCGGCACAAGTTCTCTTGATATGGGGGCAGGACACTCAGCTCACCACTGCGCTTTCCGTCAGCGCATCGGTGACGGCATCCATCAGGGCGACCATGGTGCAGTAATTCTCACCGTAGGTGCCGGTGTAGGAGGAATAGGTATCGATCTGCTCCTGGGTGGGCACGATGTCCAGTGTCTCGGCCACTGCCTGATAGAGCAGGGCCTCCTTGGCGTAGGTGGTGATACTGTCGCTCATTCCCTCCAGCAGGGCATCGGCGTTCTCATAGCCAGCGGCGGTCTGCACAAAGCTGTCCAGATCGTAGCCGTAGTAGTTGGCCATGGTGTAGTAGTAGTTCAGGCACTGGTTCACCTGATAATCTGTGACCTCCTTGGGCAGCTCCTTGAAGGTGGAGTTCGCCAGCAGGTCGTCCATGATGGCGTTCTGCAGGTTGGTGTTGTAGAGCATCTTCTGGTAGAGCGCTTTCAGCTCCTCCACGGTGTGAACACCATCGCTCTCGCCGTAGTTCTCGGCCACCCACGCATCGGTCAGCTCGGGCAGGACCTTCTCGCTGATGTAGTTCAGGGTAACGGAGAACACAGCCTTTTTGCCGCTCAGGACAACGGTGTTGCCCTCGGAATCGGTAGAATCGCTGTATCCCTCCGGGAAGGTCACGGTGACATCAAAGGTCTCGCCGGGGGTGTGGCCCACGATCTGATCCTCAAAGCCATCGACGAAAGTACCGCTGCCCAGGGTCAAGCTGTAGCCGCTGTAAGTGCCGCCGCTGAACGCAACGCCATCCACGGACCCGGCATAGTCGATGTTGACGGTATCACCGTCCGCTGCGGCACGGTCCGTCACCTGCTTCTCGGTGGAGTGGTCGCTGAGCAGGCTGTCGATCTCGCTCTGGACCTCCTCCTCGGTAGGCTCGATCTCAGAACGCTTGAAGGTAAGGCTTGCAAAGTTCTCGGGCAGGGTGACATAGTCAAGCGCCTTCACGCCCTCCCAGTAGCCGTTCTCGTCCAGACCGCTGCTGTAGGAGAAGTTCTCGTAATCGTAATCTTCCGCGCTGCCGTAAACAGCGGCGGCTGTGCTGGAAGCAGCAGAAGAAGAATCAGCGGACTTGGAGCAGCCTGCTGCGCCCAGCACCAGCGCACCGGCGCAGAGCAGGCAGACCGCCTTTGTGATGATCTTTTTCAAAATAAAGTTCCTCCTGTTGGAACACCGGCATCCCGCCGGGTTCAGATTCGGGTCGCATTGTACAGACCTTATTATAAAGGGCAAAAGTGAAAAAGAAAAGAATTTTGCAGAATTTCCACAAATAGAGTGCCGGGTTTGTCCGACTTTTGCGGGGCACCGGCCGAAAAAGCGGCTTTTCCGGTGGAAATGCCCGCCCGGTTCTGTTAAAATAAAAGAGATACGAGAAACCCCGGCCGCTCCCTTCCGCGGGAAGCGCCCGATACAAACGGAGGAACACCCCATGGATTACAACAAAGCCGCCCTTGAAATGCACGAGACCCACCACGGCAAGGTGGGCATTACCAGCAAGGTGGAGGTCAAGACCCGCGACGACCTGTCTACCGCCTACACCCCCGGCGTTGCCGAGCCCTGCCGCAAGATCAAGGAAAACCCCGACGATGTTTATAAGTACACCTTCAAGGGCAACATGGTGGCCGTTGTCTCCAACGGCACCGCCGTGCTGGGCCTGGGTGACATCGGTCCCGAGGCCGGTCTGCCTGTGATGGAGGGCAAAGCCGTGCTGTTCAAGGAGTTCGGCGGCGTGGATGCCTTCCCCATCTGTATCGATGCCCACGATGCCGCCAGCGTGATCGCGGCCTGCAAGGCCATTGCCCCCACCTTTGGCGGCATCAATCTGGAGGATATCAAGAGCCCCGAGTGCTTTGAGATCGAAGAGACGCTGGAGCGGGAGCTGGATATCCCCGTGTTCCACGATGACCAGCACGGCACCGCCATCGTGGTGACCGCTGCCCTCATCAACGCCCTGCGCGTGGTGGGCAAAAAGATGGAGGACGTGCACATCGTCCTGAACGGCCCCGGTGCTGCCGGTACTGCCATCATCAAGATGCTGATGACCGCTGGCGCCAAGGACATCGTGGCCGTGGACCAGTTCGGCACCCTGTACAAGGGCTGCAACAGCGCCGAGGCCCACAAGAACTGGCTGGGCGAGGTGACCAACCCCCGCCAGATCAAGGGCGGCCTGAAGGAAGCCATCGAGGGAGCCGACGTATTCATCGGCGTGTCCCGCCCCGGCATCCTGACCACCGAGCTGTGCAAGACCATGAACAAGGATGCCATCGTCTTTGCCATGGCCAACCCCACCCCCGAGATCATGCCGGACGAAGCCAAGGCAGGCGGCGTGCGCGTGATGGCCACCGGCCGCAGCGACTTCCCCAACCAGGTCAACAATGTGCTCTGCTTCCCCGGCCTGTTCAAGGGAGCTTTGAGCGTCCGCGCCCGTGATATCAACGACCAGATGAAGCTGGCCGCAGCCTATGCCATCGCTGACCTGATCACCGATGCCGACCGCAGCGAGGAGAACATCATCCCCGGCGCGTTCGACCCCCGTGTGGCCGAGGCCGTGGCTGCTGCTGTGGCAAAGGCTGCCCGCGAGACCGGCGTTGCCCGCCTGTAAAGGAGGAACACGAGATGAGGAACATCTCCGCACAAGCCATCGCCGATACCGTAGCCCGGCTCTGCATCGAGGCCAACACCCGCCTGCCGCAGGATGTGCAGGCGGCGCTGGACAAGGCCCGTCAGGAAGAGCCCTGGCCGCTGGCAAAGAATACCCTGGACCTGCTGTGGTCCAACCTGAGCGCCGCCAGAGAGAAAGACCTGCCCATCTGCCAGGACACCGGCATGGCCTGCGTGTTTGTGGAGCTGGGCACCGATGTCCACATCGACGGCAGCTTTGAGGCCGCCATCCACGAGGGCGTGCGCCGCGGCTACACCGACGGCTACCTGCGCAAGAGCATCGTGGCCGACCCGCTGCGCCGGGGCAACACCGGCGACAACACCCCCGCCGCCATCACGGTGCATCTGGTGGACGGTGACGGCTGCACCATCACCGTCGCCCCCAAGGGCTTTGGCAGCGAGAACATGAGCCGCATCCAGATGCTCAAGCCCGCCGACGGCGTGGAGGGCTTCCGGAAGTTCGTGCTGGAGACCGTCCAGCTGGCCGGTTCCAACCCCTGCCCGCCCATCGTGCTGGGCATCGGCGTGGGCGGCAGCTTTGATAAGGTGGCCTATCTGGCCAAAAAGGCACTGCTCCGCCCGCTGGATGTTCCCAACCCCGATCCCTACTATGCCGGTCTGGAGCGGGAGCTGCTGACCGCCATCAATGAACTGGGCATCGGCCCGCAGGCTTTGGCGGCCAGACCACCTGTCTGGGCCTTGCCATTGAGCAGATGCCCACCCATGTGGCGGGCCTGCCCGTGGCCGTGAACGTTTCCTGCCACGTCACCCGCCGCGCCAGCGCGGAACTGTAAGGAGGGAGAAGCATGGAATACAGACTGACCACTCCCTGCACCGCGCAGGACCTTGCCCCGCTGAAGGCGGGCGATACCGTGCTGCTGTCCGGTGTGGTGTACACCGCCCGCGACCAGGCCCACAAGCGGATGCTGGAAGCACTGGACAAGGGCGAAAAGCTGCCCTTTGACCTCGAGGGCAGCGCCATCTACTACGTCGGCCCCACGCCGGAGCGCCCGGGCGAAGTCATCGCTCCGCCGGCCCCACCACCAGCGGACGGATGGACGCCATGAGCCCCGTCTGCTGGACCTGGGCAATAAAATCATGATAGGCAAGGGCAAGCGGGACGCCGCCGTCAAAGAGGCCGTCGTCCGCAACGGCGCGGTCTATCTGGCTGCGCTGGGCGGTGCCGGTGCGCTGATGGCCCAGAGCGTCAAGACGCTGGAAGTCATCGCGTGGCCTGACCTCGGCTGTGAGGCCGTCCGCCGTCTGACCGTGGAAAAAATGCCCCTGACGGTCATCCTCGACGCCCACGGCGGCGACCTCTACACTTCCGGCCCGGCGGCCTATCTCGAGACGGTAAAGTGACGAAATTACGCGGGGTAAATTTGGTTTGAATAGACAAACTTTCTGCGAATGGCTTGCAACACGGTACGGAATGTGGTATCCTATAACAAACCGGACCGGAACGCCTGTGTGCCCCGGACAGAATTTACGAGGCAGGAGGCCGATAACATGCAGATCCACCAATCCGCAGAAGATTATCTCGAGACTATCCTTATGCTGACCCAGCGGATGGGCCGTGTGCGCTCCATCGATGTGGTCAACGAGCTGGGCTATACCAAGGCCAGCGTCAGCATTGCCATGAAGAAGCTGCGGGAGAACGGTTATATCGCGGTGGATGGCGAGGGCAACCTGACCCTTCTTGAGCCGGGCCGCGAGATCGCAGAGCGCATCTATAGCCGCCACCGCCTGCTGACCCATTTCTTTGTGCAGCTGGGCGTGGACGAGGACGTCGCCGCCGAGGATGCCTGCAAGGCAGAGCATATCCTGAGCGAGCAGACGCTGAAAAAGATCCGTGAGTATGCCCTGCTCCATGACGCAGAGGACAGCGTCCAGAAATCTGAGTGACCATCCAACTTCCAATAAAAAAGCAGATGACCGCCTCCACAAAACGTGGGGGCGGTCATTTGTTTAATAGGAGCTCAGGCCGAGACTCACATCCAGCGCCTGGTCCACCCGGCGCTGGTCCTCGGCAGTGATCTGGCCGGCCCGCTCCCGCAGGCGGTGTTTATCCAGTGTGCGTATCTGCTCCAGCAGCACGACGCTGTCCTTGGCAAGGCCCGTATCTTCGGCCCGGATGTTGATGTGGGTGGGAAGCCGGGCTTTGTCCAGCCGGGATGTAATGGCGGCTGCAATGACCGTGGGGCTGTGCCGGTTGCCGATCTCATTCTGCACGATGAGCACCGGGCGGACGCCGCCCTGCTCAGAGCCGACGACGGGCGAAAGGTCGGCGTAGAAAACTTCTCCTCTGTGTACCTCCATGAAAACTCCCTCCTTGCATACTGGGAGGCCCGCTATGTGGTGCGCGGTGCCGTCCTCTGGCCTTATTATGGACAGGCCGGGGGCAGGCTATGCATACGCGGGCAGCTTGCTCTCATTGTATGCAGGAGAGAAAATCAGGTTTCCGTTTCCAGAATGCAGAAGGCCAGCGCCATGCCGCCGTCGTGGCTGAGGGAAAGCTTCGCCCTCAGATGGTGCTCGTCCATCCACTGGGCGCTGCCGCCCGAAAAGCGGTATTCCGGCGCGCCGCTTTCCAGCCGGACGGCCTCTATCTCACAGAGCGCAAAGGGGCCTGCAAGGCCGGTGCCGGCCGCTTTGAGGAAGGCTTCCTTTGCGGCGAAATCTGCCGCCGCACTGGCGGCTTTATGGGCGCTGAGGGGGGAAGAATTTCCCTCCGAAAGCCCCAGCGCCTCCCGCTCCGCCGGGCCGAAGACTCTGGCCGCAAAGGTGGAGCCATGGGGGCCGCCGAGGCTTTTTGCCATCCGGGCAGTGTCGCAGAGGTCGCAGCCGATGCCGTATATCATGATATGCCTCTTTTCTGCAAAAACAGCTTCGCTGATTTGCATGATAAAATCGGAAAAATTTAAGCAAAATGTGCAAATCTCACTGGGAAAACTTGAAGTTTTGCCGCAAGTCGTGTACAATAAATCATAGTTATTTAAGGGGGTGTATTTCGTGGGCGACGCAACTGCCATTTTCTCCATCCACGATCAGAAGGACATCGAGATCCATGAAGTCGTGCAGCAGGTGTACGACGCACTCAAGGAAAAAGGCTATAACCCCGTCAACCAGCTGGTGGGCTATATCCTGTCCGAAGATCCTACCTATATCACGACTTATAAGGGGGCTCGTTCCCTCATCCGCAAAGTGGACCGTGACGACCTGCTGCAGGCTATGCTGCGCAGCTATCTGAACGTCTGAGAATCTCTGCCTTTTGCCTGCTGTCCTACGGGACGGCAGGCTTTTTGTTTTATAAACCTCTCAGCCTCGCGCTGCTCACAGGCTCATAAAAGCGGCAGAGTGAACAGCTGGTTCACCACCACCTCATACTCCCAGCCTCCCGGGCCTGCGCAGCTGCTTCTCGAAAGCTTCGGAGCCCTCGAACCGCTGGATGAGGTAGTGCCAGTGGGCCTTCATCCGGCTGACGGCACAGCTGGCCATGCCGAAGGCCTCGGTGTAGCCGTGGTAGAGCTCGTCAAGGTAGCCCCGCAGTTCTTCCTTCGAGGCGGGCGCACCGCCCACAGCCTGCCGCAGCAGGGCCGGGTCGGCGATGATGCCCCGCCCTACCATGATGCCGGAGAGATTCGGGAACTCCGCTTCCAGTGCTTTCAGCTGGGCCGGTGTGGTGATGTCGCCGTTGTAGCAGACGGGCATCTGGCAGTGGGGCAGATATTTTGCAAAAGCGGCGCGGTCGGCCTCGCCCCGGTAGAGCTGGCGCATGACCCGGGGGTGGACGGTCAGCTCGCAGATGGGGTAGCGGTCGTAGAGGTCGAGGATGGCTTCGAACTCCTCCGGGCTGGTGACGCCCAGCCGGGTCTGACCGAGATGGGGCCTTCGGCCTGCGAGAAGACTTCGTCGAGAAAGGCTTCGAGCTTCGAGAGGTCGCGCAGCATTCCGGCACCCTTGCCTTTGGCGGTGACAGTGCCGGAGGGACAGCCGAAGTTGAGGTTGACTTCAGTGTAGCCCATCTTCCGCAGCTCGCCTATCATCCAGGCGGCCAGAGCGCCGTCTTTGGCCAGCAGCTGGGGGATGACCGGTGCGCCGGGGTTCGCCGCCGGGTCCAGCTCCGCCATCTTCTTTTTGATAAGCACCCGGTTCTCGGGCGGGGAGATGAAGGGGGCATAATAGCGGGCAGGCGCGCCGGGCGCCCCGAACCAGCGCTGGTGCGCCTGACGCCAGATTCGGTCAGTGAGGCCCTCCATGGGGGCGGTGTAGTAGTTCATGTTTCTTCTCCTTTGTCTGTCTGAGTATATCATACACCCCGGTAAAGCGCCAGATGAAACAACAAGAGCCATCAGCCGAAGCGGATGGCTCTTACCAGATGGCGGACCCAAACTCTGCTGGGAACGAGTACGGCAAACTGGAATTTTCAAATTAGTCTTTGCAAATAACCTTTGAACCTTCACCATCAATTACAATTCCCTGACGGTTGTTAATTGGGCATAGATTCAAATCCGAAAACTCAGTCATTATTTTCTCGGTAACTTTCTTAAATGGTGCTGTAAGATAATGCGGAAGAACATAGAA
>ENA-OQCN01001479-OQCN01001479.1-human-gut-metagenome-genome-assembly--contig:-NODE-1479-length-11588-cov-1.328244_pt1 | contig 11588 bp, 18 predicted proteins | sample MGYA00242497_ERZ504576 | MGnify/ENA primary metagenome ERZ504576 (study PRJEB26092, sample SAMD00036296) | human gut metagenome | host: Homo sapiens | study: EMG produced TPA metagenomics assembly of...
CCAGTTTCTCAAATGCAGCTTTAATGTCTTCCACGCGTACAGCCATCAGGATGGAATCATAGATCAGAACCCTTGATTCCTCATCCCCCAGGTCCCGGTCCAGAAGTTCTACGATCTGGTATCTGCGGAACAGGCTCAACGCATTTCGCATGGTTGTTTTGTCGATTATTTTGTCACGGATATTTAAGCTGAGGAAGCGGTCCTGAATGTCTCCAAGGGTGACGATCACCTCTTCCACTGCCGAAAGCTGCCGTTTCTTTTCATCATAAAGGATCCGAAGAATCAAAAGCACAATGGAATCGTAAAGCTTCGGATTCATGCGGTTGATTCCCCGGGGCTGGTCAGCTGAACCACGCCACATTCCTCGTTAATCTCCAGGCGGTAGCCCAGTACCCCTAAGTATTCCTTAAATTCCTTGCGGTATTTCAGCACGAAATAATAGTCCGGTCTGGTATTCTGGTTTCCTTTGCACAAAAAGCAGGTTCCCAGAAGACGGTTGCAAACCCTGCTGAAATTATCCTTTTCTTTTTGCAGCATTCCTTCCAGATATTCCATTTTCTCTCCTCCGTATCCGAAAATCTTTGAAACGGTAGCCGTTTACTTCCCGTTCTTCCAGAGTTTCTATTACATATCCCATATTTTTGCGCTGACCGTAAAGGCGCACATAGATCAGTTTGATAAAATCCTCTTCATTATTGAGAGGAAGCTGGCTTGCTTCCAGCTCATCTTTTTCCGCCAGATAACGGTTTACGTAGTTCTGAATTTTCTCTACACTGATCACTTTCCGGATCTTTTCTGCCATCTTTCTCATTTTCTCACGGCGAAGCTCTTCGTCTGGTTCCTCATTCTCCAGACTGGAGGGAATGAATTCCTTTTTCCCTTCTACTGCCAGATACAGAGAACTTTGTTCCAGAATAGAACACTGGCAAATACGCACCAGATCATCCAGAAAATCAATGCGGTAGATTCCCCCAAGATCCATATTTTCCCGGTTGATTTCTTCATTAATTCCCATGAGTATTTCTTTCAACTGCCCCCGCACATCTTCATTTCCTGCCAGGAGAAATTTAGCACGGTTGATGGCAGCTCGCTGGTACTGGGTATTTTTCTGGTTGATTTCCTGAAGAATCTCGTCCATATTGCGGAAAGCCTCAATAATTTCGTGAAGATAACGGTAGGTCAGTTCCCGCCCCTCTTCCTCGGAAACCTCCCGGATAGCTGCAATCTCTGCAGATGCCTTTTCCAGAAATTCCTCATTGTGGCTTTTTTTCTCCAGGCACTGCATAATTTCCGGACGAAACTTGGAAACATTGTCAGAAGTCAACAGGCGGTGGTAGGCTTTGTCTACAATATTGGTAATGTAGTCGTTAAACAGTGCATCCATAATCTGGGCAACCGTGCTGTGTCTGGTAAGGTCATCAATGTAGTGTTTGATGTTGGAATTGAGGTTTTTCAGACCAGTGATCAGGTAGTCGGTGTTTTCCCAGATCTGCATGAGCACGATACCCGGCTTATCCATGGTGCCTTTTACCAGACTGTAAATGGTATAAATGTACCCCTGGTATTCAATTTGTTTCCCATCTGCGATATCCAGGAGTGTTTTGATTATTTTCACAGCGTATTCCTTGAAGTTTACACGCTGTACGTAGCTTTTGTCTGTTTCCACTTCGATCCAGCCGTAGTATTCCAGGCGGCGCAAAATGCCGTTAGCCCGGCTTCGGCTGTCATCAGCCTGGAATTCTTCTTCCACCAGCTGGGCCGCATTTTCCTGTCCAAAATAAAATTCCAGCTCGTCTACCAGCACTTCTCTTTCCACGCCAAAGGAGAACTGGTGTTCCATAATGGCAAAAAGGCGGCTGATACATTCCCAGTACACAATTCGGTTTGGCGAGGATAGCGGAACAAAAAAATTGTTGGGGATTATGTGAAACATAGGGTGTCCTTTCTTCAAACGTAAAACAAGGGACAAACTGCTTTGTCCCTGAAATCTTTCTTTATTTTAGCATAGCCGGTTTTATTGTACAAGGTTTTCTAAGTTGTATTTAGTTGATTAAAAAGTTCTTTAATGCGGACGATTTGGACAATGTGTATTACTCACTCGCGCGCAACGCGCCGGCGAGTGAGCAATCACCATTGTCCGAATGCGTCCGCCTTGAACAACTTCAACACACTAAATAGCAATTCTCAATATACCTAATATTAGCAAATGTGCCGGATAAAAATGTAGAAGAACCACTTAGAAAAGGTTCGATGTTTTCGGAGCGCTTTCCGTTGTAGAGATAGATGATGCAAAGTGCTGAGAGCGGAATTCCGGCGGTGGCGCCGAGGGACTGGATAACAGCCCTGGAGGAGTGGTCTGCTCCATGTTTTCTACAAGGTTTAACAGACCAAAGAACAGCATTGCCTTTCTGAAAACCTTCCATAAAAGTTTTTTTCGTTCAGGATTCTGGCCGCCAGCCAGATGGCTTTTCTGATCAGCATTCCGGCCGCCGGCTGGCAGCATTTTCCCCTGTGCATCCCGGAGGCCACAGCTTGCGAACCAATAGGTGAAGATAGGGGCAAGAAAGGCCCAGTCGCTGTAGGCGGAGGCAAATACCAGGCCCAAGATGCAGAGTGTCTGCCGGGTTCCTGAAGGGATTTTTTCCATTGCATAGAGAATCAGGAAGCACAGGAAAAGAGTGAATAGCATGTTCATGCTTACGAAACTTATGGTTCCTTCTTCTGTAAATGCAAGACAGAAGGGGATTTCGGAAATCAGGCAAACAGCAGAAGCCGTTTGCCGTATTTCTCTTTGGAGCGGGTGTAGCAGTAGCCTTCTACCAGGAAGTAGCACATGGTGATAGCGGTAAAATAACCCACGTCCACCATCACCTCAAAAAGAAAGGTACCTGGTTCCAGGAAAACGTTTGCAATATGGTTTAATAGCATGGTAAACATGGCTACGTATTTGATCTGATCCCGGTTCATGCCTCAAAAATCCTCACCAACATATCTGCCATACCCACGGAGTATCCAGCTGCTGCAAAGATACCCTGGCATTGGCCCTCGGTAATGGTCATAAGCGGCAGCTTCCCGGAATCTACGTACATGCGGCGGGCGGTCATTTCCTTGTCCTTGCCGAAATCGTGGAAGTACACCTGAATTTCAGGGAGCAGTTCCAGACATTTCACCAGAGTAGCATTCTTTAAAGATTCTTCGCTGCGAAGGATAAATATAATCTGTTTTTGTATTTTTTCATATTTTTCTTTCAATTCCATTATTTCATTAAGAATGTGCACAGTAGGCTCACGGTCTCTTCCAGCCAGAAGAGGATGCCTCGTTCAGCCATGCCATTCTCACATTTGGCAGCATCTCCGCTTATTTTTCCCGTCAATTTGGACACCAGCACCTGATTTCCAGCCCGATCGGTCAGCTTGGAATCCGGAATGGAATGACGTTGAACATTTCCTCCAGACAATACTCCCGAAGCTCCAGTTCCACCCGCTTCGTCTCATCTTTTTCAATATGAAAATCGTATCTTTTTCCCAGAATGTTTCCGTTTGGCAGACGGTTTCCAGTCAGAATCCGGTAATCTCCCGGCATGATATCCAATTCCAGTTTTCCAGCTTCCCACTTGCGGTCGCTGAAATCCAGGGTAAGGTATCCTCTTCCGTCTGTCACCGCAATGGTCCAGTTCTGGAAATAATTCCAGTCCCCTTTTCCCCGGCGAAGACTGTAAGATGGGATTCCTTCCGGCTCTCTTCCAATACTGCTACAAACCTCATTCCATCCCAATATTCAATAGCTCCATCAGCAGGATTCAGACGTGCCGGGATTCCCAGGGTTCTGGCGATTGCCACGAAAAGCACCTTGTGGGATTTCTCTCCGGCAATTCCAAGCTCCAGTGCTGCACCAGGAGTGGTGTATGCAGTCAGGCGCTCTTTGTCATTGCGGACTGAAATGTTCTCTTCGATCCAGGTCCAGATGCTCTTGGGATCCGCTTCAAAAGCATCCCTCTGCCCCTTGTCAAAATAGCCCAGGATCTTCTTCCTCCACCTGGTAAGGACCTCATTTTCCACGCGGGGATCCATACATATGGAATGTAAATCTCATCTGGATTAAATTCGCGATAAACCGAGGCCTCCTGATAATGGCCCTCCAGCACTTCTGGAAAAGCATCCCTTCTGTCTTTCTCAGACAAAACAGCCATCATAGGCTCCACTTCCTTCATGGTATGTCCAAAAAGGCAGCGCTTCCACAGCGGCTGGAATTTCTCAATCTTACGGCGGCAGTGTTCTGCCTCAGCGGCAATCCGGTGATTATTCTCTTCTTCCTGTTCTTGGGTAATATTCCATCTTATTCTGCCGGTATCCTCCGGTGCATTCATGTCAAAATCCACCCAAAGCTCATCCTCATATTCCTCACCAAGAGTACAGGTAAAATGGTCGTCCTCTCTTGTGTCGATTACCTTTTCCCCGTAAGCACCATCATAAACAGCACAGATCAGCAGGCTTCCAAAACCGGTTTCAAAGGAAATACAGCCATTTTGTCTGCTTCCATTATTGCAATCGGGGAAATTCCCCATAGTTCATTACCTCAGCCCGTACTTTTGCCCCAGCAGCCGGAGTTCCATCCAGATCTTCCACTGTAATAGTGATCCACCTGGTTTTGGCATATTTACCAAGAAGATTGATGATCCGGTTCATTCCGTCTTTTCCGATCACTTTTTCGTCTGGCATAGCGCGGTCATACCATCTGGAGCCGATCATCATGGCCCTGGATGCTGCATTGGTAAACCAGCCTTGTCCAGAACAGCTTCTGGCTCGCAAGCTCCCAGATAATGCCAGTCGCCATCGCACCAGACCTCTACCAGGCGTGGTTGTCATCACAGTGGACCATCTCGGCACATACACTGGTCTTGCAGGGATTCCGGCACTTCGCATTACATTTACCACAAAGACGGCTTCCTCACCACAGCGGCCTACACCGCTTCTGTAAATTTCCAGTGCGGAGCCGGTACGCATGTCCGTTCCCTGGTACATCACTTCTCCCGCACACCAGTGATTGATTTCCAGTGCAGCTTCCACCATGGCCTTCCCCTGGACTTATCCTTTATTTTTTTCCAGAAATAGGTACGGCATGGTTTGATTTCTTCATCATTTGTCCGATGAAAAAGCACGTAATTCAGGAAATAAAGCTCTGGATAATTCTTTACATAAGGGGAATTTTCCCAGAGATAGATTCCCTGCTGCACATAATCCAGATAAGTGTCAAAGGTATAGTTTCCCACATCGCTGTAGGGCATATTGCTGTACAGATATTTCATTCCGATCACAATATCAGGACTTAGTGCTTCCATTCTCTTCTTTATCTCTTCCGCTTTTCCTGGCAGTTCCCTGGAAAAATCTTCAAAGTCTTTTTCTATCCGGTCTCTGTTTTTTTCAAGAAACATCTTATAATCTCCTCATCATTTTAAGCGTGATCACAATTTCACTCTAAACGGACATGCCGCCTGTCGGCGACATCTCCATATAGGAAAGTCAGCTGTTCCACGCCTATGGCGCTCCCACTTGGCAAAAATACTTTTGGGCGCAGACTTAATAAAATCGCAGTATTTCATATATCACAAGAGATTCTATTTTATATCAAGCATATTTATAATATTTCCATATCCAGCATCTTCTGCCAGCTGCTGGATCCCATCCCTTATTTCCTCCAGGGAATAGTTGTGCGCTTCCAGAAATTCATCCCCTTTGGATGCAGCATATTCGTAGAAAAACATAGCTTCTGCCAGAGCTTCTTTGTCAGCGTAATCGATCCGGTCAAGAAGTTCGTTCTCTGCCTCGTTGATCTCGCCTCTGTCCACCATGGTTTTCATATGGTGAAGCTTGTCTCCGGAAATCTGATATTTGGATTCTACCGGCAATTCCACCTGAACATATTTTTTCCCAAGCATGACGCTGGCAAGGACACGGGCAATCTCTTTGATCATACGCATAATGTAGTCTTTTTCGTCATCAGTGAACATAAATTTTCCTCCTGGATAAATGAGAGTTCGTGGCTTTAGGGTAGCACCTTCCCAACATCAGAACTATTTCTGACTACTCTTACTGACTGCGGCCACAAAAACCACAAAGGTTCCGCCCTGACACTTGTATGCGTCCTGGCAGAACCTTTGTCATTAAGCTTATTATTTCATTTTTGATATCCTTTTGTCAATATAAGATGAAAGAAATTCAACGCTTCCCTCCACGCCAAGAGTGCTGCTGTTCAGACTCAGATCATAGGTATGGGAATCTGACCATTTGGAATTGCAATGACTGTCGTGGTATTTCTTTCTCTTTCTGTCTTTCTCTTTGATAAAGCGCTCAGCTTCTTTATCGGTTTTTCCATAAAGACGGGCTACACGGGCAATTTTCTGATCCATGTCTCCAATAATGAAGATGGAATCAGGCCCTCATAATCCTTCAGGATTGTCTCAGAGCAACGTCCTACAACTACAAAGGATTCTCCTTTTTCAGCCTTTTCCCGAAGAAAATTGAACTGCATCATAGCAACGTTGTCTGCCGGAGAACTGCTCATTCCTTTCACTGTGCGGTAAAGAAATTTGTTGTGCTTCATCTCGTCAAAGATTTCCAGCTCTTCTGGATTTACGTTATGGCTGTCTGCCACCTCGCGTAAAAGATTGTGATCGTATAAAGAAAGTCCATAGCGCTTGGCGATTCGCTCTGCAATTTCATGGCCTGCGCTTCCGAACTCTCGTCCGATGGAAATGATCACCTGTTTTTGTGTTTTCATGGTATCCTCCCTTCTAACCAGAGAAATCCGCTCTTGTTTCACGGATTTTTCCGGATAAAATGCCGTTAAAAGCGGGCAAGACCAACTGTCAGTTATTCATGGCATGCCAGATCTTTGGCACTGCTTTTTCTCTGATAATTGACAGTTCTACACTTCCCCCTTATGGCATTATAAATATCTAGCATAAATCATCAGCATGGAAACGAGGACAACCAGGATCGTGGCAGGTGCCATTGCCTTGCAGTATTTTCCCCATTTGATCATGTGACCGCTCTTGCTGCTGTTGCGATACCGACTACGTTTGCAGAAGCTCCGATCGGGGTTGCACTTCCGCCGATGTCAGTACCCATTGCAAGAGCCCATGCCAGAATGGAAATATCAACTCCCTGTGCGGCTGCCAGACTGTCAATAACCGGGATCATGGTAGCTGCAAACGGAATGTTATCAATAAATGCACTTGCGATAGCAGATACCCAGATAATGATGGCGATCATTACCATCAGGTTTCCGCCGCTGACTTTTCCAATAAATCCAGCCAGGATCGTAAGGATACCGGTCTGCTCCAGACCGCCAACAACTACGAAAAGTCCTACGAAGAACAGCAGTGTCTTGTAATCAACCTTTTTCAGAAGGTCCAAAGCATCTTTTTCCGGAAGTGATCAGTGTCACTGCTGCGATAAATACACCGATACAGGATACGGTAAGCCCTGTCTGGGAATGTGTTACCAGAAGGACAACAGCGCAGAGGAAGATCACACAGCTGATGGTGAAACCCTTCTTGCTTACAATCGCTTCTTCCGGATCCGGTAACGTAGACGGATCAATTTTTCCCGCATTTTCGGTAAGCTCTTTGCGGAAAATAAAGTAAAAATAGATTACAACCAGCACCAGTGCGATCACCGCGATAAGACCTGTGTTTGTCACGAAATCTGCAAAGGAAAATCCAAGTGATGTTCCAATGATAATGTTCGGCGGATCTCCGCACATGGTAGCGGATCCACCAAGGTTGGCGCAGAAGATCTCTGCAAGGATCATTGGTACCGGATTAAATTTCAGCAGCTGTGACAGTTCTACGGTAACCGCTGCAAGGAACAGGATTACGGTGATACTATCGATAAACATAGCAAGTACAAAGGACAGGAGCATAAATGTGATAAAGATCGGGATAATCTGGTATTTAACCAGTTTCGCGATCTTCATGCATAACCAGCGGAAAAATCCGGAGTTTGCCATGCCTTCTACCATGATCATCATACCAGCGATGAACACGATAGTTTCCCAGTTGATTCCAGCAGAAGCTTCGCTTGCTTCACCTGCTGTGTGCCAGAATCCCGGTGAAAAAATACTATGTATGTTCAGTGTTTCAATAATTGCTGAGGGGCTGTGCATACAGATTCCAAATACAAGAATCAATGTAAGGAGCGCACATCCCAGCGTAACAATATGTCTTTCCCATACTTCTGTGATGATCAGAATGAACATCGCCAGGAAAATTACTACTGCAAAAATCTGTGCTATCATTCTTTCCTCCATGACTGTCAAACCATGCCATCCAGATGCCGACAGCAATGGCTGCAACAATCATTACTCCTATAAAAATATTAAGTAACATATAGTGTCATACCTCCAATCATATACGTTTGTTACATGGAAAATAATTGCTCTCCACTGCAATGCTTTACTCATAATGAAAACACTTGCAGCAATCAGCAATATTAAACAATGGTATATGATCTTCAGTGTTTCTGTCCATCCTGATGATGGATGTAACAGATAATAAACCGTCTGCGTCAGCATCATTTCTGGTCAGCAGACGTTTCTTTGCTTTATAAAATACGGTATTCGCCAGCAGAACTGCCAGCATGATGAGCACCTGGGTTTCCACGCCTGACCTGTGGCGAAGGCGCTGGTCCGCCTCCAGCCTTACAGACACCTGCCGAAGTCCTGTCAATTCTTCTGCACTTGTCTGGGTGCTTCTGGAAAGCTCTGGTGAAATCAAAGAAGCTGAGGCCGGTTTCAGATCGTAAACATGCATAATGCTCTTCGCTTCCATGCCTGCAAAAAGCACACACAAAACCGCAACTGCCACACTGAAAAACAGGCAGACAAGCCGGTTCGCACATTCGTTTTTTTTCACTTGGCCTCACCTCGATACCTACAAAAATTCGTTTTTATAATAGCAGATTTTATAAGGTTTTTCAACTGTTTTTGCAGAGGGCTGAAGGTCACCCTATTCCATAATTATGTACTGTTCCATATATTGGACACTGCTTTTTTTACAGGCAAAAATCGGACTGAAATGTATCTTTTCCAATGCATTTCAATCCGATTTATAATCACTCTCTTAATAAAACCCTGTTTAATTTTTACAGATTATTCAGCGTCTGTCTCCTCGGCTGTCTCGTCTGCTGTGTCAGCTTCTGCAGCTGCAGTCTCGTCAGCGTCATCTGCTGCTTCAGCATCTCCTGTCTCAGCGTCATCGCTGTCCTCGAACGGGATAACTGCTCCGTCATATTTCTCGTTGATAAAATCTTTGATCTCGTCAGATTTTAATACGTCTACAAGAGCTTTGATCTTGTCGCTGTTCTCATTTCCTTCTTTTACTGCGATTACGTTTACATATGTTTTTGCAGCTTCGGAATCAGAGGTCTCATATGCAAGTGCATCTTTGGATACAGAGTAACCAGCCTGAAGTGCATAGTTTCCGTTAAGGACAATGTAAGAAGTCTCTTCTGCAACACGCGCTACCTGCTCAGCTGCAAGCTCAACAATTTCTACGTTGTATGGGTTCTCCTCAATATCGTTTACAGTTGCCTCAAGACCTGCACCGTCTTTCAGTTTGATAATTCCGTTGTCCTGGAGAAGAAGAAGTGCTCTTGCCTCGTTTGTGGTATCGTTCGGTACTGCGATTGTGTCGCCATCTGCGATATCGTCAAGGCTGGATTTTGTTCCAGGATAAATTCCAAATGGCTCGTAGTGGATTCCGCCTGCATTTACAAGGTGAGTTCCTTTTTCCTCGTTGAAGCTGTTCAGATATGGAATGTGCTGGAAGTAGTTTGCATCGAAATCGCCGCTCTCTACAACTTCGTTTGGCTGTACATAATCATCAAATACCGTTACCTCAAGGTCGTATCCCTCTTCCTCAAGGATCGGTTTTGCTGCTTCAAGGATCTCGGAATGTGGTGTCTCGGATGCTGCTACTGTGATGGTTTTGTCATCATCTGCTGCGAAAACAACGGATGTTCCAACGGTTCCAAGTACTAATGCTCCTGTGAGTGCTGCTGCGATTAATTTTTTCATAATAAAGTTCCTCCTCTTTTTTTAAAAATATATTTAGTTTCTACATTACAATCATTTTTTGACTTATTTTCTTTTATCCAGCTTGTTGGCGATCAACATACCAATAGTCTGGAAAATCTGTACCAGTACTACCAGAAGGATAACTGTCACCAGCATGATGTCCGTCTGCCAGCGGTTGTATCCGTAACGGACTGCAATGTCTCCAAGTCCGCCTCCTCCTACGGTTCCTGCCATTGCGGAGTAACCAAGGATAGTTCCTGTTACAATGGTAGCTCCTGAGATCAGGGATGTTCTTGCTTCTACCAGCATTACCCTAAATACGATCTGAAGGTTGCTTGCTCCCATGGATCTTGCAGCCTCGATAACTCCCGGGTCTACCTCATTTAAGGAAGACTCTACCATTCGTCCGATAAAAGGGATTGCCGCAATGGTAAGGGGTACGATGGTGGCTGTGGTTCCATAGCTTTTTCCTACCAGAAATCTGGTGAATGGAATGAGCAGGATCAACAGGATCAGGAATGGGATGCTTCGGAAAATATTTGCGATCACATCCAGGATCTTATATAGTACTGCGTTTGGCCGCAGACCCTCTTTGTCGGATACTTTCAGCAGGATTCCAAGGGGCATTCCAAATACATATCCGAAGAAGGTGGAAAACAGGGTCATATATAATGTTTCCCCTACACCTGCGATTATCATATCGGTTACTTGTTTCGTCCACATAATCAGTTCGCCTCCCCTATCTCAAGTCCACGTTCTGTAAGGAATTTCTTCATCTCCGGTACATTGGTACTGTCACTCATGAACTGGAGAATCATTTCTCCTTTGCTACACCGCCTACGTTTTTGGTGTTTGCCTTCAGAATGTTTACAGGTTCGTGGAAGGTTAATATAAGGTTTGCGATTACTGGTTCGAATGCGGAGTTCTCAGAGAATACGATTCGAACGATTTCGCCGTCCTGGATTTCTGACTGGGTAAGCTTTTTGCTTTCTACGTCGTTTCCAGAATCCTTGCTAATCAGTTCTTTGGCTACCTGTGATTTCGGGTGGCTGAAGATTTCTTCTACAAGGCCTTGTTCTTTTACTTCACCGTCTTTCATAATTGCCACATGAGTACAAATCTCACGGACAACTGACATCTGGTGGGTAATGATCACAATGGTGATTCCGAATTTCTGATTGATGTCCTGCAAAAGTTCAAGTATGGAGGATGTGGTCTGGGGATCCAGAGCGCTTGTGGCTTCGTCACAGAGCAGTATCTGTGGATCGGAGGCCAGGGCTCTGGCGATTGCCACTCTTTGTTTCTGTCCACCGGAGAGCTGTGCGGGATATGCTTTCGCTCTGTCTGCCAGTCCTACGATTTCCAGAAGCTCCAGGGCTTTTGCTCTTGCTTCGGCTTTTTTCTTCCCCTGGATGTACAGTGGGAAGCAGACGTTCCAGTACGTTTTTCTGCATGAGCAGGTTAAAATGCTGGAAAATCATTCCTATTTTCTCTCGCTCTTTGCGGAGTTC
>ENA-OQCN01001480-OQCN01001480.1-human-gut-metagenome-genome-assembly--contig:-NODE-1480-length-11575-cov-5.098096_pt1 | contig 11575 bp, 9 predicted proteins | sample MGYA00242497_ERZ504576 | MGnify/ENA primary metagenome ERZ504576 (study PRJEB26092, sample SAMD00036296) | human gut metagenome | host: Homo sapiens | study: EMG produced TPA metagenomics assembly of...
CGTTAACTAGGGATGGTGAGGAAAAGACTTATAATACATTTGAAGAATTAAAAAAAAGCAGTGGATGGATGGGATGATTGTAGCATCACTAAAAATTTGGAAGATAATGAATCAGATAAAAAGCCAGAAACCTATACTGATGACAGAACTCAAACATTTACAATTACATTTGGTAAGAAAGGTGACGACCATGATTACAAGATTTCTGTAAAAGTAACAGACCTTGCAGGAAATAGTAATGCTGGATTAACTGACAAGTCAGCAAAGGTAAAAACAGGAGACGACTTTACTGTTGATATGCTGGCACCAAAGCTAGATGTGAAATATTATGTATCTAAAGATAGCGAAGGTAAAGAAGTTTCCTCTCCTATATATATTACAGATAGTATTGGAGCCAGTGAGAAGAGTCGTTTTTACAAAAATGCTACAATCTTTGCTGAAGTAACTATTACGGAAGGCAATTTTGTTGGTGAAAGTGAATTTGCAAAAGGTCAGATGATTCTCACCTATGAAGCTAAGGATAGTCAGGGTATAGATGTTGAAACGAAAGATTTTAAGAAGCTAGCAAATACAAAGGAGGAGTGGAAGACAAAAGAAAAAAATAATGTTCAGGTATTTGAATTTTCTACAGATGCAAACTATACTTTGGGAATTAATTATACAGATCTTGCGGGAAACCAAGCGGTAGAATATGAGACTCATTATTTCACTGTTGATAAGACTCCACCTAAAGGAACTGTTGATATGTCAGATGGAGACAAAAAAACCGAAACAGGAAGTTTACTCGAAAAATTTAAGAAGCTTTTCTTTAAACTTTTCTCTAACAAACAAATAGAAGCCATAATGACAGGAGAAGATACAACTTCACCATTCGTACAGAAATATTATATTGATTGTAATAATCAGGAATATAATAAAGATGATGGAAGCTTTAAGGTCAAAACAGAGGATGAGCTATCTAAAGAGGAATGGACAGTATACAAGGACGAAAAGGCAATAGAGGAAAATGATTATTTTTCAGCAAATAGTAAAACTCAAAGTTATTCATTAATAGAAAATTCTAAAGCTGTTCCATACTTATATCTGGAAGATAAGGCCGGAAACAAAACTTATATGACATCAAATGGTGCAATTTATGACACAGAAAATCCGACAGCACCAGTAATTACAATTACAACAGCAGACCCAGTAGCCGGAGTAAGTGACCCAGGAATTGAAATCTTTAATTCAGATGTAGATTTTAATATTTCAGTTGAGGATCCGGAAGTAAATGGAACTTATTCAGGTCTTGCGAGTGTTTCTTATGAAATTAAAAATAATGGAAAAGTAACACAAGAGGGAAACTTTAATGAGGACTTAAAACCGGTAAACATGGAAAAGAGACTTTCTAGAGACTTGACAGTAGATGCTTCCAAAAACAATGGTAATAACATTACAATTGAAGTAAACGCCGAGGATAATGCAGGAAATAAGTCAAGTGCAAGACGAGAACTGGCAATTGACAAAACAAAACCTGAAATTACAGTTTCTTACGATAATAATGATGTTGCAAATGGGAAATACTTTAAAGCAAATCGTACTATGACAGTTTCTTATAAAGAAAGAAACTTTTATGAAAAAGGAATTACATTTGATGTATCAACAAATGGTGGAGTATTACAGGAAGGAATTTCATTAGAAGATTTAAACAAAATTAATGGAATTACCGTGAAATTTCAAAAGGATAGTCAATCAGGCAGAAAACTTAAAGAGTTAAGTGATGAACGAGTTAACACGTATACGATTCTTTTTGATGCTGGTAGTACGAATGGAGATATGGATTACAGCATTGTTCCGCATATAACAGATGCTGCTGCTTTGGTGAATGAGAATGTAGAATATGGAGATAGCAAAGCTCCTGAAAAATTCACCATCGACAAAAAAGCCCCAGTCATCTCCATGGCTTACAGTGCAGAGGGTGAGACAATCAACCCAGGCGGAAATGAAGTTTCCAGAGTTTACAGAAACAAAACAATTACAGCGACAGCTACAATTGAAGAACGTAACTTCTCCAATAGTAATAGTTTTTCAGAAGATCCGAAACAAATGAACCTCACCTACGAAGCCCTGAATTTCCAAGGCTCCAAGGTCAACACCGAGAACTACACAGGCGCAGCAAACACAAGAGGTGAATGGAGTACCAACGTTTACACCAGAACAAAAACCTTCACATTCTCTCAAGATGCAAACTACACCTTAGGTCTTGTCTACAGAGACCTTGCCGGTAACGAAGCAGTCTACGATACACGTTACTTCACAGTAGATAAAACCGCTCCAACCGGAAGCATGACTATCGAGGATAACAATGGAACAGCTAAAACATGGATTCAGTGGATTCAGCAGGTATTCTTTGATATCTTCACGCAGAGTCAGAAAGGTGTATCCATGACAAGTGCAGATGAAACAGCAGGTGTAGCAAGTACGCAGTACTACAAGTATCATCCGGATTCAGAGAGCCGTCATACTTTTGATGGTTTATCAACACAGAACTTGGATTCTATCAGCAGCTGGTCGGATGGATACAGTACATCTGTTAATGCAGATGAACAGGTTATTGTATATGAAAAGATTACAGACCGTGCAGGAAATGTAACTTACATTAATAACCAGGAAGGTGTTATCGCAGATAATACTTCACCGACTGCACCGGAAATTAAGATTACGGCAGCAGAACCTGCTCAGGGAATCTACAATGCAAGTGTTCCATTTACAATTGATGTAACAGACCCTGAAAATGGTGGAACTTATGCCGGATTAAAAGAAGTTTCTTATGAAATTACAAACAACGGCAAAGTAACACAGAGTGGTAACTATAACAGTGATTTATCTGACCCGACAGCGAGAGTACATAACATTCATCGTTCTGAAACAGTAAATGCAGAACTCAATAACAGCAACCATGTAACAATCAAGGTAAAAGCTGTAGACTATGCAGGAAATCAGTCAGAGGCAACCAAGGATTTGAAGATTGATATTACACATCCGGAAGTTACAATCACATTTGATTTAAATAATCCGCTGAATGGCAAGTATTATAAGACAACAAGAACAGCTACCATTCTGTAAAAGAACGTAACTTTGATACTAACGCAGTTGATTTGAAGATTACGAATACAGACGGAACAATGCCTTCTGTAAGTGGATGGAGTATCAGTTCTCAAGCTGGTGAATCCGATGATGCAATTAATACCTGTCGTGTTGAGTTTTCAGCAGATGGTGATTACAACATGACAATGCAGTGTAAAGACCAGGCAGGAAATGAATCAAATACAGTAAAAGTGGATGAGTTTACCATTGATAAAACCATTCCGGTTATTTCTGTATCTTATGATAATAATTCCGCAGCGACACCGGGATATTACAATGCAAACAGAACAGCAACGATTACAATTAAAGAGCATAACTTTAATGCAGCAGAAGTTAATTCACAGATTACAGCGGCTCTTCAGGGAAGTGGTATTTCCGCACCGGGCGTTGGAGGCTGGAGTAACAGTGGAGATACTCATACCGCAAGTGTACATTCTCAGATGATGGAGATTATACCTTCGATATTGACTATACAGACCTTGCCGGAAATGCAGCAGCAGATTATACACAGGACAGTTTCACTGTGGATAAGACAAAACCGGAAGTAGAGTTCTTTGATATCGAAGATAAATCAGCAAACAATGGAGTTGTAGCACCGGGTGTGAAGTATAGTGATGTGAACTATCTTGAAAGTGGCGTAGAGATTAAGATTGAGGGTGCAGAGCATGAATCTAAAGAACTCACCGGAAGCCGTTCCAGTATCGCAAACGGTGAAAGTATTAAGATGAATGACTTTGAGTATACACAGGATAATGATGATGTTTACACAATGACCGCAGTAATCTCAGATAAGGCAGGAAACAAGACAGAGAAGAAGATTATGTTCTCTGTAAACAGATTTGGTTCGAACTATTCGTTCTCAGATACAACAAAAGAATTCCTTGATGAGGTATATTCTAATTCAGCAAAAGACCTTGTTATTACAGAAACCAATGTCGATTCACTGGTATTTAACGGAATTTCTTACAGTCTGGATAATAAGACAACAGAACTGAAACAGGGAACAGATTATACCGTGAAAGAAACCGGAGGCGAAGGTTCCTGGAAACAGTATACTTACACAATTAAGAAAGAGAACTTTGAAAAAGAAGGACGTTACAGTGTAACAATTGATTCAGAGGATAAGGCAACAAATACAATGAATAACAAAGTAAAAGAACGTAACATTAACTTTGTTATTGATAAGACTCCTCCAACTGTTGTTATCACAGGTATTGAGGAATCCAGCTATCGTGCAGACAGCAGAGATATGTCAGTCAATGTGTCCGATAATACCGCTGTAAAACGTCTTGACATCATGGTAGACGGAAAATCTGTAGCAACCTATAGTCAGGAAGATGTAAAAGAAGCCGGAGGCAAAATTGTTTATACATTGAACAGCTCAAACAGCAAACAGAAAGTAAAAGCTGTTGCGGTTGATATGGCGGACAATGAAGCAACTTCTGATAATCATAATATCCTGATTACAACCAATCTGTTTATTCAGTACATTAATAATAAACCTCTTTTTATAGGTTCTATTATAGCGTTAGTGCTGATTGCAGGTGGTGCAATTTACTTCTTTGTATTTAGAAGAAAGAAATCTGAAGATGCAGCAGATGCAAATTAATTAGAAAGGATGGCTGTCTGAATAGAAATATTTGGGCAGCCAACTTTTTAACCAGAGTATGTATTTTGGGCGTCTGTCTTAAAGAATTTAAGACAGGCTCCGAGAGTACATCAAAGAAATTTTAAGAAGATAAAAGAGGATTTGGCGGGGAGGTGATTTGATATGCTTCAAAATGGAGAAATACTTGGCGGGATGTATCAGGTCATTGGTGAAATTGGTAAAGGTGGTTCTGGAATTATTTACCTGGGATATCACTTACGACTTCAAAAGCAGATTGTGATTAAGAAGATTAAAGATATCAATGTCGGACAGATTAACACCAGAATAGAAGCGGATATTTTAAAGAAACTTCATCATAGATATCTTCCGCAAGTGTATGATTTTTTAGAGATGCAGGATGGAATCTATACCATTATCGATTATATTCCGGGGCATGATTTGAGTTATTATCTGGGACGAAACTATAATTTCCCAGAAGAAACAATTCTAAAGTGGATGCATCAGATGTGTGAAGTGCTGGAGTATCTTCATTCTCAGAAACCACCGATTCTTCATAGCGATATCAAACCAGGAAATATTATGGTTACGGAAAATGATGATATTTGTCTGATTGATTTTAACGTTTCTTTGGATGGTGAAGTATCAAAGGAACTTCAGGGGTTGAGCAGAAGTTATGCCGCTCCGGAACAGTTTCAATATGCCTTGGATAGAATGTATGGAAAACACAGCAAAATAGTATTAGATGCACGGATGGATATTTATAGTATGGGGGCTGTGTTCTATCGACTGATGACGGGGTGGACGCCAGATGCGGAATCGGGAATGCCATATTCGATTATGGAGATGAATCTTCCATATAATAATGGAATCAAAGCAATTATCAACAGAGCAACGGCATGGGAGCCGTCCCATAGATTTCAGACCGTAAAGCAAATGCGTAAAGCTTTGAATAATGTGGAAAGAATGGATCCACAGTACAAGGCATTAACGAATCTGCAGATTCTTATAACTTTTGGAAGTGGTCTGCTGATACTTTTTGGCATCTTTTTAATCCTGTTTGGAACAATGTCAAATAAAAAAGAAAAATGGCAGGAAGCTTATGAGTCTTTTTATGAAATTACAGAATCCGGCACAGATTCCGAGGTTGTCACAGAGGGAATTGATTTGCTTAATAATGGTTCCGTACAGGGGGCACTAAAAAAATATCCGGAGAAAAAGGCGGAGATTCTTCATGCAATCGGGGATAGCTATTTCAGACAAAAGCAGTATGAAGATGCAATCGATTATTATAAAGAGGCACTTGATACAGGAGAAGTTCAGGAAAATTATTTAAGAGATTATATGATGGCACTGGCAAGAAGCGGGAAAAATGTAGAACAGTCAGTGATTGAAATAGAATATCCGGAAGCAGCCTATATGGAGCGGGCAGATGTGGAGTTGATAGAGGCGCAGACAAAGTATACACAGGGTGAGTTTGAGGAAGCGTTAATAAAGTGTGAAGATGCATTAGCACAAAGTACGGATATAGAAGTCAGCAGTCTGATTTGTGTCTTAGAGTCAGAAATCTATACGGAGCAGGAAGAGTATACGAAGGCGGCAGATTCAGCAATACGAGTCACCAAATTTGATTCATCCAAAGATGCAAGAAGACGAGCAGGAAGTCTTGCTTTTGAAGCGGGAAATCACTTAGAGGATACGAAAGAAAAAAATGGGTGGTATGAGAAAGCCAGGAAATATTATGAAACGCTTTGTCAGGATGAGACGTGTTCGTATGAAGATGAAATGAATTACGCACTGGTACTTCAGGCTCTGGAGCAGTATTCGGACAGTAATGTCTGTTTAAGAAAGATGAGAGAAGAATATCCGGATGATTATAAGGTACTGATGTGGATGTGCTATAACTATCTGGGAATCGGAAATCAAAAGGGCAGTATGGCTGAGGTGGAATCTGATTTGAATTTTGCATATAGTTCCTGTAAATATTTATATTCTCAAGATGAAAGCATGACAGGCAGCTCGGATGAGGATATGGAAAAATTAAATGAGTTGATGAAGCAGTTGGAAGAATAATAAAAATACAGGAGGAAGTTATGGCAGGAAACGTTATGATAGTTGCAGGCAGCATACTGATAGTTGCAGCAATCAGTATTATGGTTGGTGTGAATATAGTGTTATCACGAAAAAAAGGCAGATAAAGGAACAGATTTATTCCATGTATGAGTAAAGAACAAAGAAAATAAAAGGATGAGGGAGGACAGCAAATGAAGAAAAAAGGTTATATCCTATTGAGCGTGATTTGTGCAGTTGTTTTAATTGCAACAGGAATTATTCTGGGTGTAGTTATGAAAAAGCAGTCAAATAAAAAAACATATACGGCTTCGATTAAAACAGCGGAAAAATATCTGGAAGCTGGTGATTATACACAGGCGGTTGTAGCATATAAAACTGCAATCGAAAAAATGCCGGAAAAAGAAACTGGTTATGTAGGACTTGCAAATACCTATCTGGAACAGGGGGATACTTCTTCTGCAAAAATTATCTTGAAAAAAGGTTATCTGGTCACAAACTCTTCCAAAATTCAATATATGTTGAATGGAATTGAAGACGGAAGTCTGCTTGTGAATAATCTGAAAGAAACACCTAAGAAAGAAACGCTCCAGAAGAGTGGAGAATTATCATTTAATCAAAATTTTTTCCAAAAGTTAGAGAGTTTTACCTATCAGGATTATGAAAGAGAATATGGTGGACTTCCGGAAATTGTAAAAGTAAAAAATGGAGAAGTTGAAGTGGTACATAAAAATCTTTCTGCAACTTGTTTTTATGCAAATACCTCAGAACATGGAGATGTAGTTGATACAAAAACTGATACACCGGATAAAACCGGTATGCCGGAAAAAATTGTAGTGGATGATATTTCTTTATTATTCAAGAATTTTACAGGAGAAATTACAATTGATGAACTTCAGAATATTTGTGGCTCTAAAGTAGATATTGTGAATAAAAAAGAGCGCAGTTATGTGGAATTTGAATCTGGAAGTGCTTTGATTCGAATTGAAAGTGATAAAAATGGAACGATTTCCTCATCCACAGCATGGAATGAGATTATCCTTACAAATGCGAATAAAAACCGGACAGCTAAGAAAAGTGTATTTTCTGGAATTGTATTAAATGCAATGACAAGTGAGGGTGTAGAAGCTGCAAATATTAGTTTAGAAGCGCAGGGAGATTCCGGTCATTCAGCGAATATAAAGACGGAAATAGATGGTTCATTTTCAATTGAATTAGAAGCGGATACCTATAATATTACTATTAGTGCAGAAGATTATGAAGAGGAAACGTTTGAATTTACAATAGAAGAAAATAGTAACTACAGTGGAGAGCAGTTTACGATTTCACCAAGTCTGGCAAGTGGAAGTGCACGTATCGTGCTCGAATGGGGGGATTATCCGGAAGATTTGGATTCTTACTTGATAGGTACGACGGACGATGGAACAGAAGTGGATGTTAGTTTCCACAATGACCAATGTACAAAAAATGGAGAAGTAATTGCAGAATTAGACGTAGATGAAATGGATGGTCATGGACCGGAAACGATTACCTTAAATAATTTAAACGGAACGTATCGGTATTTAGTAGATGATTTTACAGAATCAGGCAAATTGCAAGAGTATGGTGCGACTGTAAAAGTCTATATTTCAGGTAAGAGTCAGCCGGAAGTGATTACGATAGCTCCAGATGCGGGTGTAAAAAATGTCTGGGAAGTATTTGAACTTGACCATGGGAAACTTAATATTTTGAATCGTGCAGCAGTAGAGGATTATGAATAAAGAGGCTTAGTTTATGTGGATGGTATTGGTTATGCTGACTATTGCACTGGCATTATCAGGGATTTTTCTGTGGATTAAATACAGCATAAAAAAATCAGAGGAAAAGAAATATTATGATGCGGCAGCGAGGATGATTAAAGAAAATTGTCTGAATAAAATCATACAAAACCGTGGGCAAAGAAGGCAGACAGTGACAGATAAATTAATGATTTATATCAGTATATCAGGAAAGTCCAGACAGGGATTTGTATTTGACCCGGAGAAAGGAATTCGTATTGGAAGAAACATTGAGGAAAATGAAATCTGTATTCGTGATGCACTTGTTTCGAGTAGTCATTGTAACATCTATCTGTATCAGGGACAGCCAATTATACAGGATTTCAATTCCGCAAATGGAACATTTATCAAGAGAGGATTATTCGATAAGCATCCGGTTGATGGATGGGAATATATCTATTCGGGAGATACGCTGTTGATAGGGGATACGAGGATACAGATTAAGTTTTTCTTATTTGATATGATGAGATTATAAAAGCAGGAGGACGACAGAGGTGATATTGTTAATTTACAATCAGAAAATGTGCAGGGAGATTCTTTTACCTAATCTTCGAGATTCTGATTATGCGATAAGTATATCTGGAAAAGCATATGGATTACGACAGGATATCCGACTGCTTTTGGAGATTACGGGGGTCACCTGGAAAATAAAAGCAGATGAAACTTATCAGTTGCGGAAATCAGGAATATTCTGTGAAAATGTGGTTCTTGAAGAACATGAAAAGCTTATAATCAGGACAAAACGAGGAGAAGAGCTGGAGTTGATTGTGGCAGATTCGGGATTGGGCTTTTTGACGCTAGGAAAATATGATTTTCGCCAGATGAGTCAGATTTCAATCGGAGCTGCGCCGCAAAACGAAATTTGTTATGAGTTTGAAAATTTGATTTCCTCTTATCATGCAGAACTTCAGAGACATTCGGACGGCTGGTATGTGGTGGATAAAAGTTCAAATGGAATTTTTGGAAAGAATGGAAGAATCGGTGGAACCTACAGACTTAATTTTGGAGAGCATCTTAATTTATTTGGACTTCATATTATTTTTCTTGGAACGATGCTTGCTGTTGGTACCTATTATGGTGAATTGAAAATCGATCAGGAGCGATTAAAGCGATACGATTTTAAGAATCAGGAAAATAATATACCGTCAAACAAAACGGATACGGAAGAAACGGATACCTATTTTAATCGTTCTCCCAGAGATTTTTCCTCTTTGTATACGGATCCGGTTGAGATAGAGGGACCTCCTGCCAGAAAAGCAGCAAAACAAAAGCCCTGGTTTTTAGTTGTGGGTCCATCATTTACAATGGCAATTCCAATGCTTTTAGGGTGCGGTCTTGCAATCTGGGGTTCCGGAATGAGAGGAATGGCATCGGGAGCTTTTATGTATACCGGTTTGATTACGGCAGTTGGTTCTTCCGGACTTGGTGCTTTTTGGGCGGTAACAAATCTGAAATATGCAAAACAGGAAGAAAGCAGTGAAGAAGAAAGGCGTTTCAATGCCTATAGCAATTATTTAATTGATATTACAGAAACAATTGAAAAAAAGTATAAATACAATGCAGACATCATGCGGAAAATGTATCCGGAAGCGCAGACTTGTGCCGGATATGACAGTTCTAATATTCATCTTTGGAATCGAAATTACACGCATGAAGATTTTCTCTTTCACAGACTTGGGATTGGAGAACTTCCATTTCAGGTGAAAATTGATGTTCCGAAAGAAAAATTTACAATGGATACGGATACTTTGATTGAAAAACCACAGATGATACAGAAGCAATTTGAAACTTTATATCAGGTTCCGGTAGGAATTTCTCTTTTGAAAAAACAGTTGATTGGTTTAATTGGAGGAGAAAATAAAAGAGGAGCGATTGAAATCATGCATTCCATTGTTGCGGAAATAGCGGCTTCTCACTGTTATACAGATGTAAAATTTGTTTTTCTTTATGATGAGGAAGAAGACGATAAAAAAGTATGGGAATCTATGAAATGGTTTCCTCATGTGTGGTCAGAAGACCGGCAGATGCGATATATGGCAGCAGATGAAGTAGAAAGAAGAGATGTCTTGTTTGCATTATCCAATATTTTAAGGGCAAGGATACAAGATATTGATAATCGGAAAAAAAGAGCAATTCCAAAACCATATTATCTGATTTTTGTTTCAAATCCAGCACTCTTAGAGGGAGAACTTCTGGCGAGATATATTTATGAACGGTACCGGATTATGGCATTACGACATTTTTAATGGCGCAGACAGTCTCACAGCTTCCGAATACCTGTGAAGAAATGATACAAAGTGATAAGACATTTGAAGGATATTATAATCTTCAGGAAGGTCCGATGCAGAGAAAGCCGATTCGTTTAGACCGTGTTTCCAATGACAGTCTGGAGCAAATGGGGCGCAGACTGTCTGGAATTAAGGTAAATGAAATAGAAACAACAAGTGAGATTCCTCAGAGTCTGGATTTCTTTTCAATGTATGGAGTGCGAAAGCTGGATGACTTTATGGTGGAAGAGCGTTGGAAGAAAAACAGAACTTATAACAGTATGAAAGCATTAATTGGAAAGAAATCCGGAAATGCAGACTGTTATCTGGATATTCATGAAAAGTATCATGGACCGCATGGTTTGATTGCAGGAACTACAGGTTCTGGTAAGAGTGAAACTTTACAGACTTATATTCTTTCGCTGGCATTGAATTTTAGCCGGAAGATGTATCATTTTTCATCATTGACTTTAAAGGTGGAGGAATGGCTAACTTGTTTGATGGTCTTCCTCATATGGCAGGACAGATTTCAAACCTTTCAGGAAATCAAATACGAAGAGCAATGATTTCGATTAAGAGTGAGAATCTGCGCCGTCAGAGAATTTTTACGGAAAACGGTGTAAACAATATTAATCTTATACCAGATTGTATAAAATAAAGAAGCACAAGAGCCGGTTCCACATTTATTT
>ENA-OQCN01001481-OQCN01001481.1-human-gut-metagenome-genome-assembly--contig:-NODE-1481-length-11574-cov-2.304359_pt1 | contig 11574 bp, 14 predicted proteins | sample MGYA00242497_ERZ504576 | MGnify/ENA primary metagenome ERZ504576 (study PRJEB26092, sample SAMD00036296) | human gut metagenome | host: Homo sapiens | study: EMG produced TPA metagenomics assembly of...
GATTTTCCTCCTTGTTTTGCGGAGCAAAATCCGAGCCCTATGGCGAGGAGAGGATTTTCCTCCTTGTTTTTGCGAAAAAAAACTCCGTCTCCGAAGATATGCTTTTAAAATTGCACATCCTCTTAGAGACGAAGTCTATCTTACTCCGTGGTACCACTCTAATTCGTATTCTTTTGATTTCATTTCCCATCTGTCAATATTTAAAATCCATCTGCTCATCTGTCAGATCAATTTTAACATGAAAACAAGACAATACGCTCTTATGATCCTTAACGCGGACAACACGCTTTTGCTTACACACTATAAACCTAACTGATAGCTTGGGCAAAAGGACTCAAAGGCGAGTTGGGAATTTTTCTTTACTGTCTCGCAGCATCCGGCAGCTCTCTGAAAAATAAAAAATTCTTACTATTCCTTATCAAAGTCTGATGTATTTTATTCACAACATGATTTATTTTATCATATACCATGGTTTTGTCAAGTACCAACCGCCCTGCCGGAAACGTTCTCCAGCTGTCATAAAAGTTTTTCTGATACCGGTTCACAAGTTCTTAAGGTAAAAAAAGAACCATCATATGAAATGTACCACATGATGATTCTTTTCTTTTATCTTTCCAACAATAAATCTATACTCTAAAGTATAATATCCATTGTCTCATTACTCAGCTAAAAATTAGTTATTGATCAGTTTGTCCTCTTCGTTGTTCCAGCTGTACAGTTTACGGATCTCTTTACCAACCTGCTCTGATGGATGCTCTGCAGCTTTCTTTCTCATAGCCTTGAAGTGAACCTGACGTCCTGCAGGAGACATATCAAGTAAGAAATCTTTTGCAAATGTACCATCCTGGATATCGGAAAGGATCTGTTTCATCGCTTTCTTTGTATCCTCTGTGATGATCTTCGGTCCTGTGATGTAATCACCATACTCTGCTGTGTTGGAGATAGAATATCTCATTCCCTCGAAACCTGACTGGTAGATTAAGTCTACAATCAGTTTCATCTCATGGATACACTCGAAGTATGCATTTCTTGGGTCATAACCAGCTTCGCATAATGTCTCAAAACCAGCCTGCATTAATGCACAAACACCACCGCAAAGAACTGCCTGCTCACCGAAGAGTCTGTCTCTGTCTCTGTACGGAATGTTGTCTCAAGAACACCAGCTCTTGCTCCGCCGATACCAAGTGCATATGCTAATGCAAGATCCTGTGCTTTTCCTGTTGCATCCTGCTCAACAGCGATCAGACAAGGTGTTCCTTTTCCAACCTGATACTCAGAACGTACGGTATGTCCCGGAGCTTTTGGAGCGATCATGGTAACATCTACATCCTTTGGAGGTACGATACATCCGAAATGAATATTGAAACCATGTGCGAACATTAACATGTTGCCTGCCTCAAGGTTTGGCTCGATATCTTTTTTGTACATATCTGCCTGTTTCTCATCGTTGATTAAGATCATGATGATGTCGGCTTTCTTTGCTGCCTCTGCTGTTGTATATACTTCAAATCCCTGTTTCTCAGCTTTTGCCCAGGATTTGCTTCCCTCATAAAGACCAATGATAACATGGCATCCTGAATCTTTTAAGTTTAATGCATGTGCATGTCCCTGACTGCCGTAGCCGATGATTGCGATCGTCTTTCCGTCTAACAGTGAAAGGTTACAGTCTTCCTGATAAAATATTTTTGCTGCCATAATTAATTTCCTCCAGTTTTGGTTTCTTAATAAAAAATATGTATTTGCATATTCTTATCTGCTTATTTTGTTATAATGATACTCTTTTGCCGTCTTCGTCTAACATAACGACATCGGAAATGCCTCTCGACAATCCGGTCAGTCCGGTTCGCGCAAGTTCTAAAATCTCATATCCGGACAGAAGATCTAAAAATGCATCCAGCTTGTCCTGATGGCCTGTCAATTCGATCACCATCGAATCGTGGGTTACATCCACAACTTTTCCATGAAAGATCTCGGTTACATTTAAGATTGGCTGACGTTCTGTATCTTTCGCACGAATCTTTACTAAGATCAGCTCTCTCGTCACGGATGAACCATTTTCAAGTTTTTTGATGTCTACAACATCTTCCAGCTTCGCAAGCTGTTTTTCAATCTGCTCTAAGATCTGTTCATCGCCGGTCGCGACAATCGTAATCCTTGTATATCTCGGATCTGCGGTCACGCCGGAAGAAAAACTGTCAATGTTGTAACCTCTTCTGCTGAAAAGTCCTGAAATATGACTTGTCACGCCCGGGTTATTCTCCACTAATAGAGATAATACCTGTTTTCTCATTCTGCATCTCCAATAGTTTAATACTTTAATCACACATCACACTAAAGCTATGATATCACATCGAAATATTTTGTCAATAAACATTTTTTCATCTGCCCGAAATCATAGTCGATTTTCAGAAAAATTTTGCGGTAATAATCCATATGACCGCTGCTGCCACAAACCAGATGCCAATCTGCCGTATCCTTTTTTCTGCATTCAGATCACCTCTCTGATCTTTTCTCGTGCACGCCCCCGGCACAACTGTCATAAGAAGTCCTGTCAAAAGTAATACCATTCGAATCAGTAACATTTTAAGCTCCTTCGTGTGGGATCAGATCATGATCTCCGTGTTTTTCTTGCTCTTTTCAATGACATGGTTCAGTTTACGGAACGGTATCGCAATAAGAAGTCCAATGACCAGCGAAACGACCAGATAAATTGCAAGTTTTCCAACATAGATCCAGTAGTTCATCTGATAAATTCCACCGATTGTCTCTCTCATGGCATTCATTCCATACGGGAATGGCAGATATTTATAAAGTGACTGGTATACCTGCGGTAATGTCTCAATCGGGAATGTTCCGCCCGCACCGGCAACCTGGATAACCATAACAACGATTGCAAGTGCCTCACCGACATTTCCAAATGCAACGGTAAGCGAGTAAATAAACAGCGTAAATACAAAACTGCTGACTGCTCCGGCAAGCCAGAACAGGAATGGATTATGACACTGTATCCGCACATAAAACAAATCTCCAAGCACCGTGATCAGTGTCTGTGTCTGCCCTATCAGGAAAAACAGGATATAGCGCCCGAAATATGCCTGATATGGTTTTATATCCGTGATGCCCTCTTCCGGTTCTACTTTCACATGAATAATCGCAACCAGAATCAGCGCACCTACCCACAATGCCAGAATCGTATAAAACGGAGCCATGGCAGAGCCATAATTTTCAATCTCATAAATTCCGACAGTGTCAAGATTTACCGGAGAAGAGATGAAACTGCCCAGCTGCTGTGATCTGTCTCTAATATCTCCATAAACTGTTGATACTGTTCATCCTGTCTCAATGTGGTGAAATCCGCGATGATCTGCGTCAGTTTATTATATAACTCCTGCGCCATTTCTAAAGAATCATATAAATCTGCACTTCCCCTTGAGAGCGTGTCCTCGTATTTTGACAGCACCTTTTCCACATCGCCAAAATCCGCATTGATTCCGTTTAAAATCGATGTCGTTGCGATCATGGAATTCTGCATTGCATTCATCGTGGAATCAAGCTGTGGTTTTACGGTATACTCAAACGTATGCTGCAGCGCATCCAGAGCTGTCTTACAATTTTCAATCTCGGTTGTAATCTGTCCTTTTAAGGTATTGATATCCTCCGCTGTGGCAGTTCCGTTTTCTGCAAGTCCGTTCAGTTCAAGTTCAATCATCTTTAACTGGTCACGCACACCCTGGATCTGCATTCTTGTCTCGTCATCTGCTGTGCCCTCCCAGCTTGAAACCGAGTCATTAAACATTTTTTCCAGATAAGGCACTACGGATATTGTCGCATTCAGTCCGTTTCCTGCCGCATCTTCGTATTTTCCCAGTTTTTCCATGTCATTTTGTATCACCATGGACACATTATTCAGGCTGTTCTCAACCAGATCAAAACTGTATGTAACCATCTGGGTAACCGTATCCGTCGTTGCATTTCCGGCAAGTATCAGACTTTCCATGCTGTTTACCGTGTCCTGACCTGTAGAAACCATGGAATCAAGTCCCGGAAGCATGACCTGGCTTGTTGCGACGATACTCTGTGCAGAATTTAAAATACTTGCAAATGAATTTAAGATGTTGATGTAGCTCTGCAGATCACCGCTTACATCGTTTAACCGCTGCGTAATTGTATCCGCAAGTGAACCTCCGTCAACATCGTTTCCCGCAACTGCATCCCCGACCTGCATCATTGCCTCCGCAAGTGTGCTCACGAAGCTTGCATTCACCTGTTCCTGAACAGACGTTTTGGCTTTTGAGGTAATCTTCGGTGCTATCGCATTTTTCTTTTCATTTTCATAATAAATAATATCCGGGTGTTCGATCTGTCCGCCAAGGAAGCTGATCATCTCCTCCGTAAAATCATCCGGAATCACAAGAGCCGCATAATATTCACCGCTGTATACACCATCCACCGCCTCGTCGGATGTCTCAGTAAATACCCATCCCATAACCTTGTTTTCCTGTAACGCTTCAACAACGGATGAACCGATATTGACAGAAATACCCGCCACCGTTACACCTTCATCTTCTGATACCACTGCAACCTTCAGGTTTGAAGTCGAACTTTCACCATACGGATCCCAGTTTGAAAATATATTAAACCATGCATAGAGGCATGGAATCACACAAAGTCCCATGATAACCACAACCGCAACCACGTTCTGGAAAATCCGTTTCACATCGGAGATAAAGATTTTAAATATATTTTTCATTCTGTTTTCTCCTTTGTATCACTCTCTGTTATTTTGGGTATCTCTGCCTCGGAATTAAACTTTTCATCTAATTTCTGAATGGCATTCTTAATATTTTCCTCTACTTCGTCAAGCTGTTTTCCCATAAGAACATCCACAGCTTTATCCTCTTCATCCCGCAGTTCGTTTAGCTTCTCCTGCAGGTTATAATCTACATACTCTACAAGGATCAGATAAGTTGCAAGTGCAAATAATGATACGATCCATAAAAATCAGGAAACCACCTTGTTACCTGTCTGTCCAGAATAACAGGATCAAAAATATAGGCGGAATGATCGCAATACATTTGAGTCCGATCTTGATCCGTTTCTGGTTCTGCAAATGGATATTCTGTTCATATGCAACGAGTTTTCCATACATTTCCTCGTATCTGCTTTTTTCTTCCATTCTTCTCTCTCCAATTCTGCTATCTATAAAAAAAACTTGCTTTTCACGCTTTGCTTCCGCTACATCATTTTTGTATCTTCCATTCGTTTTTCCACAAAGTGATTCAGTTTCACAAACGGAATACGGATTACAAGTCCGATCAGAAGTCCAACTACCGCAAAGATCATCAGCTCCGCCAGATTCTTCATATAATCGCTTCCATACATACCACCGATCGTCTCACGCATGGCATTGATCGCATATGGGAACGGGAAAAATATATAGATATTCCGGTAAACTGCCGGTAAAAGTTCAATTGGGAACGTTCCGCCGGATCCCGCAATCTGAATTACCATGATCACAACCGCAAGTGCCTTACCCACATCACCGAATGAAAGGGCAAGTGAATAGATCAATAGTGTAAATGTAACGCTGGCAAGCGATGCCACCAGCCAGAACCACCCCGGATATAAAATCTGACAATGCAGGATATAGATATCGCCTAATACAATGATCAGTGCCTGTAACTGTCCCATCACAAAAAACAGCAGATATCTTCCAAAAAAGAGCTGATAGGATTTTACATTTTTCAGATTTTTCGGTTCTGCCTTCACCTTGATCAGCGCGACGAGAATCGTTCCTCCAACCCAGATCGCAAGAATCGTGTAAAACGGAGTCATTGCCGAGCCATAGTTTGGAATCGGATAAACCTCCTCTGTCGTAACCAGCACCGGCTGGGAGAAAAACTCACCATATCCTTCCGGATCGCCCTTCATGAACTCCATAAATGCCTGTACTTTTTCATCATCCTCAACCGAATTTAACCGGTCTAACAGCTTCGTTAATTTTTCACTCACACCATCGATAACCGTCTGAATCTGTTCTAAACTGTCATTTGCTCCTGTAACGGTCGTCTCAATGCCGGAAAATACAGAATTCATATCTCCTAACGTGTCATCTAGTCTTGTCAGAATATCTGATACATTGTTCAACATCTGACTCATGCTGTCGATCACATTATCTAACTGTGGAACCAGGCTTGTCGTATACATTTCCTGCATATTTGTGATTGCCTGTGAACAGGTGGTGAGAACCTGCGTCATATCCGACAACGATTTGTTGATTGCATCCGCAACCATACTGCCCGATACCTGTGTATTGATTGTATCCGTCTGGGAATCTCCGGAGAATCCCATTGCGATCTGATTAATGCTGCTGATCGCTTTTTCAATATCTGTTGCCCCGCCATTGATCGATTCAATCGTCTCAATGATTTTCTGAATGACGGTACGGTCTGCATCCGACACGCTATCTTCAACGACCACTTTTTTAAATGTTCCTTGCAAACGGTTCAGTTCCCGCTGCAGTTCCACTGCATCCAGTGCTGCCTGATTCAGACTGTCTGCCGTCTGCTGTGCATCCCCGGCAAGATTCGTCGCATTGATACTCCCCTGAATTTTATTCATAGAATCATTGATGCTTGTCATGGTCTGGTTCACATTTTCACTGAATGATTTTAAGGATGTCTTTGTATCATCCAGGCTGCTTCTCGCCGTACCAAAACTCTTTGCACCGTCGGATACCTTGTCACTGAGTCCCGGGATGCTGCCTTTCGCCTCTGCAACTGCCTGGGAAAGTTCCGAATTTCCGGCAATGAACGTATCGATCATTTTACTGTAACCGATCAGATTTTCATTCAGATTTTCCAGTTTATTCTGAAAATAAGCAAACTTATCGTTCTCTTCCATCTGTTCGGAAATATGATTTGTCTGCTCAAATATATTGCTTGTAAGTACTTCTATGAACTGCTCATTGATGCTCTGTTTTAAGGTGGACACCGCAGATCCGTAATCTTTGTCGCCACGGCATTCTTTTTTTCATTTTCATAATAAGAGATGGTCGGTCCCTTAAAATCTTCACGAAATACATTATACATACTGTATGTAAAGTCAGAGCTGATGATGACCGCTGCATAATATTCGCCGCTGTATACACCCTCTAAAGCCGCATCTTTTGTATCTGTAAACACCCATCCGATCTTATCATTTTCCTTCAAACTCTCAATGACCGAATCGCCCATATTAACAGTAGTTCCGTCATCCATCTGGTAACCTGTATCCTCTGTGGCTACTGCAATCTTGATATTTTTGGTATTTGCGTACGGATCCCAGTTTGAGTATATATTAAACCACGCATACAACGAAGGTATGATACAAAGACCGATCGCGATCACCAGCGCAAAAGGATTCCGCACCAGTCTCTTCATATCTCCGCTAAAAATACGCCATATATTTTTCATGCCTCACAAGCTCCTTAACTCATCCATATTCTTTCATAGAGCAAAAGTCCCTATTATCGGGGAGATTATACCATCCGAAATATTGATTGTCAAATTTACCCAGCTGTCCTTTTCACTCTGTATCCCCAAATATTTCGCCATCCATTTCAAAAATATACTGCATGTGAACTTCCGTTCCATCCTCAAATAAAAGTCTGCGCAGATAAGTATCTATTTTCCGTATCCTGCCACGATGCGTAACATAAGCCCACCGGCTTTCTTTTCATCCGGCACAAAATAAGTAACCATAATCTCCGGCTTTTCCGAAAAATATTCCTGTAAAACATGCATTTTTTCATCAAGCTGTTCTTTTTTGTCCTCATCGAGTTCTAAGAATGCTTCTGTTCGTCTTGCCGTCTCACGGATAGAGTCCTCATGCCCTGTAAGTGCTGCGAAAGGCGAAAACTGTGCAGCCCTGTCTGATAACGCCATCTGCGGATGTTTTGTTGAGACATGATGTGGCAGATGGATGATATCATCATATTTATGTGTTTCTTTTTCCTGAAATATATTTTTCCCTTTCATGCTTTATGCCCTCCGATCTGCCGGTTACGCTCCACACTGGTAGCCCCCTCCTGCAGATTCATCCCCTTTAGCATGGCATTTTTCCCATATTTCTTTTTCACACTGAGGACTGCCTCCTGCAGTTTTCTCTCTTTTTCCTTCTTTACCTTTTCTGCCTGCTTTTTCTGTTCTAATGCCGCATAATCCGTAAACAGATCAAGCTGTTCAAACGTATCTTCCTGTTTTGCCGATGATTCATCCGATAACCTGCAGGCTACCACATAGATCCGGCGGATCAGAAGATTCGGATTTACAATACGGTCATACAACTCCATCACTGCATCCATGATCTGTTTCGTGGAGGATGTCTGGTTTTTCAGATTGATCGTTCCGTGTGCGTGTTTTGGCACCCTTCTTCCATAGCGGTCAATGGTCACTTCCCCGTGATACGCATATCTCCGTTTTGGATCCGTCAGGTTATCAATATCATAGCCGATCGTAAGCACCATCTGATCTGTGACTAAGTGCTTTTCCACCAGATCCAGCACAAGCAGATCTGTCATTTCCCGGACGATCAGTTTTCCTTTTTCAAACTCATAAGGACACTGCAGCACCTGCCCGGAACTGATGCTGTTTGTCTCCGGCTTGTACGCTTTGATCAGGTCAATCGTGGTCGGTTCATATCCCCACGCGTGGTCAATCAAAAGTTCTGCATTAATACCAAACATTTTATAAAGAAAATCTTCATTATAAAAATCCTGTTCACCGCCTAAGGAACAGCGTGCAATATCCCCCATCGTATACAGTCCTGCCGCCTCTAGTTTTTTCCGGTAACCACCACCGACTCTCCAGAAATCCGTCAGTGGTCTGTGATCCCACAGCAGTCTGCGATAACTCATTTCGTCAAGTTCTGCGATCCGCACGCCGTTTGCATCCGGCGTTACATGTTTGGCAACGATATCCATTGCAACCTTACACAGGTACAGATTCGTGCCGATGCCGGCGGTTGCTGTAACCCCTGTTTCTTTTAAAACATCCCGGATCATTTTCTCTGCCAGTTCTCTCGCACTCATCTGATATGTTTTCAGATAATGTGTTACATCCATAAATACTTCATCCACCGAATACACATGCATATCTTCCGGTGCCACATATTTTAAATAGATGTCATAGATTTGGTTACTTTTCTCCATATAAAGAGCCATGCGCGGCGGCGCTGCAATATAGGTCAGTTCCAGTGTCGGATCTTTTTTCAGTTCTTCCGCATTTGCTGATTTTCCGGTAAACACACCTCCGGCGATCCTGCTTCTCCGTTCTTTATTAATCTGCTTTACTTTCTGCACGACCTCAAATAACCTCGCACGCCCCGGAATTCCATATGCTTTCAGTGACGGTGATACTGCAAGACAGATTGTTTTCTCTGTTCTGCTCTCATCTGCGACGACAAGATTTGTCGTCAGCGGATCGCATTCCCGTTCGACACATTCTACTGATGCATAAAAAGATTTGAGATCGATTGCAATATAGATATGGGATGAATCACTCATGACCGGATGATGCCTCGCTTTCTGTTTTTCTGGTATAGATATTATTATAGCAGAAAATATGTTCGATTATCACCCTGTTTTTGAAAAATAAAAATATTTTCTTCCTGTATTCCCTTTTCAAAATACTCTTCTGCTAATATATTTGTTTTCCATACTTTGCAATATCCTCCAAAAGGTACTGATTTCGAATTTCAAATAAATTTATACAAAAAAAGAAACGGGATTCTTGCAAATACAAAAATCCCGTTTCTTTCTATGCTTTAAATTTATCTTAGAACTTACCAGCCTTATGAGCTTCCTCTACAGAAACTGCAACAGCAACTGTAGCACCAACCATAGGGTTGTTACCCATTCCGATCAGACCCATCATCTCAACGTGAGCCGGTACGGAAGAAGAACCTGCGAACTGTGCATCAGAGTGCATACGTCCCATGGTATCTGTCATACCGTAGGAAGCAGGACCTGCTGCCATGTTGTCCGGGTGAAGTGTACGTCCTGTACCACCGCCGGAAGCAACTGAGAAATATTTCTTACCCTGCTCGATACATTCTTTTTTGTATGTACCTGCAACCGGATGCTGGAAACGTGTTGGGTTTGTAGAGTTACCAGTGATGGAAACACCTACGTTCTCATGATGCATGATTGCAACACCTTCCTGAACGTCATCTGCACCGTAGCATTTTACAGTTGCGCGAAGTCCGTTGGAATATGCTTTCTCATATACAACATTTAATTTTGCAGCTTTGTAATCATACTGTGTCTCAACAAATGTGAATCCGTTGATACGGGAGATAATCTGTGCAGCATCTTTTCCAAGTCCGTTTAAGATAACACGTAATGGTTTCTGACGTACTTTGTTTGCTTTCTCAGCGATACCGATTGCACCCTCAGCTGCTGCGAATGACTCATGTCCTGCTAAGAAGCAGAAGCACTCTGTCTCTTCCTCTAATAACATTTTACCAAGGTTACCATGTCCTAAACCTACTTTTCTGTGGTCTGCAACAGAACCCGGAATACAGAATGCCTGAAGTCCCTCACCGATTGCTGCAGCAGCATCAGCAGCTCTTGTACATCCTTTTTTGATTGCGATTGCAGCACCTACAGTGTAAGCCCAGCAAGCGTTCTCGAAACAGATTGGCTGGATTTTCTTTACCTGATCGTAAACATCAAGTCCAGCATCTTTTGTAATTTTTTCAGCTTCTTCGATAGAGCTGATACCATAGCTGTTTAACACAGCGTTGATCTGGTCAATTCTTCTTTCATATCCTTCAAATAATGCCATTTTCGTCCGTCTCCTTTCCTACTCTTCTCTCGGGTCGATGATTTTAACAGCATCTGCCACACGGCCGTACTGTCCTTTTGCTTTTTCCCATGCAGTGTTAGGATCATCGCCTTTTTGATGAAGTCAGTCATTTTTCCAAGAGAAACGAACTGATATCCGATAACTTCGTTATTCTCGTCAAGAGCAATACCGGTTACATAACCTTCTGCCATCTCCAAGTAACGAACACCTTTCTCTTTGGTAGCGTACATTGTACCAACCTGGGAACGAAGTCCTTTACCTAAATCCTCAAGACCAGCACCGATTGCAAGACCGTCATCAGAGAATGCACTCTGTGTACGACCGTAAACGATCTGTAAGAATAACTCTCTCATTGCTGTATTGATTGCATCACAAACAAGGTCTGTGTTTAATGCTTCAAGAATAGTTTTGCCCTGTAATACCTCTGCTGCCATAGCTGCGGAATGTGTCATACCAGAGCATCCGATTGTCTCAACTAAAGCTTCTTCGATTACACCATTTTTTACATTTAATGAAAGCTTGCAGGCACCCTGCTGAGGAGCACACCAGCCAACACCGTGTGTAAAACCTGAAATATCTTCAATTTTTTAGAATGAACCCATTTGCCTTCTTCCGGAATTGGAGCTGGTTCATGTTTTGCGCCCTTTGCTACAGGACACATGTTTTCGACTTCCTTAGTGTAAATCATTTTAAGACTCCTTTCACTTAATAGAACTGTATGTATCAG
>ENA-OQCN01001484-OQCN01001484.1-human-gut-metagenome-genome-assembly--contig:-NODE-1484-length-11556-cov-7.143495_pt1 | contig 11556 bp, 13 predicted proteins | sample MGYA00242497_ERZ504576 | MGnify/ENA primary metagenome ERZ504576 (study PRJEB26092, sample SAMD00036296) | human gut metagenome | host: Homo sapiens | study: EMG produced TPA metagenomics assembly of...
CGCTACATACCGGAACCTATATTGTGTATGGGAAATCCGGGTAGAGGAGTTTATGATCTTCTGGCTGGAAGATATTATGCGTCCCCGAATAACAGACGACACATATACAACTTACAAAAGTGCCATTAGGAATTATATCGTTCCACAGCTTGGAAAAATGTATATGTCTACACTGAATCAGGGTTATATCAGAAAATTATATAATACAGTTGCAGAAAAGTACGAATCAGTTGCGAAAAATGTTAGGACGATCATGAAAACATCATTGGAGTATGCATTTAACAAAAATGTATTGGCAACTAATCCTGCGAAGGGAATCAATTTACCGAAGAAAATAAAAAAGACAGAGTATCGTGTTCTGAAAATCGACGAAAAGAAAACATTGACACTTCCGCAGGTGCTACAGTTGATTGAGGCAAGTAAAGAAACACCGATTCATATGCAGATTTTATTTGCTGTATTGATGGGGCTCAGAAGAAGTGAAATCAACGGTTTGAAATACAGTGATGTCGATTACATTCACAGGACGTTGAGAGTCGAGCGTCAGTTGGGAAAGAAGCCAAACAGTAAAGCAGAAGACTGTGCACCTAAGATGCTGACAAAGCAGGAAATTAAAACAAAAACACCTGCTGGTGTGCGTGAACTTCCAATACCGGATTATGTATTTGAAGCAATTCTGGAAGAACGGAAAACTTATGAGAAGAACCGCAGACGCAGACCAAAAGAGTTCCGGGACTGGAATTATATTTGTTGTTCTACATATGGGAATCCAAGGAGTAAAGGCTTTCATCAGAAATACTATAAAGACTTGTTGAAATCCTTGGATTTGCCTGATATTCATTTTCACCAGTTGAGAAATACCTATGCAACTATTTTGCTGAAGAATAGCTTTAATTCAAAAGGTATTTCGCATTTATTGGGACATGCCAAGGAAATCATATCAGTAGATATCTATGGAGATACGCAGGAAATCATAGAAGACTGTCTGGATGTATTGGAACCATTTATTGAAGAAGTTATTCCAAAAGAGCGGAAAGATCAGTATTATGATTATTCAGAAGTGATTGAAATAGACTTAATCCTGGAGGAATATTTCAACGCAGCATGATAAAAAATAGAATAGTAGTAAGAGAGAAAAGTACAAATAAAAATCGAACATTTGTGCTTTTTCTTACCTTCATCTATATACTTTCAAAAAAATGTCTGATATAATAGGGACTGTTACAAGAACAAACAGTAAAAATATGACAGAACCGGAGCCTGGTATCGTCAGGTATTTCCGAGTGCTGTTTTATCCGCAAAAATCAGTTTTGTGACTTTTATTCGTAACGAGGTGAAAAGGACATCTATTCACCATAAAATAAGCTTTTCGTTACGAATCTGGATACGAATTTTTGGCTGATAATGATCATAGTAAAAGTCACAAATGGAGGAATTTACCATGAATGAGTTCAAATTAAAAGCCCCATATGAGCCAACCGGAGACCAGCCACAGGCGATCGCAGAGCTTGTGAAAGGTTCAAGGAAGGCAATCAATGCCAGACTTTACTAGGGGTTACGGGTTCTGGAAAGACTTTTACGATGGCAAATGTGATTCAGCAATTACAGAAGCCGACACTTGTCATCGCTCATAATAAGACGTTAGCAGCTCAGTTATACGGAGAGTTCAAGGAGATGTTTCCTGAGAACGCAGTGGAGTATTTTGTCTCCTACTACGACTACTACCAGCCGGAGGCTTACGTGCCGTCTTCGGATACGTATATTGCGAAGGACTCTGCGCGGAACGATGAGATTGATAAGCTGCGGCTTTCCGCGACTTCTGCACTGAGTGAGCGGAACGATGTCATTGTGGTTTCCAGTGTTTCGTGTATCTATGGAATCGGAAGCCCGAAGGACTACATGGAGATGATTATTTCGCTCCGCCCGGGAATGGAAAAGGACCGGGACGATGTGATCCGGCAGTTGATTGATATTCAGTATGACCGGAATGATATGGATTTCCACCGCGGTACGTTCCGCGTGCGCGGTGATGTATTGGAGATTTTTCCGGCGGAGGAGACGGACAAGGCGGTGCGCGTCGAGTTCTTCGGGGATGAGATTGACCGTCTGGTGCAGATCGATACGCTGACGGGTGAAATCTTATGTGAACTGAACCACATCGCAATCTTTCCTGCCTCCCACTACGTTGTGCCGATGGACACGATCCTGAAAGCAACAGGCGAGATTGAAAAGGATATGGAAGAGCAGGTGAAGTTCTTCAAGCACGAGGGAAAACTGATCGAGGCCCAGCGCATCGAGGAGCGGACCAATTTCGATATTGAGATGCTCAAAGAAACCGGCATCTGTTCCGGCATCGAAAACTATTCGCGTTACCTCTCCGGATTAAAGCCAGGCGAGCCGCCCTACACACTGATGGACTATTTCGGAGATGATTTCCTCATCATCGTGGATGAGTCGCATAAGACTGTTCCGCAGATCCGCAGCATGTATGCCGGCGACCAGTCGCGGAAATCGACGCTGGTGGACTATGGATTCCGTCTGCCGTCCGCAAAAGACAACCGCCCGTTGAACTTCGGCGAGTTCGAGGACCGGATCGATCAGATCCTCTTCGTATCTGCCACGCCGGGCGACTACGAGGCAGACCACGAGCTGCTGCGCGCCGAACAGATCATCCGCCCGACCGGCCTTCTCGACCCGGATGTCGAGGTGCGCCCGGTGGAGGGACAGATCGACGATCTGATTTCGGAAGTAAAGAAAGAAACTGAAAAACACAACAAAGTTCTCGTGACGACGCTGACGAAGCGTATGGCAGAGGATCTGACCGACTATATGAAAGAGGCCGGCATCCGCGTGCGCTACCTGCACTCCGATATCGACACCCTGGAACGGACCGAGATCATCCGTGATATGCGTCTCGATGTCTTCGATGTGCTCGTCGGCATCAACCTTCTGCGTGAGGGTCTCGACATCCCGGAAATCACACTCGTGGCGATCCTGGATGCCGATAAAGAAGGTTTCCTGCGTTCCGAAACCTCCCTGATCCAGACCATCGGCCGTGCCGCACGAAACAGCGAGGGCCATGTTATCATGTACGCCGATGTGATGACCGATTCCATGCGCCTCGCAATCGACGAGACGAAGCGCCGCCGTGCCCTGCAGGAAGCCTACAACAAAGAACACGGCATCACTCCGACCACCATCAAAAAGCCGTCCGCGATCTCATCAGCATTTCGAAAGAAGTGGCAAAGACAGAAGAAAAGATGGAAAAAGACCCGGAGTCCATGAGCCGCGAAGAACTGGAAAAACTGATCGGCCAGGTACAGAAACAGATGAAAGCCGCTGCTGCCGAACTCAACTTCGAAATGGCCGCCGAGCTGCGTGACAAAATGATCACACTGAAGAAGAGCCTGGATGACATGGAAGAATAAAAAAGAAGAAAAGAGCATGAAAAAAAGCGTGCCGGAAAAGCGACAGAAAACTTTCCGGCACGCTTTTTTGCGTCCGATTTTGATTCCTTCTTGTTCAGAATTGACGCAAAATAAGAATACCATTATAATATAAAATACGACCAAATGGTCGTATCAAAACGAAAAACACAAAAATAAAAAAGACAACAATAAAAAAATTAATCGCCGAATTTTCTCTTTTTACTGGAGACACTCAGCAGATAGTCGACCGAGCAGTCATAGAACCGTGCAAGCCGGATCACATAGTCGATCGGGATGTCGCGGATTCCTTTTTCGTAGCGGGAATAGACGTCGCGGTTGCATTCGAGCAGGGCAGAAATCTCTTTGATGGTGAGATCCTGATCGATCCGCATATCTTCAATTCTCTGGTATTTCATACGTTGTACCATCCTTTCAGATTCAAACCCATACTACCAAACGGTTGGATGAACAAAGTTAAATCAGATCATATGGTCGCAAATTGGAGAATGGGGCGGGAGAGAGAAACGGCGGGTGAAGACAGCCTGTGCAGAAAACAGAAAAATATGTACGGCAGAAATGGGGGAACGAATGGGAAAAGCAGAAAGAATAGAAATAGAAGATTTTGTCCAGAATATAGTGGAACGGATGGAGACGCCGGAAGCGTTTGAAAAAATGATCAGCCGGGAGGAAGAATGCGAAGCGCAGGGGCGGGAGAGCCGTCTGAGGGATGTGCTGAAGAAAGAATGGCCGGTGGACGAAAAGGGAGAGCGCATCTATCAGATCACTAATATATATGAAGAAAAAGCAGAAGAACTCCTCATTGTAGAACTGTATACCGGCATCCACCTGGAAAACGGAGTCCCGTGCGGGCATTTTACGCTGTATCTCTGCGGGGAGCCGGACGGATGGAAACTCAGCGAAACGCGGATGATGGAATATCTGCAGAATCTGTAAACGAAAAAGCAAAACAGGGAGGACAGGGAGAAGAAAAACTGTCCTCCTGCTTTTGCTGCGGCGGAGACACCGGAAAGTCAGGATCCATACGGCCGCTTCTCATCGCTGATGCCGACCAGATAATCCAGACTGACCTGATACAGCTCCGCCAGACGGATGGCAATGGAGATCGCAGCTGCCGGACGCCTTTTTCATATCGGGTATACACATCGCGGTTGCAGCCGAGATAGTCGGCAACCTGGCGGATCGTCAGATCGCGGTCCGTGCGCAGATCCTCCAGTCTCTGATATTTCATGATTCATCACCTCTGAGAAAATGCTACTAAATGGTCGTATCGAAATGGCAGAATCCTACCATACGGCTATAGCGCCTTTGAAACAGTAGAATGCAATAAAAAAGAAAAGTCAGATTCCTTTTCAGAAAGAAAACGGTTTATACTTTTTTCACAATTTCTTCATAGAAAAACCGGGAAAAGGTGTTGACAAACAAAAGGCAGAGTGCTATCTTAAGAGCATAGATGTTAGCACTCCACTGAAACGAGTGCTAACAGGACTATACAACAGGAAGGAGCTTATCTTAGTGGATACAGAATTGGATGAAAGAAAAGAAAAATATTAAAAGCGATCATCCAGACGTATCTGGAAACGGGCGAGCCGGTCGGCTCAAGAACGATTTCCAAATACACGGATTTGAATTTAAGCTCCGCCACAATCCGGAATGAAATGTCCGATCTGGAAGAGATGGGTTACATCTTACAGCCCCACACTTCCGCAGGACGCATTCCTTCCGATAAAGGCTACCGCCTCTATGTAGATGAGCTGATGCGGGAAAAAGAACAGGAAGTTGCAGACATCAAAAACATGGTCATTGAAAAAACAGACCGAATGGAAAAAGTTCTGCAGCAGGTTGTCAAAGTCCTCGCTTCATCTACCAACTATGCAACGTTGATTACAGGACCGGAATATCACAGAAATAAAGTGAAATTCATCCAGCTCTCAAAAGTCAATGAAGAGCAGCTCCTGGCCGTCATCGTCGTAGAAGGCAACCTGGTGAAAAACCAGATGATCGACCTAGACGAGACCATCAACGATGAACAGATATTAAAGCTGAACCTGCTTCTGAACACACAGCTCAATGGCCTGACCATTGAAGAAATCAATCTTGGCATGATCAAGAAGATGAAAGAGCAGGCAGCATCCACTCCGGCATCATCAGCAAAGTGGTCGATACCGTAGCGGAAGCCATCGCAGTCAGCGAAGAAGATGTGCCGGTGTACACCAGCGGCGCAACCAACATTTTCAAGTACCCTGAGCTTTCCGACAGCAGCAAAGCCAGCCAGCTGATCTCCACATTCGAGGAACGGCAGAAACTGGTCGATATGATCAAAGGAGCTGCGAGGAGCAGGACGGAGAGGAAAATACCGGTATTCAGGTATACATCGGAAATGAATCTTCGATGGAACCCTTACGGGACTGCAGCGTGGTCACCACCACATACGATATGGGAAACGGTATGCGCGGAACAATCGGTATCGTGGGACCAAAGCGGATGGATTACGAAAATGTGGTAGATAACCTGAAAACATTAAAAGTTCAACTGGACGCCGTCTTCAAAAAGCCGGACACAGGTGAGTAGAAAGGTGGAATGATCAGTGAGCGAAGAAAATAGAAAGAAAGAGGAAACCATGGAAGAACCTACACGCGAGATGGAAAAAGAAACCGGAGCAGAGACCGATCTGCCGGAAACCGAACCGGCTGCGGAGCAGGAAGAAGCAAAGAAAGCAGCAGAGGCAAAAGAAGCGGAAGCTGCAGAAGAAACTGCTGAGGATGGCAAAGAACGAAAGTTCTTCAAAAAGAAAAAAGATAAAAAAGATGAGAAAATCGAAGAGCTGACTGACCGCCTGACCCGTCAGATGGCAGAGTTCGATAACTTCCGCAAACGCACCGAAAAAGAAAAAGCAAATATGTATGCCATTGGAGCAAAAGACATCATCGAGAAGATTCTTCCGGTTGTTGACAGCTTCGAGCGCGGACTTGCAACGGTGGAAAACCCGGAGGAAGATCCGTTCGCAGACGGCATGAATAAAGTATACAAACAGTTTACCACAGCACTCGATGAACTCGGTGTAACCGTGATCGAGGCCGTTGGAAAGGAATTCGATCCGAACCTGCACAACGCAGTGATGCATGTGGAGGATGAGGAAGCCGGCGAGAACATCGTCGTAGAAGAGTTCCTGAAGGGCTACATGTACAAAGGCTCCGTAGTCCGTCACAGTATGGTCAAGGTGGCTAATTAAGCTTGAAGATAAATAAATAGAAATTAAACCATTTTTTAGCATAATTCATTGAGGAGGAAACAACAATGGGCAAAATTATTGGTATTGACTTAGGAACAACAAACAGCTGTGTAGCCGTTATGGAAGGTGGAAAACCAACCGTTATCGCAAACGCAGAGGGTGAAAGAACAACTCCATCTATCGTAGCATTCACAAAAACAGGTGACCGTCTGGTCGGCGAGCCGGCAAAACGTCAGGCTGTAACAAACGCAGACAGAACCATCCGTTCTATCAAACGTGAGATGGGTACTGACTATAAAGTAGACATCGAAGGAAAGAAATACTCTCCGCAGGAGATCTCCGCTATGATTCTTCAGAAACTGAAAGGTGATGCAGAGAACTACCTTGGTGAGAAAGTAACAGAAGCAGTTATCACAGTTCCGGCTTACTTCAATGACGCACAGCGTCAGGCAACCAAAGATGCCGGTAAAATCGCAGGTCTTGATGTAAAACGTATCATCAACGAGCCTACCGCAGCAGCTCTGGCATACGGACTGGACAACGAAAATGAGCAGAAGATCATGGTATACGACCTTGGCGGCGGTACTTTCGATGTTTCCATCATCGAGATCGGTGACGGCGTTATCGAAGTTCTTTCCACAGCAGGAAACAACCGTCTGGGCGGTGATGACTTCGACCAGAAAGTAACAGATTATATCCTTGCTGAGTTCAAGAAACAGGAAGGCGTAGATCTTTCCAATGATAAAATGGCTCTGCAGAGAATCAGAGAAGCAGCAGAGAAAGCAAAGAAAGAGCTTTCCAGCGCAACTACAACCAACATCAACCTGCCGTTCATCACTGCAACCGCAGATGGCCCGAAACATCTCGATATGAACCTGACAAAGGCTAAATTCGATGAGCTGACCCACGACCTGGTAGAGAAAACCGCAGAGCCGGTACAGAGAGCACTTTCTGATGCAGGCCTTCAGGCATCCGAGCTTTCCAAAGTCCTTCTGGTAGGCGGATCTACCCGTATCCCGGCTGTACAGGATAAAGTAAGACAGCTGACCGGACACGAGCCGAGCAAGAGCCTGAACCCGGATGAGTGCGTAGCACTTGGTGCTTCCGTACAGGGTGGTAAACTTGCAGGAGACGCCGGCGCAGGCGATATCCTTCTTCTGGATGTAACTCCGCTGTCTCTGTCCATCGAGACCATGGGAGGTATTGCAACTCGTCTGATCGAGCGTAACACCACAATCCCGACCAAGAAGAGCCAGATCTTCTCAACAGCAGCAGATAACCAGACAGCAGTAGATATCAACGTAGTACAGGGTGAGCGTCAGTTCGCGAAAGACAACAAATCCCTCGGCCAGTTCCGTCTGGATGGAATTCCGCCAGCAAGAAGAGGCGTTCCGCAGATCGAGGTTACCTTTGATATCGATGCCAACGGTATCGTAAATGTATCTGCAAAAGACCTTGGAACAGGAAAAGAGCAGCACATCACCATCACCGCAGGCTCTAACATGTCCGACAGCGAGATCGACAAAGCAGTCAAAGAAGCTGCTGAGTTCGAGGCTCAGGATAAGAAACGAAAAGAAGCAATCGACGCAAGAAACGATGCAGACTCCATGGTATTCCAGACCGAGAAAGCAATCGAGGAAGTCGGCGACAAGCTTGATGCAAACGACAAAACAGCAGTAGAAGCTGACCTGAACGCACTGAAAGATCTCATTGCAAAATGCAATCCGGAAGAAATGACCGATGCACAGGTAGCTGATCTGAAAGCAGCTCAGGAAAAACTGATGACAAGCGCTCAGAAACTGTTTGCAAAACTGTATGAGCAGCAGGGCGGAGCAGCAGGCGCTGGTGCCGGAACAGCAGGTGCAGGCCCGGATATGGGAAATGCAGGAGCAGCAGGCGGCCATGACGACGATGTCGTAGACGCTGACTACAAAGAGGTTTAATTTTCGGCATGTCACACTCCGTGAAAATACCGACTGTGAGTTGAAACAATAAGTAAATAAACGCAAAAAGCCCTGTGAGGCGAATGTTTGCAGGGGACGGAAAATACATTCCGCCCCCTGTATTTATGCTGGTATTGCTTTCGGAAAAGTGCTATACTGGAGCGTGCGGAAAAACATTTCTGCAAAGATGAAATTTGTGGAACAGAAATGAAAAGGTGAACATAAATGGCAGAAAAAAGAGATTATTACGAGGTCCTCGGCGTAGACCGCGGAGCGGACGATGCAACATTAAAAAAAGCATACCGTAAACTGGCCAAGAAATACCATCCGGATATGAACCCGGGCGACAAAGAGGCCGAGGCAAAATTTAAAGAGGCGACAGAAGCCTATGGCGTGCTGAGTGATCCGGACAAACGGCGTCAGTACGATCAGTTTGGCCACGCTGCATTTGAAAACGGCGGTGGCGGCGCAGGAGCCGGCGGATTCGGCGGCTTCGACTTTGGCGGCGGAGATATGGGTGATATCTTCGGCGATATTTTCGGCGACCTGTTCGGTGGCGGCGGAAGCAGAAGAAGAGCAAACAATGGACCGATGAAGGGAGCAAACCTCCGCGCTGTTGTCCACATTACGTTTGAGGAAGCTGTTTTCGGATGCCAGAAAGAGCTCGAGATCAACCTGAAGGATACCTGTACAACGTGCCACGGAACCGGCGCAAAACCAGGAACTTCACCGGAGACATGCTCCAAATGTAACGGAACTGGTCAGATTACGTACACACAGCAGACCATGTTCGGTTCTGTGAGAAACGTGACGACCTGTCCGGATTGTAACGGAACCGGAAAGATCATTCGCGATAAATGTACCGCATGCCACGGCACGGGCTATACATCCAGCAGAAAACGCATTCAGTCAACATTCCGGCTGGAATCGACGATGGACAGAGCATCCGGATCCGTGAAAAAGGTGAGCCGGGTGTAAACGGCGGACCGAGAGGAGATTTGCTTGTCGAGGTTCAGGTAACCCGTCATCCGATCTTCCAGAGACAGGATATGAACATCTTCTCTACCGCACCGATTACATTTGCGCAGGCAGCGCTCGGCGGTGATGTGAAGATCAGCACCGTTGACGGAGACGTTCTCTACACTGTAAAACCGGGAACCCAGACCGATACGAAGATCCGTCTGAAGGGAAAAGGTGTTCCGTCCCTTCGCAACAGCAATGTGCGCGGTGATCACTACGTAACACTCGTAGTCCAGACTCCGACGAAACTGAATGAGAAAGCAAAAGAAGCCCTCCGCGCCTTCGACGAAGCCTGCGGAAACCGCCCGGCAGCAGAAGAAAAAGCAGCCAACGGCGAAACTGCAGAGCAGCCGAAGAAGAAAAAAGGCTTTATGGATAAAGTGAAAGAGGCCTTTGAGGACATCGATAAATAAAGAATGGCGGCAAGCCGGAAAAGAAAGAAGAATCTGTGGAAAAAGCAGGTTCTTCTTTCTTTTCTATGAAAGAACCATGAAAATTTGGTGAATTTATACACAGAATGGTCGGATTTTGATATAATGTGGAAAACTTAAGGGGAGAGAAAAGAAAGGAAACGGGGAAAATGAGATTTCGACCATGTATTGATATTCATAACGGAAAAGTAAAACAGATTGTCGGGGGATCGCTGAAAGATCAGGGAAATCAGGCGAGCGAGAATTTTGTCTCGGAGCAGGATGCGTCGTACTATGCGCAGCTGTACGAAGAGCAGGGCATTACGGGCGGCCATGTGATTCTGCTGAACAAGAAAGGTACCGAGTTTTACGAGGAGACGAAGCGCCAGGCATTGCTGGCACTCTCGACATACCCGGGCGGCCTGCAGGTGGGAGGCGGCATTGATGCGGAGAATGCGTGCGAGTTTCTGACAGCGGGGGCAAGCCATGTGATTGTGACTTCGTATGTGTTCCGCGACGGCCATGTGTTCTATGAAAATCTGGACAAGCTGGTGACGACGGTAGGAAAGCAGCGGCTGACACTGGATTTAAGCTGCCGGAAGTGGGACGGAAAATACTATATCGTGACGGACCGCTGGCAGAAGTTCACGGACGAAGAAGTGACAGAGGAACTGCTGCATCACCTGTCAGAATACTGTGATGAGTTCCTGATCCATGCCGTGGATGTCGAGGGAAAGGCTTCCGGCGTTGAGACGGAGCTGGTGGAACTGCTTGCGAAGATGAAAGATTTTCCGGTGACGTACGCCGGCGGCGTGGGAAGTTTTGAAGACCTGGAGCTGCTCAAAAAACTGGGAAACAACCACGTCGATGTGACAATTGGCAGCGCACTGGATCTGTTCGGCGGCAAAATGAAGTTTGAAGACGTGCTGGCAGTATGCCGCCGGTAAGCGGAAACGGACGTTCACCCGCGCCATTCGCAAAACCGCGCTTTCAGCGCTCTCCGCTGCTGCGCAGCTCCTTTTTGCTCATAACCAGGCGCTCCCTTTGTATCTTATTCTCGACAGATTTTCATGCGAGTATGAAATCTGTCAAAAATAAGATACAAGTGAACTGTAACAGAAAAAACTCTAAAATATTCATGAATTTTCTAAATACTATTGCAAATAGAGACAACTATTGCTATAATTAGAGTTACTTACAGGGGAAGTGAAGAACCTGTAAAATTTGAAAGCAAAGGGGTTGGGCATAATGAAAATTACCATCAGCGGAAAAAATATTGACGTGACAGAGGGATTAAAAGCCGCGGTCAACGAAAAACTTGGCAAACTGGAGAAATATTTTACGCCTGACACAAATGTCATTGTAACCTTAAGCGTAGAGAAAGAAAGACAGAAAATTGAGGTTACCATTCCGGTAAAAGGAAACATCATCCGTTCCGAGCAGGTAAGCAACGATATGTACGTATCCATCGATCTGGTAGAGGAAGTCATCGAACGCCAGCTTCG